>Ga0065711_1048088_pt1 | contig 11994 bp, 6 predicted proteins | sample Hoacrofraction12_FD_59098 | JGI IMG/M metagenome (GOLD analysis project Ga0065711, IMG submission 59098) | Hoatzin crop microbial communities from Cojedes, Venezuela - Epithelial fraction 12 v2 (version 2) | ecosystem: Host-associated > Birds > Digestive system > Esophagus > Crop | place... | reverse complement strand
TTGGAAGGGACCTCTGTGGGTCATCTAGACCAACCCTCCTGCCGAAGCAGGGTCACCTACAGCAGGCTGCACAGGACCTTGTCCAGGCAGGTCTTGAATATCTCCAGAGAAGGAGACTCCACCACCTCCCTGGGCAGACTGTGCCAGTGCTCCGTCACCCTCAGAGGGAAGAAGTTCCTCCTCATGTTCAGATGGAACTTCCTCTGCTTCAGTTTGTGCCCATTGCCCCTTGTCCTGTTGCTGGGCACCACTGAAAAGAGTCTGGCCCCATCCTTCTGACACCCACCCTTGAGATATTTGTAAGCATTTATAAGGTCCCCTCGCAGCCTTCTCTTCTCCAGGCTAAACAAGCCCAGCTCCCTCAGCCTTTTCTTGTAGGAGAGATGTTCCAGTCCCCTCACCATCCTTGTAGCCCTCTGCTGGACTCTCTCCAGTAGCTCCTCATCTTTCTTGAACTGGGGAGTCCTGAACTGGACAGAGTACTCCAGATGAGGCCTCACTAGGGCAGTGTAGAGGGGAAGGAGAACCTCCCTCGACCTGCTGGCCACACTCTTCCTAATGCACCCTAGGATCCCATTGGCCTTCTTGGCAGCCAGGGCACACTGCTGGCTCATGGTTAACCTGTCGTCCACCAGCACACCCAGGTCCCTCTCCACAGAGGTGCTCTCCAGCAGGTCAGTCCTGAGCCTGTACTGATGCATGGGGTTGTTCCTCCCCCCAGGTGTATGTTAAACCTGAGTTGTCCCAGAGAAAAATCCATAGCAAATGTGCCTTGAAGCAAAGAAACACAGCATATAAAGTCATAATTTTAACATATTTCTGAGTAATTGTATGTTTTATACAGAATCTTCTTTTTTTTCTGAAAATAATGTTTTATGGCTTTCGATTCCTTTGTTTATTTATTAACTCAGTTCCTGCATGAAATAAACCAGGAGACAGATATGACACATAAGTGCAAAAAATCATGCCCTGTTTAGCTTGTTATATATTGTAGTAAAATAGTATTTTTCAGGGAACAATCTCTCTTGTGACAGCACTCATTGCAAAGACAGAAACACAATTTAAGCCGGACAGAAAAATACTTTACAACAAAAGATATGAATTAGATGATAGTCAAGGAACAGGTATCCTTGACTTAATAGCTGAAGCTTGAAGGAGAAGTGATCTCTTTACTTATACTGCTAAACAGCATGTTAACCATAACCACCAGTTAGACAAAATCAAGCTTCTAAAATACAAAAAAACCCCCACTTTTGTTTACATGTCTGTATCTCCTGCTCATCTTGTGCTGACATAGTAACAGCAGTGTTATACACCATTTTTATTATACAAGTTCCAAGGGGCTTCAATTAAAAGCAGAGCTTGAGTTTGCCAGATTCGATTTCAAGATGCGAAAGACAGTCTTTTTCTTCCAGATGTTGCACTCTAAGGAGTCAAAGTCTATAGAGTTACTGGAAGCGACAATGACAAGGAATATTTCAACAGAGTTAAGCAGAATGGCTATTGACCAGCATAAAGCTTTCTTTGACACAGGCCCGGACTTCAGAGTGGAAGAAGATGATGACGCAATATCCAACCGTTTTTCTTTGGAAATAAGAAGCAGCAGCATTTTCTTATTGTAGAAACTGAAAGGAGTTACAACACATGACTATGGGACCATTTGTGCAAAGTATGCAGGAATAACAGGAGAAAGAGCAATCAGAAAATGTGTCACTGACTTTGTAAAAACAAAAGTTACCATTTCCTCTTTCCTTGACACGCAAAAAATCATGTCCTCAGCAGTGATTGTATGTCTCTTTCTAACTTTAGAGATTATAACACTCTGCACTTTAAAAACTGTACCATATTATCTTTTGAAACACAAGAAGTATTACATCCCATTTCAGAAATCAGCTGTAGCTGAACCGATTTCCATACCTTTCCACAGAATCTCAGAAAGGCTGAGGTTGGCAGGGACCTCTGGAGGTCACCTGGTCCAACCCCCTGCTCAAGCAGGGCCATGCAGAGTCGGCTGCACAGGACCATGACTTTCTAAGATCTCCAAGTGGGGAGACTCCATGATCTCTCCAAGCCAGTGCTCGGTCACCCTCATAACACAAAAGTGTTTCCCCCCTGCAAAATAATAGTGTTCAATACAAATTAAGCATGATAGGTATCAGACTGAAGGAACATTTTCAAAAAAATCTGACAGGAGAAAAGCTCAAGAAATATCTCTGCTTACCAGTGTCAGAATCTACTACTGTTATACTCAACAGAATGCGACGTTAAAGAAGAATTTTCCAGAAAGAAAGCAATCCTATGTTTTTCACCTAAATTGCTGTCTCTACAAGATACCTGAATGAGTAAACTAAGATTTTTTGAGACAATTTTTACACATCTTTTTATCGGCTACTTTTGAGAATGAACCAAAACTATCACAGAAAACTCAGAAGTGCTTAGAGCAGAGTGGTGTTCCTCCATCCTCCTCACTGGAAAGCCTTTCTTACTTAAGTGGACTACACTGACACACACAGCAATCAGCATGATTCTTCCACACTAGTTATTCCCCCTTCCAGCAGGGGAAACAGAGGAGCACTTGCTGCTTTTCCTAATTCTACCTTCCCATCTTGTTTAAGCTCCCCTTGGGCCATTCTGATGAAGAGAACCTCTTGTACTCCCTCATATATAGTATACATGTGCCTAGGAAAATGAAGGAGAAGGAAACCAAAGTCCAGCTCCCCATACCAAACAACTACGTGGCTTCATGAAAAACTTCAGTCAGTCCTGTAAGGGAAAGACATCATACACTACAAAAAAACCTTTCTGAAAGAAACAAAATGGTTCCTTTTATGTTTGTCAGATTTAACTAGGATAATGCTTCAAAAAGCTCTGTGCAGATTTTTTCTTTGAACTTTAATTGAAGAAAACCAGGAAGCCTGAAAATTGTTTTAAAGAGAATGCTACTACATACATGACATTAGTCAGAACTGCAGTTATAGAAGCTTTATTCCCAATACATCAACCAGTAACTCAAAAAAGCTCTACTATTTGAAATTTCTAATGAACAAAGATGGTGACTGATAGTAAGAAGAAGAAATACATCAGCAAGAGACATCGGCAAAGACCTAATATATCATCTCGAATTCTGTCGTGTATAAGCTCTGCTACGTGTAGAAAACAAACTTTTTGAGAAAGTAGTGACAGGAGCAGTAATGGAATGAACTCGTGATGGCAAGCCACAAGGCTGTGCAAAGAGAAAAGATGTGCTGCATCTCGTTCAGCACCTCACGGAATCAGAAAGCAGCATCTTCTCCAGCTTATGACCTGGCCTTGCTTAATACCAGAAGACAACAACTCTCTGGCACAGCAAAACATTGTGTTTCTGTGGTTTGTGACTGTGCACGCTAATCACAGAATCCCATGTAGGTCTTGGAAGACTCTATAGCCTCCTGAACATCATCAGTATTTCATCCACCTGCCAACAAACCTATGAAATACCTATGTCCTCAGTGCTGATCTATGCATAGAACTGCAGTCGCTGGCAGTTGCCTCCATAGCTTCGGTAAGAGAAGGCTCTGCAAGGGATGTGACAGTTCCAGCTCTATGGGTGTCAGCATGTTGCCACACACTGAAAGGTACTTTCTCATATACCTTTGGAAAACTTTCCCATCTATAAACAGAGGAAAGATACATCAAAATGCTATTATCAAGACTGCAAAGCAACTCATTCAAAATTAGGAATTATCATCAAAAAAAGTTCAATGAATTATAATAGTTCTTTTTTTAGCAAGGGAAGTCTGCCTGTTGCACAGCATGGGTTGGGCGTGTCCTAGCGATATATAAGATCTGCAGTCAGTGAGACTATTTTCTTCCTTATATGTTGAGGAAGTTACAATTTACAGTCCTTTCTTTTAGCTTTAACGCATGAATAGACAGGACAGCTAGATAGTTCAGGCAGTCAAATGCTGTACTAGACTAATCGAAATTTAAATAAATTTAAAGCTTTTCAGAGGGAGTCATCACAAGATGTATGTTCCTCACATACTGCTTTATCCTAAGTAAACAAAAGTTGTGCTTTGAATACATAAAATGCTGTATAAATTAAGTACAATGAAAGGTCATGTTCTAGAAACCTCAGACTGATAATATAAAATACGAGGACACCTTTGACTGTAATTGCTCAGCGCTTCATCTCTGTAAGATGGAACTTATATTCTTCCATTGTAGTACAATGGGTGCTATTGGAAACTGTTATAGAAAAGCCAATGAGGAAATTAAAAAATCTATCTCAAACCACAAGTCAAGTCGTAATAATTAATAGGACCTGAGGCTTAATGAAGGTAAAGCAAATTAGTGAATAGCCAAGTGAACACTGAACACTTTGTACATTGAAGAAGGCAAATGCTGTGGAAAATTGTGGTGTGATTATCTGAGTGCGAACAAAAACAGGTTCCGGACAAATCTTAATCCCAATGACTCCAGTTTTGGGTAACTGATTTAATAACCCTGAGTTACTTCTGCTCTCTTTCTTCAACCATTTTAAAAATTAAAATCATACTGGGTCCTTTTGTCCAAGTTTCATAAAACAGAATGATCAGGGGAATGTCACTCAACTTCTCTGAAATTCACAAAGTTCCCATTTTCTTGCTTTCAAATAATTTTCTCCCAGCATCTTCGTTTACCTCCTACTCCAGAGTTCTTCCTGTAGGTACTTATCTCTGATGTGAAAGCCTGTCAAATTCTTTTTGAAATGTAAGGATGCTACATCCTCCAAATTTTCCTTATCTTTCTTACCACTAGTATCTTCAAAGCACTCAAACAGATTAGTTCAGCATGACCTCTTCTGCCTGAATTCACGGATATTCTTTATCAAACTGTTTTACTAGGTGTTATTCTGCCACATCTTTAAAACAGACTTGCAAAGATTCTCTCTAAATAGGGGCTTTGGGATATTGTTTCTTCATTTTTCTCTCCCTTCAGACAACTATTGTGGCATCTAAGAAACCTCAAGCATTGTATCAAATATTTAATTAATCTCCTTAACATGAAGTGAGAGTTGAGCAGGGTTTTTTTTTAATATGGGATACATTGCAGATTATGTATGTATTTAATTAAGGCTATATCTGTTCTCACTGTACTGCACCTCAGGTCTCTGCACAGAATTTCTGTACTTGTTTCTTGCCTCTTTCACTAGCACCACATAGTTTCAGGCAGTAAGCAAGTTGGCCTGTGTTCTCAGCAGATACCCAAGCCCTCTGACATATCTTCTCCACAAGCACTTTTTAAGCAGCCAAAGCTACCCCAGTTAGTGTTAGAACGGAAAAGAAAATGAGAGGGACCCATACTCAGATCAGCTCGCAGTGCTTGAGATTTCTGCAACTCTTCTCCTGAGCTGCGTGTCACTACAATTATACAGGACTACCAACAATTTTTAGCTATTTCTAGCAATAATTTCCAGGCAAGAAACCTACCTTGACATACATCCTGTCAGGCGGAGGAGCACACTAGCATTAAACTGCGCACAAGCAGAGAAGGCAGGGCAAGCAGGAGCACGGACAGCTGACTGGAGCAAGACTACTGATCTTAAAGAGACGAGAGTGAGCTCCTATGGAAAAGTCAAACTGCAGCAACAGATTTGGTCGCTATTACGAACTACTACAGTTCTAGTTTTTCTCTTCAATTGAGTGACTGTTTCTTAAGTGTTTTTAGCCCCTCGCCTCTCAAAACCAATACTTATTTGCAATAAATCCGTATTTATCCTCTGTTGATAACAAACCACCCCACCCCACATCTTCAGCCTTAATAACACCCATTTGGGCCTCTTTATGTGGTGACTAGCTTCTCTTTTTTTCTCAGCCTCTCCTTCCAGTTGGAAAATCTACCTTTCATGGTTGCTGTCATCAGTTTACGAGTTCTCTATTTCATTCTTTATGCTTCTTCTACAACACCAATCCCAACTAATATTGTTCAGCTACGTTCCTTATCTCTCTGCATTTTAATATTCTCGGTGTGTTCCTAATTCTAACAAGTCACAATTATTTCTGTTTCTTTCTCAGATATTTTAGGTTTTCAATATGACTTCCAAGTATGGATTACTCAACACTTCTAAATATCTCTTCACCTTCCAATATGGATCTTTCAGACGTTACTGAGTTTTCCCCACCTCATTCCACATTCTTTCAGTGTCTGTTCTTCTGAAGTGAAGTATTTTCCTGCTACTGCTTACAGAACCCATTTTTGGTATATTAAATTCAAGGTGCTCTCCCACATGAACTGTATGTATCATACTTGACTCACAGCCAGTAATTTTTTAAGTCCAGTGTAGCTTTTGACTTTATTGATCTGCGTCCGAGACTGAAATTGCGTTTGTGGCTTAGGTTATACCGTCGTGATGTCTGGTTCCCATTTCTGAGAGGGAATTTCCCTGCATAAGAGGAAGCCGCTTCTGGCCTTTTGTGCTCCCGTGTATCTCCCTCTGCCAGAGAAATCTGCTAGCTTTGACTAGTACAGAGTCAGGGCAGGACATTCACTGGCATCACTGGAGGCGAGCCCCAGACCAAACAGCAAAGCTTGCTGCTTCTCCCCTCACACGTCATTCTCCTGCCTCTCACTTTGCTCTCGCTTGTTTTTCATTGCACCGTTCCCTTTGCACACTCCTGTCTCTTACCCTTCTATTTCCTGCTTACCTGTTTAAAAACAAGAAAACACTCTTTCCAGCTCTGTCCTTCTGCTGAAGAGGATGCTGTGCAGCATCCTACACTGCACCACACAGCAACTCAGGGTCCCGTCCTGGGGTTCGCTTGGGCTGTCTCGCAGTGGAGCAGAAGAGGCTGACGCTGCCCTCGCACGGCCTCGTGGGCAGCACGATCTTGGTACCAGCCGGCCCCGCTGCGTGTACCGGGAAGCTCCTGCTACGCCGCTGTGCTTACGAGGTCGTTTGTGGGAACACGATGAACAAGAGATGCTTGTCTTCGTCCTTACTCTGTGTTTAGCTGTCACAGATAACTCTTTTGTGTCAACTGTTCAGTGTGTGAAAGCACTGCTCTTTTTTCTGCTTCCTGATAGATTTTCCCGTTACTCTTATAATTATCTGCTTGAATAAATTTTTTTACTACCAAGGTATAATGGACTGGTTTAAATGAGTAAGTCATCACACAATCCATGTTGTTCCAATCCATTGGGTTAAAGCTTGATTTTATAATACCTATAGTTACATTTGTTGATGATTATACTCATATTTTATCATATGAAAAAAAGAACAACAAGAACCTCATAATAGTACCTAATCCTTAAGAATGGAAGTATTACATTATTTTCCAACCAACTTTAAATACTTAAATCAAATGAATCTATACTGGGCAGCTAGCCTAAATATAATGAAGTGAGACACTGGCAGAAGAATAGGCCTTTTGGCATTATTCTTTATCCCCCTGTTTGGAAAGCAGCTATAATAGCAATGCATTCTTTCCATTGCTTGTCTTTTTTCAGGAACATATATGTATATCTAGTGTCACCTTCCCCCCCCACACACACTACATGTACCTTCTTTATACAATAACATAGGCTTGGTATCATCAGTGTAGTGTTTTCTTCAAATAGTTCTCTTAGAGCTCTTTCTGGGTTGATATGTTGCAAAGAAACAGCTGAGCTCTCCCAGTTTATGATCTAGGGCAAAACCCAAAATCAAATCTCCACCAGGGACAGCCTGATTAAAGGAACAATCTTGTACTCTGATTTCAATGGCAAACATCAGTCCTCAGTTCAGAAGAAGTGTCAAAAGTGTCAAAAAAATGCCCTCTATCCGAAGTGTAGATTACACTCCTTTCCTTGCTATATTTCTTCTTTCATTGAGTACTTTTAAGCATGTGAATTCACAAAGGAAAAAAAAGTCCACAATAAAATATGTTAATAAAATTGAAGAAATCTAGCAGAATCAAAAATTTTGTTTTTTGGTAATCATATAAGGGGTAAGATTACAAAAAGATAGCAAACCCGTGTAAAAAGGGGAAAAATACACCCTTGATCTGCCTTCTGTTTAAAGTTTCACAATCTTTTTGTATGGACAGAAACACCCTGGCAATCAGAGAATTCTGTGCAGAAATCAGAGTTAAAATGTCATTCTTAATAAGATTTATTGCTCCTCTCATAATTTATCACAACCAAAATGTAAACTTCCTAATGCACTCCTGGCTCAAAACAATCAGTGTTTATTTATTTATTTGTCTTGTACAGGCATGCTTGGATTTGCTTGAATCCCTGCAACAGTTTGTGAATTATGCATGTAAAAAGCACAATATCCCTGTACTGAGTATCCACACATGCTCACGCACAAAAAAGAAGAAAACAAAAAATCCTACACATCAGGCTTATCACTTCTCTACCATTTGCTGTGGAATAAAAAGATACAATTTCCACTTGTGTCTCAGCCAAGATTGCCAATTCAGCTTCTAAAATCTAAAAACAAATTCATTTTTTATTGAAGTTCTAAAGAGTTATTTAAATTGCCCTTTTTAATGTTCCCTCTTAGGAATTCTACATCTTTCAAACACCTTTATGCATAAATATCGATTGTGGTATACAAAGGATGCTTTTTCTTCTTGTCCACAGTTCTTTGATCTAAATCAAAATGAAATTAAGTCACTAAGTTTTAAAAATATTTTTTAATTTTTTTTTATATCTTTCAAAGAAGCTTTCTTCCTTTGGTCAGTAACCATTAAGACATACTTCATTTTCACTTTAAAATAGCTAAATACAGACACAACTACTAAATACCAAAATAAACATGGAAGGTTTTACACGGTGAGACTGGGGACAAAATTCTAGGCAATCAATATACGGCTTAAAAACTAAATGAATAATTCACTCCATTTTTAGTAAGGACAACTGTTCAGGAAGGAGTGAAAGGAGGATGTCAAGTGCAATGAGGATATGGAAACAAACAACGATGTCCAAATTGGAAAAAAAATATATTAAAGAAAAAAATCATAGAGCTTACCAGGCTCAGACGAAGTGATGGTGTCACCTCACGACTGAATATTAATGCACCTAACATAACATTACTCAATGACACGTACCAGCAAGTGCATCAAGTGACTGTAAAACGTCATAACCAGGCTTCAGAAGGGGAAAAACATCTTGCAGACAACTAGAGCTACATTAAACACATCTGCTTACGACAAAGACCAAGAGGTGTTTTCACACAGTGCTCTTGGTGCCTTGCCTTCTGTATGGCTCAGAGCCCTTCAGCTGCAGCTCTGCACCCCTTCACGCAAGCTGCCAGGGGAGCGTTTTCTCGAGCCTCAGAGGCAGCGTTTTTCCCTGCTGCTCTCATGCAATTGCTCTCGTGCTGTTATTCCCATGGCCTTGCACCTGCAAACCCCAACAGTGTCATTACAGTGGTTCTCAATGGAAGGGACTGCCACAGGTCACTCCTTCCTTCCCCTCTTTTCCTAGACCATCACTGTAGCTCTTGGCTTACATCTGGGCAAGCAACATCTGCACACAGACAGCTCAACAGCCAAGCAGCGTGTGGCACCTTCTGATCTAAGCGTGCTCCAGCCAGTGCTAACAGCATCATACGCAGGAACAATCAGCTGCGAGTCGGAGTAGGGCCTGAAGAAAACTACACGGCTACCATGGGAAGAATACTATGGGGGAAACCATCTACTGCACTGGAGAGGACACACAGGGAAGGATGCTGGTCTGGGGGCCCCCAGGCGCTTCTCCTCCCAGCTGCTCACTGGGGAACTCACCCTTCCTCTCTCGTTCCCTCTCCGCTCCTCTTTCCTTTTTTCCATTTTTCCCCAAAAGTAACTTTCACCGTTAGAGTCAGTATGTGCCATCAGCCACAGAACCCTGTGAGCAAATCTTCACGTGTGTGAACCTGCCTCAATATTTTCTGTGTAACAGCCTGGTTATCTGCCCCAGCAGAAGGAAGGCACTTCGAACTCAGAGCGACTCTGCCGCTCTGTGTCCCTGCCAACAAAGTTTCAAGATGACCCAAACCCTTCTTTGCTAGTGTTCGCCACTTCTCATTTTCTTAACCACCCACAGAAATTATTTTATCAAGAAAAGTGTTTGAACAGGAAGCCAAATAGACTCAAACATGATTTTGCTAAAATATAGATATGAGACTTTCAATACACTCTTTGGTGCATTCAGTGTATTTTGTACTTATGCTGTAACTTCAACGCATATTCTGTTATTTTTTATACCTAAATTCACAAGAAAATTTAGAAGCTCAGTTAAAATCATTACAAAACCACTGTGGTAGATGGTAAGTGCTCTTTTTCCTTCTAATGTGAATGTGCTGCCACAGTGAGAAACCTTATGAGTTCTCCCAGTTAGGAAAAAATTAGTAATGGAGCGCTTCTCTCATACAACCAGGTACAGTGGCAAAGGCGACAAATGGCAGAAAACAGTATCTGTGCTTTCAACACACATTTTTCCTCCTAACAACCAAATCAAAAGTCTTTTGCTGATATTGGCTTTTAATAACATTCCTACAGTCACCCATCATCACAGTGATTTCAGAAACATCATATTTTTGGGTAAGATTTCAGCTTAGATTATTTCAATATGCATTGAGAACAAAACTCTATGAAATCTTCCTTATTGTAACTATCTGTTGTCAGCGTAGAATGCATCAAAACCTCTTTTCCGAGATTCTGGGCCTTCAGCTGTTATGAGAAATTACTGTGGCTGCAAAATTCTATTTTCTCTATAAGAGGAAGATTCTGGCTCCACAGGATACCACCTTCGGCTGTGATACCAGTTTGAGGTCGTTATAACTTTTCAGAAAATATTTCAAAGCAGATGATCAAGTTTTTTCTCACTGGCAAGCAGCCAAGAAACTCACCTGGTCATCTTGATTACTATTCAGACCTGGTCCCCTCTTCTTTCAAAAGATGGCAGACTGTAACATCAGATGAGTAATAGGAAGCTCAAAAATGTAGAACTACTATTTGAAAAGCAAGTCTGCAATATACAAAAATAGAAAGTCTGAGAAGGAAATATGACTCAAGAAGAGTAAATAAAATCTCTCTTCCAGTACAAGACCAAATGATCATCAAATGAAGACTTGCAGCTGATTCAAAATTAGGTGGTGGTTCTTCTGACAAGACAGTGAAGCTGTGGAAGGCCTTAGGATAAGGTAGCTGATAAAAATCTACACGAGTTTAAGGGGAGGAAAATTCAAAATGTACCACTTCTAGTCCAGGAAGTAAAATACATCCTGGGGAAAGATCAGTACATATTTACTCTCTTGTATTCCTTTTTCTAGACACATGCTTAGCACCAGTTTTGAAGACAGGATACTAAGGTAGGTGGATCTTTGCACTAGCTTGGTGTAATGTTGCTCACATTAAGTACAAACTGAACCTAATCCTTTTGTATTGCTGTTTTGGTTTGGCCTGGATAAATGCCAGGTGCCCACCAAAGCCACTCTCTCACTCCCCCTCCTCAGCTGGACAGGGGAGAGGAAAGATGATGAAAGGCTCGAGGGTCGAGACAAGGACGGGGAGAGATCACTCACCAATTACTATCACGGACAAAACAGACTGAACTTGGGGAGAAAAGGGAGTTTAATTCATCACCAATCAAATCAGAGCAGGATAGTGAGAAATAAATCCAGATCTCAAAACACCTTCCCCCACCCCTCCCTTCTTCCCAGGCTCAGCTTCACTCCTGTTTCTCTTCCTTCTCCCCCCGAGTGGCACAGGGGGATGGGGAATGGGGGTTACGGTCAGTTCATCACACGTTGTCTCTGCCGCTCCTTCCTCCTCAGGGGGAGGACTCCTCACACTCTGCCCTGTCTCCAGCGTGGAGTCCCACCCACAGGAGACAGTTCTCCACAAACTTCTCCAACATGAGTCCTTCACACGGGCTGCAGCTCTTCACAAACTGCCCCAGCGTGGGCCCTTCCCACAGGGTGCAGTCCTTCAGGAACAGGCTGCTCCAGCGTGGGTCCCCCACGGGGTCACAAGCCCTGCCAGCAAACCTGCTCCGGCGTCGGCT
>Ga0065711_1048089_pt1 | contig 11995 bp, 4 predicted proteins | sample Hoacrofraction12_FD_59098 | JGI IMG/M metagenome (GOLD analysis project Ga0065711, IMG submission 59098) | Hoatzin crop microbial communities from Cojedes, Venezuela - Epithelial fraction 12 v2 (version 2) | ecosystem: Host-associated > Birds > Digestive system > Esophagus > Crop | place... | reverse complement strand
TCTAGTCCAACCCCCCCGCAGCGAGCAGGGACACCACTAACTAGATCAGGTTGCTCAGAGCCCTGTCCAACCTGGTCTTGAATGTTTCCAGGGATGGGGCCTCCACTACCTCTCTGGGCAACCCATTCCATGTAGGTACTGATGTGATAGATAGAATCATGACAAGGAAACATTTATCAGAAGCCAAGATTAAGATTTTAATTTTTTTGCCCCAAAGCTAGGACAGACTTTTGATGCTGATTAACCTGGCCTGGGTACCTGGCACTGGTCTATCATACCATTCTTGGCTTTCCATGTAGATCTCAGAGTCCCTAGATGCTATTCAGATTTAAGCAGTTAGCGCTGCACAGGATGATTTTTGTCTGATCTCTTGTTCCCACGTGGTGTCCATTAAGAAAGTGATCCCCAAACTGTGCATGGTGTGGTGGTGCTCTTGGCATAAAGCAAAAGTCGAGGACAAATGCCAGGAGTGCCTGGTGACACACTTCCATTTTCGATGTGTCCAGCATTGGAGCCTATGTAGGAGGCTTCCTTTGACTTTTCTGCTTTTCCATCCTGATCTTTTTTTTTCATGTCACAGTTTACTGCCCTTACAGCTGTGCTTATGTAGCCATTTGTGGGACCACATGGTCAACCAGACTGGCAGAAGGAAAATCTTTCTAAAGATGCTTTATCATGCATTGCTCACATTAGAATTATAAAATAATACATATTTTAGAAGAAACCTCTGAAGACCACGTGGTCCAATTCAACAGCTAACTTCAAAGTTAGAGAAAATTTCAAGTTTAGATCAGGTTGTTCAGGACCTTGTCCAGTTGAATTTTGAAAGTCTCCAGTCTTCCGTGACTTCTCTCAGGCTCTACTGCAGTGACTGAACACCCTCACTTGGAAGAATTTTCTCCTTCTATCTCATCAGAATTTTCCCTGCTGTCATCTATGTCTGTTGCTGGTCATCTGTGTGCCTCCAAGAAGAACCATAGTCTGTTTTCTGCATAACCACCCATGAGGTTACTAAGCCCCTGCAGACTCAGCTCCAGGCTAAACAAACCCAGCTCTTTCAGGCTCTGCTTGTATCTTAAGGACCTGAGGTACCTGGGCAGTAGCTGGTCCTCTGCAGGGGTTCACCAGCATCTTTCTTGAGCTTGGGATCTAACGCAAGCCCCCAAATGCAATCTCACAAGTGGCAAATACAGGAGAATAACCACTTCCTTGGCCCTCTGGCAGCTGTCTGCATGCAGATAGCCTTCAGCTGCATGGACAGAAATGAAGGAGCAGTAAAATTCAGATGTGTAGGGATGCCCAGAACATAAGTTTCCACTGAGAGTTAATTAAAAACTTATTGAAAAATAACACAATCTTTCCTGACTATACCTAGCCTTCATCCAGATCCCCACTAGGGCCAAATCCTACATGCCCAAGGGCTTCTCTGCATTCATGCAGATAAGTCAGAACAAGATGCATTAAAGCAAAAAAGTACTTTAGAAATGCTTTGAACAAAACGTGTCAAAATAAACCATTGGTCTTCACTTTACCACAAATCCTGCTTCCCCAAAAGGGGCTGGATTTTTCCCTAGGGACAAGAAAAGCACTGTAGAAAGGATAGAAGGGATTTCTACAGTTCTTTGTGTTGCTACCACCTCATAAAGTGGAAAATAACTGGGCATGTTGGCATACTACCAGGGAGCGTCTGGGACTGTACCTGGTCACAAACTGAACCTGGGACAGACAGCATCACACTTGCACCAAAACAGCAACAATAGCATTGATAGGTTTGGATAATAGTATTGCTTGAAACATGCATGAAGTAATCCTTCCTCTTCTGCAGTGCTGTGTTGAAAAAGAATGCTCAGCAAGTAAAAGAAGAGCCCAGAAGAATAATGAAGTTGGTCAAACATCTTTGCAAAAACACTTGTGAGAGCAGAGTGAAATTAAAAGGTTCTCTGCCCATGCTTTTCCACATTTTCCAGGCCAATAATCAGCTAATCCTTATGCAGAATTTCTTGGATTTATTGTGCAATGCTCCCATACTAGCCTCCACTTTCAATCAAATAAAAATTAGACTAACCTGTAATTAATTTAAGTTTAATTAATACTGTTCCTCTCTGTTTTGCTTTCATGCATATAAATGTGTATATCTGGTTTAAAAAAAAATATTGTCTACACAATTATTTCACAAACTCTCCGCAGGCAGAGAAAAGCTGATCTAGTGTAAAGAATAGACAGCTGGGGGAGGACACACATGGAAACAGTCTTCAGCTATGTTTAAGCTACTGCGAAGAGAAAGGCAGTAATTGTTTTCCATGTTGGCTACTAGAATGGTCTTAAATTACAAGAAATGTTGTTCATGTTGAATATTATTTCAAGGCTTCTTCTCTTCTCATGAACCTGGATAGCAATAAGCAAATGAGCAAGAAAGATGAGTCGTAAGAGGATGAAGACAACAATCATGATGACACTTGAAGAAATCTTGGTACAGCTTCACTCCGTGCTGTGCTGCTGCTGGGTCTGAAGAGCTAATGTGGCCACCATATGTTAGAATGCTTGTCACACCCCATGAGATTACAAACAGTTTTTCATTCACAAGATTTCTGAACTGCATTAGGGAAACTGAAGAAATCCATATTGTTGTGCTTCCCTCTTGCACGAAGCCTGTGAGTTCATAAATGGAAAGGGAACAAAGATTTCAAACTTTGGCTAGTTACAGTAGGTTTGTTAATCACAAAGCAGCTTAGTCTAGGAACATTTACAATACTAGAATTTTTGAGACATCTCAATAGTCTTCCACAAAAAAGAAAGAAAGATGGTTTAGCAGTGAGCCATACAGTACTAAAATTACCTGTTGTAAGCACATTTGATTGTAAACTGAAGCACTAATTAGAACTGCCATGATTGAAAATGCCTTTGTCGAGACTTCTGGTTCACATCAGCTGCAGGGTGACTCCAGTGTGACTGTAGGGGACTGAAATGGAGATCCAGGGTGCCTAATGGAACACCTGAAATAACGGGTCAGTATCTGATATGTATTGTAATGATGGGTTTTCAGAACATCTGCAAGAATAAAGAACAGCACCTCATCGAAGAGCAGGAGAAAGCAGCTTTCAGTATGGTTTAAGTCTCCTACAAGCCATGTGTGGAGGCTCATTTTTGCCCTTTAAAAGAGCCTTGTTTGGCAGAGCACACCTAGGTTTCTGGCTGCATCATGTCACTTTGGCATGCTTTTTGGTCAGCTGATTGTTTAAGCACAGCAGAACCCAAAAAGTAACTATTTAGGGCTTTCTGTATGGTGACTGTGTGCAGCTTGCTATAGTCTGTATAGATGTTTTCTTAAAAATTAAGTACTATGTGTTTTTAAATACTACTTTTGGAACAGAGATAGGAAAAGAGAAGGAAGAAAGATGGACAAGGAAGCTCTTTTTCATAATTCTTAGGTAAGTAACTTCACTTTATGGATCCTGGCTATGTGAACACCTGTCCCAATATTAGTAATCTATTTCAAACACTTCCCTATGTTTCCCCTTCAGTATGAGACCTAGCAGAATTTTTCACTGCTTAGGAGGCTTCCTTGGTAAGAACTTTGACTTTTGTGCTTCTCATAATATTTGTGATCCACTTGTGCTCCCAATTTGTCTATCTAATCTGACATTTTGTCCTTTGATGGCAGTCCATTTATTATATGTATTCAGTACAGGAAGATATTGGTGTATTGTACAGCTGAAGGCTCTACAGAAAAATAACATGGCTTTCTTATTATGAGCACCTACTATATGCTTTTCTATATGATGCTTTCAGGTTTTCTGGGACAGGTCTTATCTTTTCCAAATGTATTTTTTTAGTAAATCTTTCTATGCATTAATAAGATTAATAATATTGAAATTGAAGCACATAAAGGTACACATATATGGAGAAAAGAGCTCTAGGATATTAATAAGATTATTAGGTGAATACTTAGAAACATTTCAGAATTACAGTTTGTTCAAACAAAAATCATTTTCCCTCCCCCAAATATATCTAAGTTTCTTATATTTTTGTATGCTTCATTAAAAGCTGCGTTCTCAGCAAAATTCAGCATTGCACAGGTAAACCCCATAAGCCCATTACTTCCTTGGCAAACAGTTCAAAGACAAGATAGGGTTTGTGTCTTTGTTTCAAGTCAGACTGTTTCACCTTTCATCTTGAAAAGAGATTGGAAAGCTGATATATGTAATCTGCTGAAGGAGATATTTGTAAATCTTTTTTTGCTCTAAAGCCACTGAAACGTTGCTTATTTTAGAGACATAATCATGTACCTTTTGAGGAAAAAAAGAAACTGTATGTGAAGATCTTTAAGTGAGAGGCACTTCAAAAGTGGTTTAAAGAAAAAACTCCAATTACAGTGATGGCAATTTGTTCTTGTACCATGCAGTCTCTCTTTCTCTCTTGCTAAGTTTTATTGAAAATTAAGCACATATTACTTGCACTGGAACCTGAGTCAGTCATCCAGCTGGAATAACTCTCATTACCTCTGGCTCTACAGAATATTCCACAGTAGAGACAGCTGGAACTAAGGGAAGAACTTGAGCAAGCCTCATGCCATCTCTTTGTTCTGCCCACAGAAATTTCCTAGGAGAACATCACAGCATCTACTAAGCACCCATGGAGGGCTCAAGTGCAGCAAGGAGCTACCACAGCTTATTTATGAGCAAGGCCAAGGATCACAAGTAATTTTACAGAAATAAAATAAATTAATGTTTCAGAAACTAAAATAAGATAAGCAAACGTACAACGAAAATCCAGAAGTGACTCCAGCCCCAGACGGTTGACGTGTGGTAACAATCACTTTCAACACACAGCAGTGGGGCAGACTGTCTTTACTTGGCAAGTAGACATTTAATTATTCAGTATTTTATCTCAGGTTTTCTTGAAGTTCTGTACTTACAGTTTGCTTACAATGCTGTCTGCTCTACAGCCTAGGGATGAATGAATTAACCTTAAAATTAAAGTTAACTAGCTCAAGTATTGAAAGTGGTTTAGCCACCAGCAAATCCATGTCGGCCAATTTACCTTGCATACACACACAGACAGATAAAATTACTTTTCTGAAGAGTGAATTAGCTTCCACAGTGTTACATGGTACTGTGTGTAAAACTGCTATTATCAAGCTGATGGATTCAAAACTGGATTTAGTCATCTCTACACTATATTTCGTAGTCACGCAACCATTTATCTAAGACTACATCTGCAAAACCAACTGTTGAAAGTTTGAGATGAATTTTATACCAACAAAGATAGAAGTGTGGACTTCAGCTGTTCAGAAGCTGAATCTCTTCACATGTGGGGGAACTATTCCTTCCTCCTGATGAAACTGTCTCCAATCTTGCCATGCAATGGCACAGTCCTTATGGATTTTTCCCTGGCATTTTACATCGTAACAACACAGAACCTTGCAAACATTACAGACTTTCATGTCAGATAGGGACGTTTCTTCCTTTTTTTTAATCAGGAGGAATCATCAAATATATTAACTCACAACAGCATTCTTGTCAATTTTTAAAGGCATAACAAAGGACAGTTAAGAACAGCTCTGGAACACGTCTTTATTACAAAGCAAAGAATCACTTAAAAAAAATAAATGCAAGCTTTTAAAAATGGATAGCAGAAGTAATAGCGTTCAGAAGAAACTTTAAGTAAACAGAAAGTATTTCTGAGATTGCAATCTGTCAACACAATTTTAGAACTAATCAGCAGGTCATATTGTCTGCTGATTTCTGCATATTGGAAGGCATTAATTCGAAATTAGGGATAAAGAGTGATGAAACCCATACAACTGAAGAAATTAGTGACATGGAAGTCTACCAATTTCTTGCTATTAAATTATCTTTAAAAAACAAACAAACAAACAAAAAAACATACAAGTGTATTAGCATCTTGAACAAAGAAGTATCTTCCTGATATGTGCTTATAATTAAATTAAATTTGAGACCTTAAAGCCACATGTCTCCCCTCAGGGACAAGAAGTTTCCAAGAAGGTTACAGCAACATGTGGTGTATTTGTATTTGTTTTCTAAAGAGTTAAAGAAAAGATCCTTCAGGAAATGAAGAGATTTGAGATATTTAAAGTGTGGTGATAACAGTAAAAGAGGAGTTGAGTCTTTCAGGATTTCACTTCCAGTCAGGAAAGTTGGAGTGATCTTCCTTTGTTCAAAACACCTGATGCAGCACAGGACTTGAAATTTACAGAGGGAGAACGCTGACTTGAGAAAGGTGAATGTGGAGACATGTCAGACTGACTGCCCTTTTAAAAATTGCTTTCTCTGAAGTGTTTCGTTTTAAATAACATACTGCTTTTCAGAAACAAGATGTGTACTATAATGCTGCAGAGAATGGAACTGCAGGTGTTGACCTGACCTGGTGAAGGAGATTGCAATGAACAACAGAGGTTTAGAGCCTAAGGCCTCAGACTGGAATGAGCGTGCTATGGAACTCTACACCAAGAGAGGCGGTGGCTAGAGGCTTAAATGAGGCACCTTCAATAAGACCATGAGCAGGGTCAGTGAGGCAATTTATTTAGGAATTGTCACACTATTGACCAATGTCTGTCAGGGGCTAGACTTGCCACTAGTATGGCAATTCAAAGTCTCTAAAGTACAAGAACGCTTCCAAATACTCTTCCACCTAGTGATCAGCATGCTGTCAGTACAAAACCATGATCTGCCTCTATGGTCCACGAAAAGCAGTTTTATGGAAAAGATATGAAGAAATATAACCAAATCAATAAGACTACTTCTGAGTTTTACAGACCTCTCACACGTATTGGCATTGTATCAATTCCAAGTCATCATTCTAACAGGACTCAGAATTCCTTAACAGCTTTGTTCTCATCAAAATGTTCTTTCCAGGATTTGATTGCCACCATGAACTCTGAAAGGTTGATGAGGTTACAGGGTATAGATATGCTTCCCACTCTTCCACCTAGAACAAACAACTCTTACAAGAAAACAGATTTAAATATATATAAAATGGTAGATGCAGCTGCCAACACTTAGTTAATCATTTTTACTTTGGAAATGAACCAAAACCATCTGTGTTTGTAACAATACCTGCCCCTCCTAAAACCATAACACTAGCCATAACTCAGAACTGAGAAATGCATTCATTAAAAAAGCAATAAGCACAAACATTTACAGAAAATTAGATGTAATATAGTGCAATGATGAAAAAGTAGCGATTTCTGTAACATTCTAACAAGTCTGTTGAAAATTATTTTGTTATTTTTCCAGTGCCTGATGTTGTAGAATATGTAAAACACAAGGTCTTGCTGTTTCATATCTATGATTGGATTTCAGATCAGTCCAGTGAGAATCACGAACAAGTGTGAGCACATGAGAAAAGCTAGCTTTGTGTGGATGAAAGCAAAATAAAATATATTTTCCAGTACTGAAATGATTTGACTGGCTGTGACTAATTTTGCAGGGACACTCAATGTTTTAGAAAATTCCTTTCAGAAGATTATATCCAACCATATGCTCTGTTAGTCACTCAAGATACAATTATTATTTTATTTAGTTTACTTTATCAGGATGTTTTTCACTGTTAATCACTAAGTATCCCTAGAGGCACTAAATGACTGATCTTACAGACTTCATTGAGACTCCTTGTACTATTCAACAAAAGAAAGGCTCTCAAAAAATATAATACTCTGCAGAGTCAAAATTCCTTTTATTTCAATAGATTTCAGATCAGAACCTGAAAACTAAACTTATTCTCTATTTTTAGTTATTTTGATATGCAGTCTTCACCCAGATCCACAAAGATTTTCCTGTGGAGATACCCATGTGTATTTGCAGATCTTAGTAAATGTTTTTAATTTAATTCCAGAAATTTTCTGCATTTTATGTCCTCTCCTGCACTAAAGGTGTCCCTTTAATTCAGATGATGGTCCAGGCAAGTATCTACCCTTACAGTTAAGGTCATGCATGCAATGTGATTTTCAAAAGTAGCTAGGGGACTTGAGAGCACAAATTCGCTGTGCTGCTAAGCAGTTAGAAGCCTTGAAAAGTCCCTCCCCTGAAGCCAATGTTACCACGACATTAACATCATAAATAAGGCAGTGTCTAGAAGTCCCCCAGCAGCACCTTTGAAAGGAGCCTTAAAAACCTGCTGTCACAAGTGCAGTTGCAGTTAAACTTTTTTTTTTTATATACAATATCTGTTCACTCAATAAATGCAGCTTATTTAAATGGGAGTGTCAAAAAATGCAGACATATATCGCCCAACACAATTACTACCAGTTTATGTACATGAGATTCAAATCAGCATTCAAAGACAATTTAAGGTGGTTAAATCATGTTATTTAGTCTTAACCTCAACAAAGCTGCAAATTGAAAAAAGCTTTTTAAAAATGTTGTGAAGGATTTCATAAAGTTTATCATAAATGTATACAAAATTAAAATTTTGGATTTGGAAAGAACATGCTCTTGTGCTAGAAATGTAAATCTCTTTGACCTGACAAGAAAAGAAAAAAAAATCAAAAGTAAATACAAACCCTCAGAACAAAATGTTACAGAATATTAGCATCCACAACCAACAGTATCACTGATAGCCTGCATGGATTCAATTTAGGAATAGCCATATTGAATTCAGTACCACTGAGTCTTTCACATGAAGAACATGACGCACTTCACATTACCAATTCAAGACTGAGAATAATCTGCATTATAATTTCTAAATACATTTATGAAATACTCTGGGGAAAACATTTATGGTGTGTTATTCAAAAACATCCATTCAGAGTTTCAACTGAAGTACAGATATGTCAGTAACAACTTCATACTATGCACGTGCATTTGGTGGACAAGAAGGGTTTTGCATTTTTGCCAAAGGAAAAAAACCAAAGCTAATACATTATTTCCAACTGCACAATGGGATTAACTGAAAAACTAATAAAATCAAAATAAAAGTTTCAGACTTGCTGCCATTGGCCCAGGTAGCTTTCAAGTCCACAGTAGTATTACAATAGTTTATTATTCCAATTCACAGAACAAATATCTACAAAGATTTCTCTCCCACGCAGAATTTATGCCTTACAGGGAAGACTTCTCTCATGAGCCAGTCCAATTCAAACCAAGCAAGGAAGCAGGAAATTAGGGTCAGAAAATTATAATAGAGCAAGAAAAAAGAATGCTGTAACATAGACTCCATCCCAATTAAGTTATTTTTACAGATGGCCCTAAACACTCAAGAAGTTTATCGCTAAATTTATTGGGAGATCAAACCCAAAAAGTCCTTTTATCAGGTTGCCACATTTAAACAGACCTTCCATCCTTACAGGAATCTGGAGTCACGTTGCTGTTGGAAACTGCTCTGTAACTGCTTTCAGAATCCTAATTTTGCCAAAGGTTTGGGACTGGTTTCTCTGTGAAAGCTGCTGTCCCAGTGCTACACGAAAATAATTTCCTTGGCTAACTGCACACATCTATTTTCTTAATTTCAATATTTTTGGCTACATCTCAGCCTGCCGCCTTCTCTCTGACTACTGAAGGTAATGTTACCCATTTCAGCTTAACAGCAGTGCAAAGAAAGTAAGAGAATCTAACAACATAGTGAAGCCTTTTGTTCAAAAGTTATTTAATCCATGGAAAAAATAGGGCTCAGTCCCATAACCTTTGCATAGTGGGATATTGTGAAGGTTTACGTTAGAGTACAGATAATCTCTTCCACTTCAGAAGACGACAAACAAAACCAAAAGAGTATAATAATAAAAAGAAACACTAGACAGGAGCATTAAAAGCTTGGAATACATCACAGTCACTTTCAAAGACTACACATAACCTAAACCAAAATTTGTTACACAATGAAAACACATAACTTATTTGCATTTAAACAAAATGGGTTTGTTTTATGCTGTGGAAATATTTATGAATGATGGACATAATGCAGGCTAATACTTAGCATACTGACTCAAGAAGAATTTACCAGAGAAATTTGATTAAAACTGTGAAGAGTCAAAATCAGTGCTAGATAATTCAATTTGTTCATAAATATCTCTGAGAAGCCTTGATACAGACTCACCTCACCTTAATCAGAAATGGAGTAACGTCTACATGACATTAATCAGAACTTTCTCTAACATCTGGACTATGATCCAACAATTGGAGAATCCATAAAATTCTTTGGTCTTGAGACTATGAAGTTGTATAAAGTGCCTTGCCCAAACAATTCTCCAGTATGATTTAGTGGTAGAGAGTAGGGAGAAAATTAGTTGGGTTTAGTTGTATTTAGCCTAAATAAACCTTCCTTTTTTTTTTTTTTTTAAATCTTTGCTTCAATCTTTTGTGAGGATAGAGATTATAAAAACAAAAAAAAAAACTTGGTTGTTCCAACCAAGTCCTAACAGTTGCTTCTCCATTCTTGGGTCTCATACCTGGCATTTAGAGAAAATTTCTCTTTTTTTGTGGTGGGGCAGGTCTGGAAAAGGGATTTTTTACATGCTTAAGATCATTAATTCAGCCTTCTTTTGGCCAAGCCTGTTAATTGCACTATCTTTGTTCATATTTAGATTCTGATTTTTCTTCACTTTTCCCTTTAAAAAGCCCACTCAAGAAAAATGTTTCATCATTAATTAAATACTTGCAGTTTATTAACTGGAACTTTTTTCTTCCCCTCTTTTTCTTTTCTTTTTTCCCTTCCTCTCAGATCAGGAGATTTCCGACTCCTGAATATTTTTTTTAAAAGTAAATACTCTAAGTTATGCCAGCGCTGGGAATATTCCTGCTGTTATACCTTTGGCAATCCGTAGCTGTAAGAAATCTACCTAGAGAAGACTGGGCATGCATCACAGAAACAGTACCTTGGGGCAGGGGCTTGTGTAAATTGGCTTACAAAGCTTGTTGCTCTGGGAAATGCGTTTCCAGAGCATTCTGATATTTATTTTTAAATCTTCTTCTCTTAATTTTAATGACCGCCCCTCTTGCTTACTTTCTTCAGGCCCAATTCCTTCCTGAAATATTATTCTTCTCACCTTGGTGGCCTTCTACAAGGAATTAATGTGGCCATTTCACAAAGTCTGGATGCCTTGTATGAAGTACTAAAAAACAACCTCTGTGGCACCCAGCAAATACAACCTGCAAGTGGCAAGTGACTTCGCATCCCCCTCACATTCACTGTGTTATTCTGGACAGACTCTGTGTGTATGCCACAGACATAGGCATTGACCAAATATACGACTTTTAAGACACACAGAATAGATTATTCATTAGAGGAGTGCCTACCTTTCTGAATACCTGGCTGCCAGGCGTCCAAGAGAGCAAACAAATGTTACATATGCTTTCTGCAATATATGTGTGCCCTCTGGGTATCCTCACTGGATGTGAAAGTGCCTTCCTAATTTTGTCCCTTTGCATAATACAGGAATTCCCATGCTGCACCCTAGCACTAGCTGATAGGTCACACAGCCTCTTTGAAATGTAGGCTTGGGGCCAGGCCCTCTTTGCTTATTGAGTTTTGTAATTTTTGCAGTTCTTTAGAGTCAGCTCATCCCTTTAGGCAGTTCAAAACACGTTAAGCTCTGCCTGTCACCAAGCAATTGCCCCCAGTGCTCTGAAACAAGGCAGTGTTCAGCTGCTGCTCTGTGGCCGTGGGAAGAACTCAGTAGTAACCCATCAGTGTCTCTTGAAAATGAGCTACTGCTTGCCAAGTAGGTGCACAGAGGCAGAAGTCAAGTGTGATTAAAAATATAAATGCACCTGCAGCAACAGTTCTCTCAGTTTTATTATCATCATCAACTTCGAGTAAAGTCGACATATTCCAAGCAAAGAAAAGGGAAACCTCTAAAGAGATGCAAAATGGAAATAGAGCTTTCTGGGAGAACATGCTGCAGCAACTCTGTATTTTAGCATGCAAAAACTTATGGAAGGCAAGTCCTGGAAATGTCCAGGGGTGCTGAAGTGATACAAAGACAAATTTTCAAGAGTTTGGTTGTTTTGTGGTTTTTGGGTGGTTGGATTTCCCCCCCCCCCCC
>Ga0065711_1048079_pt1 | contig 11996 bp, 8 predicted proteins | sample Hoacrofraction12_FD_59098 | JGI IMG/M metagenome (GOLD analysis project Ga0065711, IMG submission 59098) | Hoatzin crop microbial communities from Cojedes, Venezuela - Epithelial fraction 12 v2 (version 2) | ecosystem: Host-associated > Birds > Digestive system > Esophagus > Crop | place... | reverse complement strand
CAGCTAAAAAATTATATATACATAAGAACAAAGGGAACTTTTTCTCAGACGTAAATGCAAAATGATGGGTTATACTCACCTGACAAGGTCCATTTTAAGACCAACATCCCTTCATTCTGTGATTCCTTCCCTGAGCCTTTAGCTACCATGACAAACTGCCAAAGCCACCAGATTTCTTCTCTTTAAAAAAAAAAAAAGCTGTTGCTGGTGACCAGGAAGCGCAGCCGTCCGAGGGCCAGCGAGGCACCACCCTAGGCAGGTGCTTTCCACTGAATGTAGCTGGAAACAAGACACTTATTGTTAGAAACCTAAACCTCTTCATTAATCAAGCTCCTTTCTTTTTGCCACTCCCTTTTCAATTTTCAGAGTAACCTAACTTTGGGGCTGCAGTTCCTCTTAGAAGAGGGTATAACGCATACGCATCCAACGCAGCTGCTTTCCTTGATACACCACTGAATCTTACACCAGCCAACCCTTCTGAACAGGGAGAACCTACTTAGAGCACGGTGGCTGATCTCCCCAGGAAGAGAGACGGGCTAGACAGGACTGGGCAAAGCCCTGCATTTGCTAGGAACTGCTTTAACCACAGGCTGCGGCTCAGCGCAGTGGAAACAAAACCGGATGTCTCTGCCCCAAACATCCACTTTAAACGGGGTGGCAAGAGTGGATTCAGAAATAGTTTAGTCTGGAGCATTCGTTCAGACCGGGTTACTAACCCTGCTCCACAAGCACCACTGCTATGTGGAACAGAGCTGTGTTTGCATTCTTCTCCAGCAGACACGTGCGGTTTTTTTGCTGCCCCCTCCAAACAAAAAGAGCACTGAACTGTTGAGTCGGCAAAACAGCAGCAGGGTGGACTCGTGCATCTCATTGTCCAACTTGTCATTAACTCTGTGGCCATGAAGCAGCGAAGCAGTCTTGAAGACATGGCACAAAATCCTGTCTCCTCTTCAGCAGCAAAACACCTCCAGTCAGAAGCCAATTGGGAAGAGAATGAATATTAGTTCCCACTCAAATCAGAAATTAAATCCTTTTCCCACCTTTCTTGACAAATCCCCTTGTAGTTGAAAATTCAAGCCCTTGCATCTCCTATCTGTTCCCATAGGAACATAAGAGCCACAACTGCTTCCAACCTCATCTCCTTTTCCAATAGCAGAAATATCTAATGAAGTCTTGGTAGCCTTGCTCCTCTGCAGCAGGAACGCTACGTGTATTTGAAGAAAAGGTAAAGGTAACTTCTCATCTCTCCTACTCCTGCTCCTTACAAAAAGGGAGCAGCAGCCACATGGTCCTGAGGACCACTGAGTCTTGGATAAACCTATCTTCCTCCATTTTCCTCTCCCCTAACTTGCACCCACCACTTCTTCCTCTTCAAAAATCTAGAGTTTAAACAAAAACTCCATTATGAAATGCAAACTCCTGGAAAACTGCAGCACAGAGGCAGCAGTTGGATGCAAGGCAGTTGAGCAAACACCTGCATAGGCATCTAAAGTACAGGGAAACAAACACAGGCATTGCCTGGAAACAGGATCTCCTACTTCTCCAGGCTTGGACAACCAGGAGTTCCAGTATCCCACCCTCTGGCACTGCACCTTCTCCACAGCGAGAGGCTTGCGCCTCCAGATGCGAAGCCAGAAGACCAACCTGCAGATCTTACTGAGAACACAAAAGCTGCAAGCCCAGACGTACTGGCATGATGGAAGTAGCCCAGAACAGAACAGGAAGAAAAAAGGGGGTTCACTCACCCTCCCCACCCAAAAGACTTCCTCAGTTATTAACGTGAATGAAGCATTCTACTGAAACAGTGCCTGCTGAAAGAACTGAAACTTCAACTTACTCTTTCTTCGGGAGCGTTCAGCCCTTGTGGTCTAGACCAGAGGCTCAGGAGCTGCATTTCCACAGGGCAGTCAAGAGGGAGTGTTTTGGCGTAGCACCAGGTAACTTACAGTCAAGTGGTTTGCAAAACAAATCTATGTTAACATTGAGACTTTCACGTCATAAATCAGGTAATTTAAAGTGAAAAGGTTCCTGACTGCTTTAACCACACCCTTTCATGCTTTTGCACTCAAAAGGATTTTATTTCACAGCCACAATATACAGAGCAGCGACACAAAACGCAAAAGATCTGCAGCTACGGCAACAGGAACCAATGCCATTTCTTCCCTTTCAGTTTACCCATTTTATTTTCCAAAAAGCAAGCCTCCTTGTCGAGCACTGCGATCACACGAACGAAAGGTCTTATTCCTCATCAACACACCTCAGTGGGAAGCAAGGCTACCGCTTCCTGCCCTCTGTTCAATTAAAAACCCATCCCTTACACTGCTTTCAAGTCTTTTTTTTGTTTGTAACAAATTAAAAGAGTTAACTAGAAAAGAAAGATGAGCACAGCACCTGGAAAACCAGTTTTTCCTAGGATAAGCACAACAGCAGCTGGGGACATAAAGGACATTGATTTGTCCCATTGCACAACACTGCAATGTTTTAAGAGAATAATTAGCTCGGAGAAGGACAGTCCAGGATACTCAGTGCTGGAGAGATTTCCGTGTTCCCTTGGGCACCTCTGTCCTCTTCCTCAGCCTACCCACGCAACTTGCCTCAGAGGAGCTAACAAAAGCACCCAGCACATCCAGTAGTAGCTGTCACGTAACTTTAAAGAGTAATCTAATATTTCATATTAGCACGCATCCTCATTTCAGAGAGCAGACACAGTGAGTTTCCTTCCACTCTCTCAACTCAAGAATTATTTGAGCATCTGGAGTCATTAAAAGCAGCCTCAGAACAGATCATCTGCTTCACCTCCCCAGCTTCTACAGCGTAACCTCAAAAAGCAGAAGAGCAACAAGTGCTTACCGGGAATTTTGTGCCAAAAGTTGAAGTCCCACAAAGACTCATTTCCTTTTCTTGTCCCCGATGCTGGATACTTCCTTCATCAGTTTATTTCTCTGGTAATGCCTACTGCCTTGAAACATCCACTTCCCCACCCCCAGCCACCCCCAGCTCCTCCATCAGCAGGCCCAGATGCACGCAACAGCACAGGAGAACAAGGATGTGACAATCTGTTGGATGAAGGACAGCACACGGCAGAGGGCTGAATTCCCCTGCTCTTTACCACTCCCAGGGAAAGGAAAAAAAAATAATAATAAAAAAAAAAATCACTATTTCTGTGGTGATACCATCCCCTGGAGGACCTGGCCAGGGTAATCCATCACAAAATAGGCGTTGCATGTCCCAAAGAATAAAGGTCAGATGCAACATACCTTCAGAGTTCCTAACCAGAGGCTTTCAAGTCGTTCCAGGGAATGAACACCCGCGGAGCCAGTAGACCCAGGGACACAAAACGTAGGTTCCTTACACTACGCAGGGCACGGGTGGAGATGTTCATTTCTTCAATGCACATCTAACCACTCAGAAGCACATGGGCCTGCACATGAACAAACAACATGTCCTGCAAGCTTGCACCCTAGAGAAGGAAACTGCAGAAGTACGCACATTCGTGTTTCTCCTCCCCAAATACCTGCCACGCACCTCACAGAGGATTTTCAGGCTTTCTGCCCACCCCTCCCCTGAACAAGCTTACGCACACAGCCCCCTTCACTGGGGCAAATTAAACACACTTGACACTTCTGGGCTTGCGTGCAAACTCATACACTGCATGCTCTAAATTCACAAACTCTGTAAATATTACCAGCAGGCTCCCACGAGGCGCTTCAGATGCATGCACCACACTTACTCAGCCACCCGTTCACAGAAGAACGAGCGTTTTTCTGCAGCATCCTACGTGGTTCCCACCTCCAAAACCGCCTGTGCTAATTCCTCCACCCTCATCCGAGAGAAAGACAAAGCCTCACAGAATTGAGAAATTCTCTTCCCCGCCAGCAGAGAGCTGGGGTCCTAAGGTAAACTAGCTAGTTACATGCAACCAGCAAAGAGCTTTAGCTGAGAGTCTTCCAGGCCAGTAACGTTTGGAAGCACCAAGGACAACACTGCATTTGTGGATGTCTCCATTCCCTACTGAGTTAAATTCAGTTATGGCCCCTGAGGTATTCAAAAGGGTTTGCTCTGAGATCTGGAAGAAAGCGTCTTCCCTTTTTTTTGGGGGGGCAAGGAGAGTTGGTTTTTGTTTTGTGTGGGTTTTTTTAAAATTAAAAAAACAAAAAACCAAACACACAATGAGGATTAAAGACCGTTTTCCAAAAGCAAAGTACTGAACCAGGAACAGGCATGAAATTTAGAGGGGAAAGGGCTTCTGGAGAAAGCAGCCCGTGGCTTTCTGCAGAATGAAGTTTTAACGCCACAATTATGCAAAGCCATTTTGCCCTACGCCCCTCGTGTCACTGCAGTTCAAGGAAAGCTCTGCTCTTTCCAGTTTTAGAACACGCACGTACCATCTCAGGAAAGGCATCTCTCACTTCCTATGCACTTCATTATTCATGCGCCAAATAGTTTTAGCCCCATATTAACCTCGGAAGGAAGACTTAAAAAGAAAGAGCAGCCTCTTTCTTTGCTAGAAAATAAGTGAAAATGACAAAGGTGAGGGGAAGAGCAATCCCTCAGCACACAGAGAATCTTTCAGAAAAGTCTCTCATTATTCTCCATTCTATTCAGGGAAGAAAAAAGAGCGTCCTCCACAACAGGAACTCAAGAGAGAAGTCACAAATTACTGCTTCTTCATTTTCTTTTAAGGATATAACTAACTTACCCACCTTCAGCAGAGCAAATGGAAACTTCTTTTTACTTCCTCTGACAGGGGATCATGGGCACATTTCCCCTCCAAGCAGAAATACAGAGATTCATCTCTGAACACTCTCATTTAGCGAAGTGGTTGTCACTAGCAGACGCTTGGATGCCATGGAGATGGTGACAAACAACTGAATCAGAACACAGCCACAAAAAGGGTACTGTAGTTTAAGAGGTTAAATCTGGCTGAGCGGTAACGTAGTGACAGAGGGCCTTTGAAATGGAAGAACACTGGAATCGTCTTTGCAGGGATATCCTGGAACAAGAGACACACCACCGGGCTAGAAAAACTGCTCTGCTGTTTCCAGGGGGTCTGAGGCTGAAGCTCTTGAAGACTGGCTGGTGAGAGGTCTCGTTCCGAGTTCAACAGCAGACAAAGTGGTCCACACAGAGTGGTCCGCTTCCTGTCCCAGAACCACTGAGCGATGGAGAGGTGCACTGAGGTCGCTTCATTTACTGCTTCTCACATCTTAATCTGCCAACACCGAAACCCCAGATGTGTTCCAACAAGGAAAGAACATACATTTTGGATATTAACAAAGACAAGCCAAGCATAAAGGGAAGTTATTAGACAGCACTAGGCTGAATGTCTATGACAAACACTTTTAAGCGGTCCTGATGTGACCAAGAAATAACCATAGTTTGCAGGACAACACAAGAAGGCAGGATTTGCTCTGTTCAGGACAGTCACAGGCTGGCCGAGATGCTACAAACTCACAAGAACCATCTGACTCGCTCATATTTTCTGGGAGGTGAAATAGTTAATTTCCCATGAGAGAAAACAGAACAATTTTGCAAGATCATTTGGCAGATCACATGGGGAAATGACAAGCCTCCAGAAGCTCAGACTTTTGAGCTGGAATCTATATTCCAAAAATACATCAAGGCTGTATCTATGGCTGTAAACACCAGCAACCACATTACACAGATCTGCGCTGAAAAGACAAGCCATGACATAATATTAAACTTCATTCTTCTTTCTAAAAGATGCAAAGCTGTGCGAATTCCAGCTTGACAGACACGGAGCAGCAGAACAGATCTGAATGGAAACCTTTCAGGTTAGAAATGCATTGGGGCTTTTTTTTTCATACCAGACTCATCGTTTCTATTGTACTTACTGCAATAAAACTATAATAGCAAGGTCCTGAATTTCCCTGTTTCTTCCTATTATATAGTTCCAGTTTTATTTAAGGTGGCCTAAGGGATTCATCATTTTATTTGCACATTTGTTGTTCTTCAGAAAAGAATAAGGACTCAGGCTAGAAGCTTGCCTGGATCTAAACTCATGATCTCTCAGGTCTGTGCTGATAATCATACCTCTAGACCAACACATCAGAGAAGAAACAGATGTTAGAGAGGAAAGAAAACATGGCGAATGCTTAGAACACCTATGTGCTTAAGGTAGCCTACTCATCTTGATCACTTGGCTAATTACTCCTAAGTAACCACAAACACTGTTTAAAATTATCTTCCTGTGTCTTCCCAAGAAGAGGAGAATCTCATACAACCAATTTCAGCATCAGCAAGCCTCTGCTCTCATTCAGCAAAGAGTTATGAGCTCTCCAATAACGTGACACTCATCGTTCAGTTGCTCCAAGCTAATCTTGCCCATCTCGGATGTCACGGAGTACAAAACCCCATCAAATAAGCTATCCCACCAGCATCAGTGGGAGAAGAAACCCCTGAAAGGATCAGCAGCGCTTACTCCCCCCTGAAGCTGCTAACACCCCGACAGAAACCAGCGTGCTGAAGAAGAGGGGCTGACACAGATGACCATCCGGTACAGTCCTGGAGGGTTTCTCAGCTCGTACCCCCTCAGGGCACAAGGACATTCTCACTCTGAGGAAGACTCAGAGAAAGTCGCAGTGTGGGCAGCACTGCAATCCTGTATCTACAGGAAGGAGCTTGGAAAACTTCTTATGAAACAGCAGGCATTTAGAAAATACATGTAACACGTTAGGCACAAACTCCAGCCCAACGGGCTCAGCTATGGCTCCCACAACCACCCTGCCAGCAGTCCCCTGCAGGTTTGTGCTAGGAGAGGGCTTCCATCACCACATTACTGCCGATGCAGCAGTGTAGATCTGTGCATGAGGTTATGGAAATGAGATCAGTAAACAACTCGGAGACCATATATCATATTGTTAGCATGCAGAAGTTAATAGCGCTGGGGTTTTTATCATTGCTTGCTGAACAGCACCTTTGCCTGATGAAATGGCAAGTGAAGAACACAAGAAAAATTACAGTTCTTCAGACTCTAGACTGCATCTTGCATGCTGTTTTCAGGGAGGAATTCTTATTAAGGTCAAAGACATGACTGAGGAATCCACTTGGAGTTTTAATTTCACACAAAGGGAACATGCAAGAACCAAAAGCAGGCTGGCTACTGATTCAATAGCTCGAACAGAACTAAAAGCCATGACTTCTCACCCAATTCCACAGACATTTGAAGCCAACCTGAAGGAGACCAAAAGGCCAGGTGTCCTCAAAGAGGAACAGAAACTCCAAAGGAGGGGGAAGGAGGAGGACTTCCAGGGGTCTGCAAGAGTCTGCAGGAGCACGAGTCCAGTAGTTAAAGAAGCATTCGTGTAAAAGGAGGCAGCCTGGACCCTGCCGTGGGCATTAACAGCCCGTGACAAAACTCCTTGCGAGTCAAGCAGCTTCTGCTTGCCATGCAGATTTTCTGCTCTTGCTGCAAGGAGGAAGAAAAATAACCAGCAACCTTTTTTTTTATTTAATCTTTTAGCTTGACATCTTTTCAAACAGATCCAGGGTGTGAGGTAGGGGGCCTGCACCCCTTTCACTGGAAGGAGGAGAGAAAAGGATGAAACAGCAAAGAAGAAATGATTGAAAACAGAGGGCACGTTTTTTCTAAAGCTTAGCAGGAATTCTGCCTCTTATTCAAAATCATCACCGAGGTGCAGCAGCATTATGCTTTGCATTTAAACCCAAAACCTGTATGTGTTTTATATTAGGATATTCCACTTCACTATATGTTGCTTCTAAAATATAAACTCATCAATTTTCACATGCATCATTATCATTCTTTAAAGCTTGTAATGATACTTCAAATAATTAAATAGTCCACAGTATTTTAAACTAACAAATCAGTTACAGGTACATTCTTACACACACTTAGTTTTATAATGAACTTGGGATCAAGATGCCAGGCACCATGACTTAAACTCATGCACCCAAACAAGCAAGCAGAAGAGTGCTTAGCATCTTGTACTACGGAATGATACGGAGAGCAATTGCTGCTGTGCAGGCAAGAAAAATATATTGCATTATTGGAAAGCAGAGCGATATCTAGTAAGCAGGATCAACATGGCTGCACAAAGGGAGCAGACTCCAGACCCTATTTCTGTGCCCTGTGAGCAGACTATCAACTCCCAGCTATACTTGTGCTCTTAAAACACACAAGCAATTTGATTTTAGTTTTTCAGTGGGCAAACTTTTCCATTTCTTATCAAAATCAGAAAAATAATTTCAGTCTGTTCTGTCTCAAAAGTTCAAAGCTGGACAGATACAGCACCTGGCAGACTGTCAAGATTTTTCCTCCGACTTCTCTTTAGAAACACACCAACCAAAGTGTTAGCTTGAACGCAAAGGAATGCAGTTCTAACTGGAAGCATCGCAGCGATTCCCACCACGGTGAAACACGTGCCGTGTACGCTTGTTCTGGCAGACATACGCTTAAATTAACAGTATCACTTATGTACAGCACAGAATAAAGAAAATATCAGTGCAAACTAGCTTCAAGTTAGAAGTCTGATTAACTCGAAGAATCTGTTCTGGCAAGAACACAGATCCCAAAGCTATCCATAGATCCCAAAAGAGTCCATTTGTCACGCTCCTGACAGCACAAAGGGCACTTTCATAAACTCCTTTCCCCCAGCTCCCAACTCCAGCCCCGCAGCTCTCAAAGCGGACGAAAATAGTTTCGCTCTCCCAAGCATCTCCATTGCTGTCTCTTTAAATGTAACTTCCTCAAACCCCAGGGCCGAATCCAGCTCAGGATGTACTTATTCATCTGCTGGATCATTGTCGGAATCGGAGCGACTGCCAGCTGTAACGGAGCACTATTTACTGCTACCCGGGTGGCAAGCTGGAAAGGGGACTTGTGCTGTTTTCTGAGAGGAAAAGCAGGGTGCAGGCAGATTCCCCAAAGTAAAAGCCACTTGGTTCTAGTGCAGATACAAAAAAAAAAAATCTTTGCTACACAAGGAAAAAGTCTTGAACACCCTTCCCCTGTCTGAAGAGAGAACAGAATCACTGCTGGTTTAACGCAAGAAAGTTTAATAAATTGTAGGCAGGCCTGCAAATGACTCGAAGCCTTGCAGGCTGTTACCCACCCAGAGCTGAGCGGCGTTCCAAGCACGCCGGGGTTTGCTCTCAAGCATTAGCACACTCATATTTCCTACAGGTCTCCAGCTTGCTGGTCCTTGCCTGGAGGGGACCCACAAAACCAAGAGGATTGGTATTTATGCTGCTTTAAGGACAGTTTTCTAAGTCATAAAGGCTGGAAGGCAGTATATAAATCTTGTTTGCAAATCCATTCAATTTTATTGTAACTCAGAAACCAGTGACCTAGTTTTGATGAGCTAATTCAAAATTAATTCACTTCTCAGATGAAGCTGCACAGGAAACGCCCCTCTGCCTGTTTTTACCCTCGGCACTATAAAACACCAATAAACACCGGTACCTTCAGCACCCTAGGATTAAAGGTCACCTCAAACAGAGACACAACCCAAACTTCACATGGATTGCAGTGGCAATTCACAGCGGGTGCACTCGGATCCCACCGGGAACGCCAAGCTGTGTTAGAGAGAAACAAATACAGGTGGAACTGATAAAAAGATGCGAGTCAAGTGGGTCTATCAAAGGGCAGCTAGAGGCCTCGCAAGTTTACGTCTCCAGTTTCTGGTTAGATGCACACAGTGTTTAAGGGACACAGAAAAACCTCTTCTGTCTTAGAACAAATTGAGGTCGACATAGCACGAGGAATGTGACATTTATATTCCCAACCAAAATCCAAAAGCACATCCGTGCACTTACAGGCAAAGATTTGTTGTAACTATTCATAGGAATTTTGACAAAGCTTCATAAAAAGTAAAACTCTGTCAAAATTCAGTATCTGCTGAAGATAAGTTTTCTCAACACTTTTGAACAGTCTGATATCAACTTTTTTTTACAAAACAGACTGACAGGTATTTTGGTTTGCCCTATTTCTCTTCTTTTTTTTTTTAAAACACAACTTGGTCAGAGAGAGTATTTTCATCCTTCCCACTTTTCTGCCTGGAGCAGAACGTTTCTCAGTTTTAACCGCTCAGATCATTGTTGCACAACTGCTCCTTCCTAGCAGTCTGGAAGAGAAACGGGTGGACACAGCACACTGAAGTTTGCCTTTCTCATTACCATTTCCCAGCAATAATTAAGCTGTCAGGGACTTACAGCAGTCCCTGTTGCTGTGACTTCTGATTCGATTTTGGCCTACAGCAATCAGAAGGATCCAACCCAGTGCCTTGGGTTAAAATAGAATTCTGATCAACTCTGGTTTTACAGGTCAGCGCTACCGAGATCAGTGCCAGCAAATATATGTAGTTCCAATATGTAATTTTGACTCTATAGTATGTTAGAGGGAGTGAAATTTTTCACAGATAGCAGAGATAGTAACTACCAATTCTGTTCTTTTACTTAAATATGGATTAAAGGGGAACATTGTCCTTCTCCTTTCTGAAGGGTTTCTGTTACAGAAGTTCCAGGCTATATGCATTATTTACCACGTAGCAGATGCCGCTCGAGATTCTTGTCCCCGTTAGCTGTTGCTGGCCTGTCTGTCCACTACGAACTGACACACATTTACTGGGCTGAGCAGTAATCTAATCAGCAGCTTTAAGAACCCAATGTAACTTTTATGACACAGAAAGGTAACACCTAGGGCAACGAGTAACTTCACCCAGATAATGTTTTCCTCTTTAGAAAGCTTGCCACCAGTGCCTAACAGATACTCCCTTCCTCCTCAATACAAACTAACCTCCTTAACAGTGTAGGCACTTCCCCACAAGATACACATTTCACCCAAGGCAACGTCATAAAACCGAGAGATTAAAGACTCCGTCTTTTCAAAAGCCACTTCCTACAATTTCATTATCTCCCAGCCACGACTGTTTTAAAAAACACTCAGCCTGACCACACAAGCTCAGATACTTGTCCCTGTTCAACCAGAAAATGACAGCGGGATGTAGCAACTCACCACCAGGTAAGGCAAGGTTTTATCCTGGCAGGCGAGTAATCTCCTTCCCACCTTGGCAGAGGTTATACTCTCCCACAGAACCATCTCCTTTAACATGCTGGCTAATCTATCGAACAGAGATTTGCTGCTTTCAGCACGCAACACTCAGAAACGCTCCAGCGTCCCAGAAGCTGTATATCTCTGGCGATCGCTACGCTGTTTCCCCACCTGGAGCTGGCTGTAAGCTCCATCCCACGTATTGGGACCTGCAGACTCAGCAATCCCCATTCCTATAATCCAAGCAGCAACCGAAGCCTGCCCCAAACGCACCGGGCAGGTACCAATTCCCAGAAACGGGCACAGCGTGAATTCCAGCCGAGCCGCCTGGCAACGTCCGGGCTGTAAGATCTCCGAGTGATAAAGCCTTTACTTTTACAACCATGCAGGTCTCCGTGACCCTAACTGGGGATTTCTACGGTCAGGGCTCATCACCCGCTGTGCCAGATCCGTGTCACTGGAGCACTTTTCGTGCCAGCTAACTGTTTCGGACGCCGGTCCCTGCAGAGAAGTAATAAAGGCTGAGAGAAAGAACCCGTGTGTCACACCCACCCCCTCCACACGCCGGCACCGTCTCCCTGTACAACCAGACAGCAACATCCCTCCCATCTCCCGCACTGGGATAAGGCTGGTGGGCAAGGCCGGCTCGGACTGGGGGTCTCGGGTCCCAAATTCTGCCCCCGCCATCGGCCTGGCGCTCCGCCTCGCCCCTGCCTGAGGGAAAGGACCGCCGCTTGCTGGGGGGTGCAGGCCCCACGGCGAGGGGACCCCTCCAGCCCCCTCCTCCCGCCGCGGCCTTGCCTCTCCCCGCAGCGAGGGAGGGAAACGGCTCCGCCGACCCCGCCAGCCGCCTCCCGAGCGGGGCGGGACGGGACAAAGCACCGCCGGGGCGGGGGACGGCACCGGGAGCCCCCCCAAACCCCCTCCTCAGTTTCGCCCCTCAGCGCTCCCGCGGCCCGCCGGGACC
>Ga0065711_1048087_pt1 | contig 11997 bp, 6 predicted proteins | sample Hoacrofraction12_FD_59098 | JGI IMG/M metagenome (GOLD analysis project Ga0065711, IMG submission 59098) | Hoatzin crop microbial communities from Cojedes, Venezuela - Epithelial fraction 12 v2 (version 2) | ecosystem: Host-associated > Birds > Digestive system > Esophagus > Crop | place... | reverse complement strand
TAACATCCACGGCTCTCCCTTCATCTACCCAGCCAGTCATGTCATCGTAGAAAGCTATCAGATTGGTCAGGCATGATTTCCCCTTGGTGAATCCATGCTGACTACTCCTGATAACCTTCTTTTCTTCCACAGTTATTTTAATTCCTTTACACTGCAAAACTAGAAGACTTCTAATGAGTAGCAGCCTATGGTTTTCTGCACTGAATAATGGAGGTGAGTGACTGGCTGCTGATGCAAAGTGAGCGTTGAGATGTGGGAATTAATTAATAAGGTACAGAAAGAAGGAGTTTTCCAGATGTAGGCTGGGGAAAATGGAGATGGACTGGGATAGTGGTGAAGTGGTTGTGCTTGATCGGTTGAGTGGAGGGTGGGTGGATGAAATCCTGTTCCCTGCTTAGAGGTGCAAAAAGGGATCTGAGCAACTCTGTATCCCCATAGCTATCTTGGTGTTTCCGGGTACTTGCCTGTGGAGGAGGCATTTGTCCCTGTTCATCTTAATATGTCTGTGCCCTTTTGCTCATGTGTTGAATGAGTTGGGTTTTAGAGGACTTACTGCCTTTTTCACGAGTGTCTGAGGCTCTAAATCTGATTTGCAAAGTTAGTTCTCATCTAGGCTTGGGAGCATTTCAATGAAGCTGTTTCTGTGCCTGTCTAAGAACTTCACCTGTTCTGACTGCTACTAAATATATTTGGTCTCTAGAGATTTGTCCTAACTTGTGAGCTTTCTTGGGGAAGCAATTGCCAATTTGGTTTTCAGTTGGGCTGTTATGGAGTGATGCAAGTCATTTGGATCCAGATCCAATGTATATGTGGCCAGCCTTATGGGCAAAAGCTGGAGGAGAGGAAAGACACAAGAAACAGAGAGTTTGATGCTTTCTGGAAAGGCTAGTCTGTCTGAGAGCCTGGCTGCCATAATACTGAGCTGAGACCTGGCAGAGAGACAGGTTTAGGTTTGTAAAGGGAATGGTGATTTATTCCTCAAGGTCTACAGCTCTCTGAGGTAAGCTGTATGTGCTACGTGGCTTTAAGTCATACATGCATTTTGATATGTAGACTGTCAGATAACCTTTCCAATATAGTTAAATGTCTATCCTTGAGTCTTAGTAACCTACTATTAATATAGTCCTGGAGGTACTGAGTGAAGAGTTCTTTGTGGTCACAAGTATATGCAGCTCTGCAGTGTGTTTTGTGTCTGCCGATGCGTAGGGAAGAGAAAGCTGGTGATGTTGTGGCTGAGTAGTTTAGAGGAAAGTGGTTAATGTTTGCCACTGTAGTCCTTATTGGTCTCAGTCGGTCATGGGCATCTGGGGAGATGGAGGTGATGGAGCTCGAAACAAACAAGCAACTTGTACGGGTGTATGTGGAGGTTAGTGCTTTTCAAAGAACTCCTGCTTGTCTCTTCGTGCTCATCTTAACCATTCCTCATTCTTACATGGCATTTTAAAGTATTGTATTTTTAACTCTTATATTTAGTTCATTTTGAATTTATGCAAATAGGTCATCCCCATAAGTAGTTTTATGTTTTTGCTCCTTCTCACAAGGAAAGAAAAAATTCCATTAAATCCTTTCTTCTCACAAGACAAGAATTTCACCAAGTTTAAAAGAAAAAGAGAAGTTTGTATGGAAAACTCTCTAGGTTGGAGTGAATTAGTCCAACTATTGAAGCGATCTTTATTCCAGATCAAATTGCACCAGCTTGAAGACCAGTGCCTGATGCTGGTGTAAGGCAGGTCTGCTCATGGTTATGAGTATGGACCTGAAGGGTGGTACTGCTGCCTCAGTGGATCACACTAACTATAGAAGGCAGAGAATTAACTGGTATTGGTTAACCATGGAGATGTATGCCTCCAGCTGGCTTGCTGCCTGGCACATGCCTGTGCAGTAACAGGAGACAGGCAGTACTTACGAGTACATTAGGAGGCAATTTGACACAGAACCGAGCAGGCAGTGCAGAAGATGAAACAGGGAGTTTTAGAGGTAGGCATAGAGTAAATTACCAAAGCATTTCTCTTTTCCATGTGTTTAATTTGAGGTCTGACTTCATAATAAGTGATTCCATGTGGTGCTTCCTTAAAGTTATACTTATTGTAATCCTTTAAACATTCTGAGATGCCTGAAGTATGAAGTAATTTTAATCTATTACCTGGAATATACTAATCACACTCAACACATTTTTGAACTGCTATTAAATACTTGAGTGTCGTTTTCCCTTCTCATTCTGCTCCTCCCACCCTGTCAGGGTTGGAGATATTACAGTTTCTGCAGCAACCCTGGTGCAGATATTGCTGTGTCACATACAAGTTGAGCTGGTGGTGAATGGTTGCTGAACAGAGTGTATGAGCTGGATGTGTATGTTTTGACAATACAAATCAATGGTCTAATATAGTGAGTAACTTTCTCCTCAGTTCAGCCAGTAGTTTTCAGAGAAAGCATTGCTACAGGGAGGAAATTGCTTTATCATTTTTTTCTTCTTCGGCCAAATGTATGATAAACATAGTGACCGTTGCTTTTCACCAGACAAGTTGTGTAGTCCTGGCTTGACTCGATATACGTCTTGAAATCTCACTGGATTGATTGTACTAATTTTGGTGATGTGAAACAAAAGAAACTATGTTCCGTGCTTGTAGGTCCCTTTGTAAGGAATATCACTGAGAATCTGAGGAATGCATGAGTTTTCCAATAAAAACATCACAGTAATTGCATTAAATGAGTGAAGCATGCATATGATCTTTCAAATATGCTGGCATAGATTTTGTTAAGAGCGACTGACTTGGCTAGTGTGATAGGTGCTATTCTTTGGAAACATACCTAATCATAATATAGAGATCTTGCCTGATCTCAAAGCAAGGTAGGGCTGAGTGAGGCTAGATCTTGGACATGAAACCTCCTGGGATGCAATAGTTTGCAGAAGCAGATGCTTTTTATTTTGAGAGATGCTGCACTACTAGCAGGGGTGTCTTGTAATTACTATCATAATCCTGGCAATCTGCTGACACTGATAAAAATCAGTCAGGTTGGAAGGGACCATAGGAGGTTGCCCAGCATTGAATTTGGAGCCAGTCTAAAGTTCCTTAATTAAGGAAGCATAATCATTTCCCTAGAAAATTAGTGATGCTCTGCTTGGTACTGTTACCCTTTGTTGTTGCTAGATCACATGGGTAACTAATGCTTAACCTCCTGTCCTCCACCAGTACCCCTCAGTCTTTGCAGTGGAACTGCTAGCCACTTGGTCAGTTCCCACTCCAGGCCCTGTACAGCTCCTTCCTCATAAGAGGAGAACTAGGTTGCTTGAGAGATGAAAATTCCTACTCTTGTTCCCCCAGCTGAACTGATTTTTGTTAATAGTCTACTACCTTTTTCCTATTGTAATTGTCTGCATAGGGTTGCTGCTGCATACTGGTTATGAAGTTTCCGTGTTCCACCACTAGAAGGATTGCTTTTTATGTCAGAAACAATGGCTGTGTAGTCTAGGCCAGAGAAAACATGAAGAAAATCCAGTTAATCCTGGGGAATGCTCTGAAGCTTTCTAAATGAAGGACACTAGAAAAGTGCAATGCATAGGTGTAAGATCCAGTTTTCTGGTGTCTCCAGTGCTGCTGTCAGTACTAACAATATTTTCCTCAGAAGTTTCAAATGTACAGCATCAGGAGTAACCCTGCTAAAGCAGTATAACACAGCAAAGTATTTGGACTTATTTAGAAGCTTTTTACTCTACCGTTTGGTTTTATATTTCTATTTTACCCTAATTTTCCTAAGACTCATTATTATGGGATTCTCTGTATCTTTACTAATACACTTCAAGTTTTCATTTGAGTACAGCATGACTCGCCAAAACTGATCACAAAAGGAGACATGCTTCTACTGGGTAGTAAATAAATAAGAACTTGATTAATTTGAATACAAACCTAGGCTCAGAACACAGGTTAATAGTGAAATACCAGTTATTCTATATACTAATATATATATAATGCTATGCTATATACTATGAACTAGTCTGTCTGTATGGAATGCTGTACTATATACTATGAACTTTACATTTTGTGTTGCTACAGGGTACAGCATGTGGTCCCCCACCCAGTGAACCTGAAATGCCTTTAAAACCCAGACATTCATTTCTTTCTTCGCTATATGCATCCAGTGATGTTGTAATTGCGGAGGTTAGTTGTTTTGGTTTTTTATTTCTTCCACTTCATTTTTAAATCATACAAAAACTATGCTATTTTCTGTTCCTGTCTGTTTCAGGGAGATCTTTAGTGCAAATTTTAGTATGTATATCTTGATTAGCTCTTGATGCTGAAGGACAGGTGTAGGCTAATTGTCCAGTGATATTAATTTAATGAAGCATAGGACTTTCTTTCTCTGTCAAGTTTCCAGAAATTAATTTCATCTTCATCCGTTTTTTCAAGGAACAAATGAGCAGTGATTACAAAAAAGCCAGTGCTGATCTGGGAGAGACAATGTGAAGACCGAGACACTACAGGCCTCGCTAATGAAAAAGTAATTAAATATTTGAATTAATCCATAAGAACCCTATGAATATTCATGTACATGTAGGAAATTCACCTCAAGAACCAGGAGACTTCCTGGCTTTTACTTTTTGTGCATTACTGTGGAGAAAGATTTCATAAAGTCCGTAGATCACTTGTAGTATGGCTTCAGGAAGAAGTGACTGGGCAAAAACTTGTTTGTTGGTCACAAAGTTGTTGGGCAATTTTTCTCCTCTGAAAATCTTCTTTGTCCACTTGGAACCCCATAGACTCTTTTGGAAGTATGCAAAATAATCTCTTTAGGTAATAATCATATTTAACATGTCTTTCCATTGATTCATCTACCTGTTAGAGTTGATATCAATGTGACTGATGGATCTTTGCCCTGCATTCCCCTTGTTTACCACCTGCTGTCTAAATTCAATCCTTAAAAGCTTGCTGAATACCACAAGTGCCTGAGATACAGATAGTCTTGCTTCCTTCCTCCCCATCCTCCCCCTTGGCTTGTAGCACAGCCCTTTTCTTCTGCTGGGACCCTTGGTGCGTTATGCAACTGCTGACAGCCTCCAGCCAGAGCCTGTGCATGGAGGCTTTGTCTATGGGCCAGTAGAGCTGATTCTCTGGTTCTCAGCAATGACAAGACGCTTGCACCTAGTTAGCAAAACAGCTGTCTTTTGAAAGCGTGTTTGTACTAGTGTGACTCTGTTTCCCTTCACCTTTCTATCACGATTGAAGTTTAAGCCTCCATTTAAGCCACTCGTTCTTGCTTAGTGTGACTGTGTTCATTATTACCAGGGATCAATGTGGCCCAATTATGACAATTCCCTTGTCATTCTGCAAGGAATAAAGAACAAATAGAGGAAAAAGTCCTTTGAAAACATGAACCTGAGCTCAAACTTTAAGACAAATAAGAGTCCCTGCTTGTTTGTTTTTTGTCATTTGTTTATTTTTCTTTTTTAATAAACTCCACTTTTTCCACTCTCTTTTTGGAAGTGAGCTCACTATTTGTGCGTGCTTGGGACTGGCCTTACTCTTGGTACAGGTTTTGGATTGTCAGAACACAAATGGTGAAGCCATTTTTTAAACCTGTAGCAGTGACTGATCTATGCATTCTTACCCCAAAAAAAGTCATTAAAATATTTATGTTTTGGCATATTCTTGGGACTTCAGTTTGTAGAAGTATTTCTCAGTTTCAGGTAGACTATGATACCATTTGGTTTTGTATATAAGAATTTCTATGACCTCTCAAACGTTTTATATTGTCTTCAGGCTTCCTTTTTTACAGGTTTGGGGTCCCCTCCCCTTGGGTATATTCTGCATTTCAAATTTAAACTGTGATTGCAAGCAAATAGTCCTACAACTGAGGTGGTAGGGGCTCTTAGTTGTTTACAGGAACCTTCTGTGTGTGAATTGGTGCTTGATTGCATTCAATTTCTTTGAAATGAGAATCAAAGTTGCAAAAATGCATTCTCTTCTGGTGCAACTTCCCTGTTTTTTGTAGCATTGAGGACAGCTTATGAACTTTAGTCCTCAGTTTGTGCCACTGAAGCAGTGCCTTTTTCAGTTTTTGAATTGGCTTCAGGGTAATTCCAACAGCTGGCTTTTTTAAAAAAAAAAAAAAAAAAAAATCTCTGGAAGTAGACATGATGCATATGCAAAACTGACACCCTGAAGGACTTTTTCAATTGAAAAGTAAAAAACATCAGAAAATTGGGTCCTTCCAAGGCTGCAGAGAAGGCATAGGTATGAAAAAGTCATAGGCCCTGTAATTTCCTGATTCTCAAGTATTTATTAAAGTGTATTTATCAAAGGTAGTTCTTGACTGTTGGTCCTCTCTGCATATGGATCTAATACTAACTTTCAAAACCTGTTCTTCCTCTTTTCTTTTCCCCTCCAACCCCAAGATTTTCTTTAAATCCTTTTGACTTTGTGAGACACGTCCAACAATACTACTGTTGGCACTTGTGGAAGAAGGGACAGTTTAGATCAGTGGATAAACACATATCAATAGAAGGTGATTTTGCTTGTATTGGAGGCTTCTTCATAGTAAAACCAAAATTGTGTTCTGAGTCTTTATGAACGAGACAGCTATACAGATACTTCATGGATAGGATATAAGCTGAAGGATACCTTTATCAGTAGAGAACATGTTCCTTGTGAATCTTCACAAAGAATGTGCTGCTAGATTATAACTTTGACTGCTTTTGTCTCTTACAAAGTAGATATTTGCATGTTACAATACATTGAATTGTGGCAGTTATTGTTTATTGACATTATTTATAAATTGGGATTTAGGGAGACTTACAGTCTTTTTAAATTGGTACAGAGTGTATTTCTTCTTGCACCTTTTTGGTACTAAGTACCTTGTATGACAGGGTAGTTGTTGGAAATTGTTGATGCTGTTACTAGCTTATGTATACAGTACTAGAGCTCAAATCAGGGATAGTAGTGTGTGAGCTAACTACAAATGCTTGGTTCATGCAAGCACTTATTCATCCTTGCTTGATTCATGCAGTTACCTGCTCCGTGAGTAGTTCAAAGAACTTCAGTGTCTCTCTAAATTGGCTTAAAGAATGCTGGAAACACATGTCAAAATCTAATATTAGCTGGGTTGTCTTTGTTCTCCATTTGACATTGATTTACATTGTTTTAAAGTTGTTGTATTGCTGTCCAAATAGATAGGCTGGTGTTTAGAGAGGGGAAAAATATAATGGCAGAAGTTAACATGAATTTAGTATTCAGAAAAGCTGGAGTTTAAACATTTTTCCCAACTCCTCAAAGACTCTTCTGCATTCCAGTGGACTGTGCAATAGCATTTTCCTTATGCTCCTCTATCTTTCAGAGTGACAAATTCTAGTACATTTTTTAAATTTCTAAATATATGCAGGAGAATTCATAAGAAATCTCTTGTTAGCTTATTAAAAAACAGTTGGTGGGAGAGGATAAGAAATTAAAAAAAAAAAAAAAGAAAAAAACAAACTACATTCCCACCCCCCACTCTCCTCGTTCTGAAATGCCTATGCCTTTGTTTGTATTGCATAGTCAAAACAGGATGTTGGCTTTTTATAGGACATTAGGAAAGCAGTCAGTTCATAGTATGATAAAATGCTTTGGGACATGCTGAGAAATGCCCTGAGAATGGGCGAGGTACAATGTGACTCTTGGAAAGCAAACATAAGATCTGTCCCCTATTGCTACAGAGTACCGGACAACTAGGATAGTTGTGAATTCTGGTTTCATTAAAAAGCAGGGGTCCATATAGCTGGGAAGCATAGTAAGACTGTGACATCCTTCTAAGTGCAATGTGAGACTGAGTGTCATAAGGCTGATGCTGCCATGAACAAGAGGTGTAGGAGGGGAACTGTGATTTGCTGCTGGCTAGGCTGACTCCAGTGTGCTTTGGTTTTTAACATGCAGTAGATTAATGTTTATGAAGAGAATATTGTCCAGTCGTTTTGACCTACTGGAAGGACAGTGACAAGAATCTTCCAGTTAAATGGGTTGTAGAGACCAACAGTGAACCTTGAAGAGAGCTTGGTGTTGGCCACAATGCATGAGGGTATCTTGGAGCTGTGTACAGAGCCCTGGAAATACTTCTGAACTTCTGGTTCCTTGGGGAACAGAAAAGCGGAGAAGACAAGATAATATTGAGAAAAATGAAATATTAACTGTACTTGCATTTTGCCTTGATGATTTCTTGGAAAGTACTGTCACACAAAAATGCATCAGCAGAAGTATTAGCCTGTCTCAATGGGAGTGTGAGTAATGGTTCCATCAACTTCATCTCTTTATAAAGGCCACAAATTATATTTGTTTAATAATAATTTAGAGGAGAAATAAAATTATCCCCAAACCCATACACAGTTCTTCCTTTTGTATTTTATTTGTGGAATAATTAAACCAGCCAAACCCCACCCCCAGTAACTTACATGCATCCAGTTCCTGAAAGCTGAGTTCCTGAAAAATTTAACATAATTGCGAGAAAAAGAGGCTTGTCATTTTTAAATTTGACGAGCAATTAGGTCGATGAAAGTCTGGCCAGTGTTGCACTCATTCTTTTAAGTCACTGAATTTTGAATATAAAATGAGCCTTTAAACTATGCCAGATGCAGTATAAAATTGTCTTACCAGTATGGCTGCTAACCTGAAATATCTTGAGTAACTGCAAGTCTATTTTTAAAGCGATGGAAGTGTGTTATGAGAGTATGCTCTTAGCATGGATACACTGGGCTGTCTGCCAATGCCTTCTGGGGGAAACTTGACTATAAACTTTTTCTGGTAAGTCTGGTGTACAATGATGGCTTCATACAAACACAATTAAAAGGATTTTTATCAGAATCAAAAATACTCTTTCATTTTAGTTGTTCTGTTAAGTAAATGAGATGGCTTTAACTGGTGTTTTTTGGTTCAGCAGTGAGTGAAAGCAGTATCAGCCAATGAGACAACGTTTAGTGTAACAAACTGATCAGGGAAGTTACAGGTGGTAGAAAGCAGCATCCATATAGCTAGTGGTTATTTACAGTGTTATTTTTTTACAGCCAGGTTGAAACAGGAATTTTTGCCAGCCCACAGCAAAAGTACAGATATGGCTTAGTATTTTGATGTCTTTTTTTATCTGAAAACCTCAAAAGAACAAATAGAGGTGTCCCAGTATCATTGCCTTGTATGGCAGCATTATGAGCTGCAGTGGAATAGTGAGTTACTGCTCGATCTGTCTAAAATCCAGAGGATTGTTGTGTTGCTATATGACAGCAGTAATTCCTGAGCTTCCACTAAATTCTTGGTCATTGCCACTAGCAGACTCTTCGTGTCACTGTCTATGAGCTGCACAAAACCTTGCTGGTTTAGTGGTAGTGAGATCAAAATCGAAATGGTTAAAGCTTCAGTACTGATCAATCCTGTAAAGTTGTATAGACTGTGTCCTAGCTATGGGTGTGCTTTCTTGATGGATTTGTGTGCTCATGGCGTAGATCAACTCCATTAGAAAGAAAGGAAATGCAGCATATTTTGAAGTATCCAAGCTGCTACTTCTAGAAGTAAAGGAGGGAGAGATGTAGAAATAGAGAAAATGAACAATTCTGTTTTGGCAAACTGATCAAGTAGTAGCACATAGATGAACTCTTCTGCAAACATCATATCTCTTGGACCTCTCATTTTCCTCTGATGCTAAGACAAGCTGATTAGTTAAGAAAATCAATGCCATTTATAATGCAGTTGAAAGCAACTTGATGTCAGCTTCAATGTTAACTACCAAAAAAATTATTACCATTGGGAATAATATTTTTTCTTTATGCTGATAACAAGACAGATTTAAAAATTAATACAAAATTTAAGTGATGGGTGGACAGCTTTAGTCACAGCTCTTTCTTGGGCTGTTCAGTGGTATGGCCTAAAGATCTGCTTTAGCAGCAGCAAGTGAAAAAATCTGAAGTAGTAACCTGAACATTGAGGTGTTACCAATTCTGAAAATTACTCTTAACTGTATTTGCATAGCTACTTATCCAAGTTTCACAAGAAATGTTAATCAAGGTAGAGGTAGCGACTAGGAGTTTCATCTGAGTTTAAAAAAAAACAATCAAACAAAACAGCCAGTAAAACTGCATTTTCGTTTCCAAAGGCATGAACTATTTCATATTACTTGAGAGAAGAAAGAGAAAGATGCCAGCTGATTCCAAAAAGACTGTCACAAAGACTTGAGGTTTAGTTGAATATACTGGGTGTTTTCAGCAATGCCTTTGAGGTTGACCCACTAACAGTACTTCTGAAAAATGTCTTTAAAGTCTGGCTCTTATTCTTATGATGGATTACCAGAATCTCAGGCTCATGCCTGGATTTAGTGCAACATAAACTACAGCTAAGGCAGAGAAGTGGGAAATGAGATGAGAATGCTTGAAGAAACTTTGAATGTGCTTGCTTTGATGTATTTCACAATCTCAGCATGACTTCATAGCTGGCAGTATACATAATATACAGGACTCAGAGAGCCAACACAGCACGACAGGCTGAAACAGACGTGTGTATTGTATATCAAGGGAAAAGTGAACTAAAGATGTCAGGAGTAACGGCAAAGTTCATCCGAAGTGGTTATAGAAGTCCTGTTTGTGGCTTCATAGTTATGAATTTACTGGGGTTTTAGTTTTGAAGAAGGTATTAAGTCCCTGTGATATTGAGAAAGTATTAAAGCACTTTCACTCTCAGATTATAGTAAAGAATAAACAAAGGCTGTGTTGCTTTTCTGTATAGTGTGCGTACCTGTCTGGGTGTTTTGCGCCTTCTGAAATAACACATTTTACTTCTTGTCAGACTTGGGAGATTTATTGCTTTCACGTATGAACCTCTGTATGCAATTTGTAATTAGATCAAAGACTGACTGGAGACCTCGCTAGACAGACATGCTATGAACAGAGGTTGTTAGACACCCTAAATATTGCAAGGAGAAGAGTAGCCAGTTGTAATGTATCTTGCTATGTGAAAAAGTGAAATTACCGTGAAATGAATGTTAAACAAGTGCTTTACTACTACTTCAAGAGCTTATTTCAGGCATATGTTGCTGGTGCTGTTGGTGGGTGCCTCAACCACTGTTTTGCTAATGAAGTTAAACATCAGCGGGCAGTAGTGGTGAACTTTTGAATTTATTACAAAGCTACGTAATCTTGAGATGACTGTGGACACTGGCACATCAGAGATGGTTTGCTGTTGCTGGTAAACCTGGGGTAGTCATGAAAAGTGCTTAGAAAGATTTCTTTACAGCTTGCCTGAAGGAGGAAGCACAGACAAATGTATTGCCATTTCTGCCCTCAAGTTCAGCAGATCTTTGAGTGTTCAGGGCTTCTAAGATTTGTCTGTTTTAGTAGCAATCCTGGCACATCATGCAGATTTTGCTTTTCATCTATACTTAGATCTGATGGCTTCATTGACAAAAATGTTGGTGTGTTAACCACTTCGTAAAAAATGCTTGCAAACACTACAGAACTGATATTCTGAAGATGGCAAAAAACAGCTTCTTGACTGTCTGTTTGTGTCATTGTTACAAAATCTGCTCTCTCACTTTTGTGCAACAGCATAAAATCTGGGAACAATTTTGAAAGTAGAATTAGAAGAAAGGCAGTAATCTGACTAGCAGAATTCTTATATGACATATAAGGTGGATGACTGCTTACATGTCAAGCTGACCAGCAGAAAACACAGCTTTATCTGACATTAGAAATCTCATCTGGGATTCCTCTAGCTTCTTTTTGACTTTCGTAAGTGTATGTGTGCTCAAATGGGTGTTTGCAACCTAACCACCAAGTGGATTGCAACCTTTTAACGAAAGGTAAGGTCTGTCCTGGCTACCCAAGTGGATGCTTCTGTTATGCTGAAAGACCAAGATCTCTGCTGGTTTTACTTTACAGAATCACAGAATCACAGAATAGTAGGGGTTGGAAGGGACCTCTGTGGGTCATCTAGTCCAACCCCCCTGCCGAAGCAGGGTCACCTACAATAGGCTGCACAGGATCTTGTCCAGGCG
>Ga0065711_1008886_pt1 | contig 11997 bp, 8 predicted proteins | sample Hoacrofraction12_FD_59098 | JGI IMG/M metagenome (GOLD analysis project Ga0065711, IMG submission 59098) | Hoatzin crop microbial communities from Cojedes, Venezuela - Epithelial fraction 12 v2 (version 2) | ecosystem: Host-associated > Birds > Digestive system > Esophagus > Crop | place... | reverse complement strand
TAGCATGACTAGGCCGCTTAAGCAAAACAGTTAGCATAGCTGGACAGGCCGCTGGAAAGGACAGCTAAGAATAAACATGATGTGGGTTAGCAAAAACAAGATGTGTTCAAGGACATGGAGGCCGTCTGTTGCTATTGGCGTTAGTGCATAGTTACCAATCATAAGGGAATATGGGGTGCGTGAACAGCGCGTGATTTATGTCTGTAGCCTATCCGAATAAGCGTGATCACGTGTGCAGATACGGAAAATGTATATAACCACGCAAGCAGACCAATAAATAGGAATCGGCTGTGCATTGTATTAATGTGTGAGAGTCATTCCTGTCCCTGCATGGATGCTGAAACTCGGCAGGAATAATCTGAAGGATTGAACGCATAAGGGGTTAACTGAATTTTCCATACTTGCTGCCTACACACATTCTACTGCTTTAAAAATAACTCACGATTTCTATTCTGGTAGATATTAATACATGGTGAGATTATTGTTCAACAAGACTAAAATCAATTCATTTCAAGCGAATGCTCAACTTCAACACCTACTCACTTTTAGCTGCCTATCTTTTTATTCACCATATAATGTGTTTACAACACTGAATAAATTTTCACTCTTCTGCTCCAAAACATCAAGTTATCTCCTTGTGATCAAGAAAGGTGAGAACTTTAAGAAAATATAAGTCTGTTTAGATTTACCTTTCAGCTTGGAACTTGTTTTAAAAGTAGGCATGAATTATCAAAACCAAATGCTTAAACACAAACATAAGGACTATCATAAACACATATAAACTAGCCCTCCATGACAGAAATACTGAAGAACCAATTTAGACAAATTAGAAGTCAGGTGGCATAACGGAATTGCAGTGTTGGAGAAATCTGCATCTTGTGTATTCTTATAAGCGTTCGTATATGAAATATCACAATCCTGTGACTCCAGAAGTGCAGAATCCACACCACTTTAAACTATGCAGCTGAGGCACTGGGTTAAAAAAAGCAATAAAAGTGACAATCAAACAAAATACTTCAGTGAAAAACACAGGTAGGGTCCTTCTCCTCACCCAGTCCACCTGAAGGGAAGCAAAACGTACTGGTTCAATTGCCACTCCACAGAGCAGGTAAAGGGAAGTCAAGCCGGCAAACCAGTCTCTGGTAACACTGCTGCAATTGTACCCTTCGTATTAGTGCTGCTGCCTATTTGTACTTCTGAATAACCACATCGGCTTGAGAGCACAGAAGCACAGCCAGCTTGGTTTGGCTCATCCTTATTTGACGCTGAAGGCAATGACGATTAGAACTGAACACCGCAGCGACACACTCAACACAGAGCAGCTAACACGTGGATTACTATTGGCACTTCAAGTTAAATTCTCACTTTCTTCCAGTTTTAGCATTACGTGGTTATGCTACACCCTGCAAACTCAGCCAGAACTAACCCACTCGTGGATACGCACGCAACTCCCCAATTTATTAACCTCAGATCTTGAGCATTTAACAATAATACTTCCAATATGACCAACATCCTCCTTGTGTTGCAGATTTTCTTCTTCCTTCAGCATGGTTGAGATGCCACACTTGCTCAGATTACCACCTAATATTTGGAGGCTAAGGTTTTGCGCAACTACCAAAAGACAACTACAGTACTTGGTGACACAGTCATCCATAGTGTACGAAGCTTTCATCCATTCATTAAAACCGCCTGAGATTGTCCTGTGTTGCGGCTGCTCTTCCCTCCTTTTCTGAGGAAACGAAATGCGGAAGAACACCCTGCAATTTTTAAATTATAAACTTTCTAAAATACGGTGGAATTTTGTTGCCTCAGCTTCCCATCCACCTAACATCAGAACTCTGAACTTTAGACTAAATACATTTAAAATATTGTTTTAATTTATGTTACTTCCATTATTTTTTCTTCATTCCAGGCAAACATGTGACGCATACTCCACAAACTTCCATTCTACACATGCAAACAACCAATCATAGCATATTGAAACTCACTGGCAATCCATTCACTTGTCTCTAACAAACACTTTGCCTCAATTTTTAGGTTAGTATTTATTACTCGCTATCTGAAAATGACATATGAGAGGATAAGGGATAAAGATCCTTCAAAAAAAGACAGTAACAGAAATACTACTCCATAGCTGCATTCTAACTGACATGTTGACTGTGGAAAAATCTCCCAGTTTAAATGAGGAAAAAAAGAAAAAAAAATATTTTACAATTAATCCATTGGCTATCTTCTACAGAAGAACATTGATTAAAGCAATGCTGCTTGGATCTGAAGAGAAAAATTCACCTTAGGGACCACATCTGCATGTAGCTTGAAGAATGAGTGGCTAATTTCAGGCTGCCTAAGAGCTATTTTCTGTCTACCCTAAACAGCTGCTAAATGCGTGCACATATGCAGTCAATTCATCTTGGATAACTCCGGACAGCAGAAGAGTAAATAATGCAGAGGACAGGACACATGCCATAGATATTTTGAAATGCACAAAAGAACACGATACAGAGATACCCCATTCCTGGTTTACCTCCCCCAAGTAATACTAACCCTGCCAGCTTCAGGCTGACTCCCACAAAAACATTCAAGCAAGTATTCCAGACTGGTCCTAAAAATAATATTAACAAGTTCACATGGTGCAGGGCTTCAACTGGCAGCAAGTATCAGACATGCTGGCTCTGCAGTTAACCAGCTCCATGTAGCGAGCTTACTGTTCTCAATAGAGGACTGCCGCAACCAAAATTGTTACCAAAATCCTTAGCGAGATATCACAGCTGTGTATTGGCTTATTTTAAAATAACGTTTAACAGCTATGCAACACTAATTATATGTACATATTTGCATTGGTTTAGCAAAATCTGCTGGCCTATGTTGACAGAAAAAATACTAAAAAAAAAAAAAAGCCTCTCCCCCTGCAACTATACCTTCTTAACCAAAGGAGTTTTAAATGTCATTCAAAGGTAATTCCCGAGAGGCCCATACACTTGCTGAGCTCCCTTCACTAATTAACGGATCATTAGTAGGAAAGAACCCCAAGTCGTTCATCCCCTGCACCACATACTGTCTTAATTACCTTTGTGAAGCAACCAATTTGTCTTTCAGTCATTCTGTCCAAAATCTCAAGTGAATTGACTGAACAGGGAGAAGAGGAGTAAAAAAAAGGAAAGATTTTCACATTTATGAAAATCCACAATTTTTATGACTGGCAAAGAACTTAGGGGCTAAGTGTTTCCAGTAAGATGTAGGAAAGGGGATTTCAATAAACTATAACAGACAGAAGTGATAGACAGTGACTAAAGGAACAAAAAGCTCTTCTTGGGATCACAAATGTGGATACATCACTGAAAAGCTTTCCCTTTGTGAAGATTTTGAGAAAGTTAATTATATCATCACTTCATAATCACGACAGCTATGGGAAACAGCAAAACACTATCACAGCTGTTGTTTCCCTTTCTGAGATCATTGGAACAGGCACCTATTCCTTGCCTTTCAAAATACTTCCTTGCAGAGTTCCTAATGAACAAGTTCTTTCCATGTTTATGCTCAATTGCCACACGAATCCACTTGGAGATGAAACATAAGCTCTACTGTCAGTTATCTTACAAGAGAGGTTAGATTGCTTTTCTTCTCCCCACTTCTCTTCACAAGTCTGAAAAAATAAAAACCAAAAAACCTGACATCCTTACAGACAATTTGGGGGTTTTTGGATGCATCTCAATGAAACACACGCAAAAATCAGGCAAGAATCACGGATGCCAGGCAAGACAGCAGACATGCTGGCTGCAAAATGTAGGCCAAGGAACCAGGTCACTTACCAGACTCTATCCCTAAGGCTCTACACCCTCTGCTCAGGTCCCTGTTTCATGAACACCATTCAGGATACAAAGTTTCAGTGAGTAAAGAATTGATGCCACAGAGAAGGATCTTCCTTTGAAACTGAACAAAGCAAACCATATACCTGAAATGTCCCTGTAGGTTAGCATATCCTTAATTTTGGATCCAAAGTGAAGTAGCTGGGAGACTCCAACACATAAAATGTAGTAACCTAATTCTTCCAGGAAGCAAGCCATTGGGATCTTCAAGTGTTTCATTTCATCACCACTGCTGATAAAACTTTCAGATATAGCTCACCAATGACTGGGTCTCACAATAATCCCCATCTATAACCTACTACAATACTTCCCTTTTAGGAGAAAAACATATACCTTGCAGAACCCTGAGAAAAAGTGACAAGAACTGAAGACACTTAGACACTCAGTCCACTCACTGAACACAGCTCAGAAAGCCAAAAGGGCCCATGAAACCCTGCTGATCTTCAAGCACAACCTCTTCAAAGCACAAAACCAATCCACTCCACTGTGCAGAAAGCAGGTATGGCAGAAGACCTACATGGGTTAATAAAGAATTTCTGGACGACGTTTGTTTTGTTACAAAAAGAAGGTGGGGGAAGTACATAGAAGGCAGACTTAAGAAAATAAATACTTGGCAGGAGTATGGAAACATTGCTTGAGCAGGCAGGATGAAATTAGAAAAGCCCAAGCACAGCTGCAGTTGCAACTACAGAGGAATACTAAGGGTAACACAGAGGGTTTCTACAGCTACGCTGACAACAAAAGAAAGACTAAGGAAACTGTCAGCCTGCTGCTCAACTAGCAGGGGACACGGTAACAAAGGACATGGAAAAGGCTTAGATACTCAGTGTCACCTTTGTGTGATTTTCCACGGATGAAGTCTGAGCCTAGTAGTAGAGTACCAAGAAAGAGAAGCATCACCCATGTGAGTAAAAGACCAAGTCAGAAAGTTCTTAAGCAAGTTGGACATATAGAGCCACAGAACCAGACAAAATGTGTTTTCCTGGGTCCCCAGGAGGATTACGGAAACAAATTTTCTTTCCAGAAGCCACATCCATCCAGCATGGATTTAGAATAAATAAATCAATCTCACTGTTTTCTGTAGTGAGATGATTAGCTCTGTAAATGACGGAAGAGTACTGGACATTTTTTGCCCTGAGTTTAGCAAGCTTCCGACACAGCATCTAAAAGTATCCTTAGACCTAAATTGGTGATATATGAACTGAGTAAGCAAACTATGGAGTGACATGGCAGCTGGACTGCTGGGCTCAAAGGGCTGTAACCAAAGATACCATGTCCAGTTGGTCCCTAATGGAGTTTCTCCAGATCGATACTGGGTGTAAGGTTTGTTTTCACTAGTGACCAGAATGATGGAACAGAAAACTTCCCGAGCACACTGAACTGGGTGAAGTGGCTTATACGCCAGAGGGGAGATCTGCGATTCAGAGAGACCTCAACTGGCTTGGAGAAATGGCCTGACAAAAACCTCATGAAGTTCAACAAAGGCAAAATCCTGCATCTTGGGTGGAACCACCCCATACAGCCAAACAGATAGAAAACAGCTTTGCAGAAAAGGTCTTAGGGGATCAATTGAATAGGAGGTAGCAGCGTGCCCCTTGCACCAAGGACAACTGCATACTGGCCAGCATTAGCAAAAGCCAGCATTATGCTACGTAATAATGCATAATGTTGCATTAGCACAGGTGATACTTCCTTTCATTTAAAACTTGCTGGACCACATCTGAAGGATTCTGTCCAGCTTCGGGACTGCCTGTACAAAACAGATATTAACATACGGGAATGAAGTCCAGCAGATGGCTACCAAGACAAATGGTGGGTGGAGAGCAGGGTGTACAAGCAAAGGCCGAGACAACTGCATTTGTCCAGCCTTAAGAAGCACAGAATGGTAGGGCTTGGAAGGGACCTCTGGAGCTCATCTAGTCCAACCCCCCTGCTAAAGCAGGTTCACCTAGAGTGGGTCGCACAGGACCACATCCAGGTGGGTTTTGAATTATCTCCAGGAAATGAGACTCCACAGCCCCTCTGGGCAGCCTGTTCCAGTGCTCCATCACCCTCAGCGTAAAGAAGGTCTTCCTCAAGAAGAGGCAGCTATTACCGCTGTTACTAACGACCTAGTTGGAGGCTATAGAGAAGGCAGAGCCAGTCTGCTTAAAGATGCACAGTGATGGGGCAAGAGGCAATGGACATAAGCTGCAGCTCTGAATAGATTTTTCAAGTCAAACTTTCAACAAGATTTTGATCAAACAGTAAAACAGGAGCCCAGAGAAGCTGTAGAACCTCCATCCTTGGAGATTTCAAATCTCAACTGGTAAAAACCCTGAGCAACCCCATCTAAGTTAGTCTTACATTAAGCAGGAAGTAAGACCAGATGACCTTTAGAGGTCCCTTCCAATTTAAATGATCAAACTTCCAGTGGCAATCAAAAACTAAAACTCTATAACTTGACCCTATCAGCTAAATACAGTGAGACTCCTGTTCATCAAAGCTTTCCTGCTAAAGCCAAACTAATGTAGACTAAGAAACAAGGGAAGGGAAGAAATCCAAAACATTTACAATAAAAAAAACAGATGAACAAGAGATTTTCTGTCATTACCAGAAACCTCGTGCTGCATGTACAATTACTTGGGAACCAGTTGTTTGCTGAAGGTATGCATTAAGCACCTGCATTTTGATAACCATGTATGATGTTCTGTCCTCATTGCTTTCACTATTTCGGTATATGGCTTAAGATACAGACCACTGCACTTTGCTTAGTGCCACTGCAGCCAACAAGGTAACATTTATGTTTCGTCAGCCACACAAAGAGCAGATCTTGTCGATCACTACCAGATTAAAGACAAGGTGTACGTGCCTGCATGTGAAGGAGCTTCCAAGTTTGGTTCATTTCTAGCAGAGGCTGCAAGTAACAGGTGCTTATCTGCAGAGCACAGTACTGGAACTTTGCACATGTTTTAATGACATGAATGGCTCTTAGCTGTGAAGGGTGTATTATCAGGGTAGTCAGTTTCTCAGTAGTAGCATATATGAGAAAAGGAAAAAACACGGAAGTCTCTTGCAATATATCTTGCCACTTTTTGTTATCACCAGAGCAAAATGTAATCTGGACAGGGTCCTACAGCTGGTTTAGAGAAATACAGCATCCCGAACTGGCAGTGAAAAAAATATTATGAATTAATGTCGAGAACAGCAACAGCTTTACAAAATAACCCTTAACAATGTAAAATGAAATACCTGATAGTAAATTAAAATAATTAGTTAATCAAACTTCTAAAATGTCAGTGTTGTGAACACTTTTCTTTTAAATTAGATCATATGAGCAGTTTGACATTACCAACAGTTTTGGAAAAGAAAATTACCTGTGTTTCTACCAATGGTTAGCATGCTTCTGATGAACGAACACACATCAGGGAGGAAAGAAGTGCAAAGGCAGAACTCAGAAAGAAATCTGATCTCACTTCCTTTCCTAATTTACACAATGCACCCACCCTCCTCTACGTTTCAGGGGAGCTTTCTGCAGTTTAGTTTTGGAAGCAAACGTTGTTTAGGCTCCAAAATCAAGACTCTATATTGCTTCTGCTTACATTCCCAAATGGTCCTCCCCCAAATCACTGAGAACTCACTCTCAAACAAGGTGGAGGGAAAGAGAAAAGGGGCAGTGGAAGGTATTGCTAATGCATCCAAACACACTACATTATTGAAGCACGCATTGCTTGAAAATATCTCCAGACTCTCTCGAAGAGCTTTTGAAGAAGCTCTGGTATAAAATTTACAGCATATTTGTATACTTGCTTTTCACGAGACAACTCCCTCCCTTCAAGAAAACAAAATATCTAGAAACTATGTAAGTGAGGCTTACAAAAGAACCTGCAAGGTGGTTTGATTAAAACACAGAGGATAACTGCTGTGCATGTAGAAGAATAACCAGTGGTAATTCTTCTTTCCCAAGAAAGCAGTATGAGGACCAGTCCCTTGCTTAAGAAAGCTGTCCTGCCAAAAAAACCCAAGGCAAATTACAGAGAAGAACAGTAAGGATACCAAAAGAAAATGAAGGAGTCTGTCACCACACAGTTCTTCAGCTGCCAGCAACAGGATCTCTGTCAATAACTCATTTATACATTTTCCAGCATTGCCCAAGTCTTTTGTTTGAAGAATTAATTCAGGTTCTCCTCTCTTCCCTCCTAAGCACTCCAAACAGGAAACTTGCCCATCACATGGCATAGCAAGAAGAACTCAATTTTTCTTCATAGCAAGAGTCTAAGCTTGCCCTACTCCTCCTCCCCCGCCCCAGCCTAGGGAAAGGTCCTCAGTTAACTACTATTTCACTCTTTCCATGGCATGATAGATGGACAACTCAGAACTTCCATACTACTCCTGGAAGGGAACCCCTTTCATTGTATAAGGCTCAGTGGCCTAAAATTTGCCTGTAACTACAATCTTTGACTAATGCTCAAATTCAGAATACTACATTTTATGCAGGATTCCTGACCATAATATTTGTTTGTTAATACATAAGCAGAAAGAGGCAAATGAACAGAAATATGCACTATACATAAAATGTACAGAGAGTTGAACTTCTCTTTGGGCAACACACTACTTACTGCAACATTTAATGTTAAGTTAAAAGACAATTTTAGTTCATTTGACTTTCACTATTTGGGTACTTGTATTAATATGTCAAGAAAGGCAGTGGCAGTAAAACAAGAAACGGAAATACTACCCTGCAGTATTTTTTTCCAATTAACAGTTTAACAGGAAATTCAAAAGTTCATTGACTACTGCCTCTTCTAAGTTACTGCTCCTAACAGCTGCAACTGCATTGCTATATAAGTAGTATTTTTAAAGCTTCACTAAAAATATAAAACATTATAGTGTAAGACCAACTGTAATGCTAAATATTATCTGGCAATGATAAACTGCTTCAGGTTATAGGGAAGAGCATACACAGACAGTGGGGCTACTGAATCATAAACGGAACATGCACTAGGCTTCCGTAATAACCCCAAGTGAAGGGAAGCTACTACGTATTAGGAAACTAGGTAAGCTTTAAGACTGAGAAAACAATCCAACATTTCACATTCTCAGAATACGAGAGGACAAATACGCTCTTCCAAAGGTGTTGTCAAATACATTAAGAAGTAGGCTTTCTCAGTTTCTCCATGACACCTTTCCAAACAAGTTACAAACAAAAGGTATAGTAGTGGTGTTTTTAAACCTAATAAGCCTCCACAGATTGAGGTGCAAGAATTGGAAAATCCTTTTACAGCTGGGGGGGGAGGAAACAACAAAAAAACACCACAGACAACTTCCCCCTTTGTTTCCCTCACTGTCAGTTGGTGGCTTCCTCCTGTCACATCTATTCTTCAGGGACACAGCACATGAGCCTCCCAGTGAAGCACTGAGTAATACGACAAATGTCTTTCATACATATGCAGAGAAGCATGTGCAACAGAGTGTCTTGTTCTAGAATTTTCTTTACAGGCAAAGTATACACATCTGCAAGAAGAGGCAAGCATACAGAATGACTGGTTTGAGCAAAGCCAATGAACCACACCTTGCCTTAGAGGAGAATGTGACAAGCCACTGTCCTGTCAGCATTTATTCCACTGTCTTGCATTCATCTTAAAGATCTGTCCTACTCACTATTAAGCAATACACCAACATGGCAGAAACATCTTAATCTACAAACGCAAGGGGCCACGTGACATTACTCAGCATCTCTTATTCCAGCCTTGCAATCAGCTGTATACGATCCTCTACAGCCTGTGCTGTGCGCTGCTTGCCCTTCCACTCAGCTCCAGTATTGCAGAGGCAGCGGTTGTGCCAGCCTGCACCTTCCCCGTCCACTCTCCAGTCCTTTTCGCCTCCCAGCAGCCCAATACAATGCTAGCAGATGAGGTTGAAAAGTTGAAAGCGAAAAGACTTGTGCTGGGACTGGTGGGTGTCCTTGTCATGCTTTGTGCTGCAATCTCCACCCTAGCAACCCAACCTTCAGTGAGACCAGGGAGAATAATATTAAGAGTGAAATCCAAAGCCCTCTGAAATTCCAGTGATCTCCTACTGTCAAATTTCTTTATACAAAGGAACTTCTTTTGATCTTGACATTGTGTCTTTTCTTCCTTTTGCAGCATTTTAATTCCTCATTTAGAAAAGAAATATACTTTTCCAAAAGTCTGGAAACTTAAATAATTCTTAACTTCATTGCTATTACTGAGCAAGACCAGCTTAGCAAGCTGTTTTCACAGCTACATATCATTGTGTTCTGTTTTAGGAACCATTGACATAATACTAATAAGCTCACTTTTCCACAAAATATGCCAGCTGCCATGCTCAAAGAGGCTCTGCTAGATGGCACATCCTTTGGATGCAGAGCAGAGTGGTCTCCCAACATTTACCAACCAAGGCCACGGTTATGCTGTTGGTCTTAAGTATTCATGACTGCCAGTAACAAGAAAAATAAAATTATCAGAACTTTAGAGCCAATCCGGTGTGCCCTACCAGATTCTTCAACGCCACAAGAAAACAAGACACCACACTTTGTAAAAGAGTTTTTCAGCTATTTTAAAGAAAAAGGATCCCTCCCACTCCCAGTCTGCTGAGGCAAACAGTTTCAAAACTCTCAACAAATCTACTAAACGCAATGATTCATTGGCTTGATCCAAGTATGTAACTGGGCACCTTACAACACAGGGCCACATTTGATATGATGCCAAAGAATTACACAAATAACATTGTACCTTTAAAAAAAACCCAAAAAACCCAAAACCAACTCTGACCAGTATTCTTCTTGAGGTTTTACATATACGGTTCTTTTTAAACACATCAGAAATTGGTTTAAGTAACCCACACATGAAAAAAACAGGAACTAAAACCATGGGTAAATGCCAAATCTTACCCATTTCCTATTTTGTAGTTGGCACACATAGATCTAACTGATGCATATTAAATTTGCATTGATCCACTGTACCACGAAGAAAGAAAAATGCTTCCATTAACTCATGTCCAGTTTTCCAAACTTGTACTTGCCCATTTAAATGGCTTTTTAAAACAGTACATGCTCCTTGTTTTTGCTCATTGGAGTCTGTACTTAAAACAATGGCAAATACCAACCTAGCACATAAGCAACATTGATTTAATGCACAGATGTGACTGGAAAAAACTAGGTTCTTCACCTTAGTCTCTTATACAGTGAGCTAACACACTCTAAATAGTCATCTATATATAAACATTTCAAGTGTGTTTTTTGAAACCCTATCGATCACGTGTATCTACTAACCCTGGAACTATAGAAAGTCTATAATAATTTAATGAGAGCTTATCCAGGGAGAAGTGCACATTTCAAAGAGATAATGAATACTTGTTCTGTTCATTAGGTACACGTCCTCACATTTTCAACTAATTCATTCCTTAGTAGCTATATTACTACGTACTGCCTTATGGATCCCCAAAGCTCTGTCCACCTTTACCTCCAATTATTCCCTCATTTTCTGGCCAGTTCTATTCTCCCAAATGTTTAAAAATAGATTGATTAGACACAGGAGTATCTTACCACCAAAACCTATTAAACTTATTCACACAAGTCCCCTTTCGCTCTGCAAGTCACTTAGGCCATGAAAGGCACCGAATCTGGCGCAACACAATCTGGGAAAGTAAGAATCACTACATCAGCCTGTGTAAAAAAAATAAATAAAAAAAAAGATAGGTAAAATATAAGACAGCAATTTATCTCCACAGAACACACGCATCAGTGACTGAGAGCGTGCAAAGCCGGAAGGTGGCTTAGGCGGTCACGCACGTAATGTCAGCCTAAAACAAAAACCCAAAACCACTAAAAGGCAGGCTGCAGCCTGACAACTAAAGCCAAACGTGAGAGCCCGGGAAGTCTCCCCGGCTTCGGGCACTGAGCTCGGACGGGGTCGCTCCACGGCAGCCGTGCCCGCGGAACGGGCAGCCCCGTCCCGGCTCGGGCAGGGGAAGCCGCTCCCCTCCGTTTACGGGCGGCGGCACCGAAACACGGACCGCAAGCAGCCTCCGCAGAGGCACCGTGCAGGCGGTTCCCTCCCGGCAGCCGCGGCTCCCGCTGCGGCCCCAGGGGCTGCGCTGCCCCCACGCCGCTCCCCCCGGGCCCGCTCCC
>Ga0065711_1048084_pt1 | contig 11998 bp, 2 predicted proteins | sample Hoacrofraction12_FD_59098 | JGI IMG/M metagenome (GOLD analysis project Ga0065711, IMG submission 59098) | Hoatzin crop microbial communities from Cojedes, Venezuela - Epithelial fraction 12 v2 (version 2) | ecosystem: Host-associated > Birds > Digestive system > Esophagus > Crop | place... | reverse complement strand
TCCTTATCCAACATACGGACATCGATCGCTAAAGCCTGCAATTCGCTCTTCAAAACCTTGAAGGATTCTGGTACGCCAGGAACCGGAATCGCATCACCATTGATGATTGAAGAGTAGGTCTTGGTACGACCCTTGATATCATCGGACTTAACAGTTAAGATTTCCTGCAAAGTATGAGCGGCACCATAAGCCTCTAGCGCCCAAACCTCCATCTCACCAAAACGTTGACCACCATTTTGAGCCTTACCGCCCAAAGGTTGTTGGGTAACTAAGGAATAGTGGCCCGTTGCACGCGCATGGAGCTTATCATCAACCATGTGCGCTAGCTTAATATAATACATGACACCAACGGAGATTCGCTCATCATATTCTTCACCGGTCATACCATCGCGTAAGACGGTCTTACCATCTTCCGACATTTCCGCTTCCTTCATGATCTCAAATAATTCTTCATTGGTTACACCATCGAAAACCGGAGTCGCAAACTTAATGGGCTTACCATATTTTTCCGACAACTTCTTAGCAGCATAACCTAAGTGAATCTCAAGTACCTGACCGATATTCATACGTGAAGGAATACCAAATGGGTTCAACATGATATCAATCGGCGTACCATCCGGTAAGAATGGCATATCTTCCACTGGTAAAATCTTGGAGATAACACCCTTATTACCGTGGCGACCCGCCATCTTATCACCCTCAGAAATCTTACGCTTTTGAGCGACATAAACCTTAACGACACGAGTGACATCAGGTTCATGGTCAAAGCCTTCAGTATTCTTATCATAATCGCGAACCGCACAGACAATTCCTTCACCACCATGCGGTACGCGTTTAGAAGTATCACGAACTTCTAAGGATTTCTCACCAAAGATCGCTAAAAGTAATTTTTCAGCTGGGGTCGTATCGCTAGAACCCTTTGGTGTAACCTTACCAACTAAGATATCACCAACCTTAACGCGAGAGCCAACCGAAACGATACCGCTGCCGCCTAAATGTTCAACCTCTGAAGAAGAGACATTAGGAATATCGCGGGTAATCTTTTCTTCACCCAACTTACTCTTACGACATTCAACTTCATATTCATCAATATGGATTGAGGTATAGACATCTTCCTTTACTAAGCGTTCGGAAAGAATAATCGCATCCTCATAGTTATAACCGTGCCAGCTCATGAAGGCGATGGTGACATTCTGGCCCAAGGCCAATTCACCATCTTCCATCGAAGGACCATCGGCGATAATCTGACCGGCCTTGACCTCTTCACCATTAGTGACGATTGGACGATTATTGACACAGGTTCCCGCATTGGAACGTTGGAACTTCTCTAAAGTATATTCATGTTCAACACCATCGATTCCCGTAATAACAATGCGTTGCGCATCATTATAGGTAACGACGCCATCCTCTTGAGCGATGATGGCAGTACCGGAATTCTTAGCAATATCCTTTTCAATACCAGTACCGACATAAGGCGCATGCGGTGTTAAAAGCGGAACCGCCTGACGCTGCATGTTGGCACCCATCAAGGCACGGGAAGCATCATCATTCTCGAGGAATGGAATACAGGCTGCCGCCACGGAAACAATTTGCTTCGGGGCAACGTCGCACAATTCGACGAGCTCACGATTGACCATCAAGGTCTCACCACCCTTACGGGAGACGACAACATCGTTGACTAATTTACCATCGACAACTTCATTCGCCTGGGCGATGAAATAATCCTCTTCCGCCTCCGCATCAAGATAGACATATTCTTCCGTTACCGTACCATCAGCCAGAACCTTACGATATGGCGTTTCGATAAAGCCATATTCGTTGACCTTCGCATAGGTCGTCAAATAGGAAATAAGACCGATATTCTGACCTTCCGGAGTTTCGATAGGACAGATCCGACCATAGTGGGAATTCTGAACGTCACGAACATCCATACTCGCCGAATCGCGAGTAATACCACCCTTACCTAAAGCAGAGATACGACGCTTATTGGTTAATTCAGCTAAAGGATTCTGCTGATCCATAAATTGGGAAAGCTGTGAAGAAGAGAAGAATTCCTTCAACGCAGCTACCAAAGGACGGGTATTGGTGATGCTTTTAGGTGTTGCAGCATCAGGAGCAGTCGTTGACATCTTTTCCTTAATACCCTTCTCCATACGGGTTAAACCAATTCTAAATTGATTCTGAATCGACTCACCAACGGTCTTGATACGACGGTTACTGAGCATATCGATATTATCAGTACCACCGACATCATGCAGAATCGTAAACATATAGGAATAGAAGGCATAGATATCAGAAACAGTAACACAATATTTATCATTTAAGGGGTCAACGCCAACTAACTTGATAATGTCTTCACCCTTTTCGATTTCGATAACCTGGTTGGCATTACCAATTAAGGAGATTACTACTTCTTCACCGTTACTAATCTGCTCACGGATGATATTCTCATTGGCGCTGCTTAAGATATAGCTATCTTCATCAGGTGTAAATAAAGGCATCAAATAATCACCATCATTATCGATTAAGTCGTTACCCTTACTGTCGCAGACCCGGCCTAAGACATAAAGCTGCTGCCCTAAATCCAAAATTGAATCGACATTTTCTTTATTCAAACTAATTTCCTTAGCGATTAAACCACCATAAATCTTAATGCTGTCAACCTTCTTTAAGGCCTTCAAGTCCTTCGCATTTAAAACGGTGCCAGCTTCGATGGTTGTGGAATCTAAATCGACATCTTCAGCTAAAACACGACCCAGTAAGACAGTACCATCATTTAAGCTGACTTCCTTAACTGCAGGATGGGCGAAGCAATAAGCGAAGGGGAAGGCTTCCATATAGGTGCCCTTACCTAATTCTGCACGCAATAAGTCACGCTCCTTTTGACCTACTAAAGCACCCTTCTCACAGATGACATTACCCTTACTATCTAAAATGTCATGATGTAGGACATTACCCACAGCGCGATTAACGACATGCAGCTTGCGATTAATCTTATAGCGACCCGTCTTTGATAAGTCATACTTACGCTCATCAAATAATTTGGAATCGAGTAAGCTAATCGCGCCATCAAGCGTCTTAACATCTTCCTTCTGGTTTTCAAAAACCGTAATCAAAGCTTCTTCGCGACTTCCTAAAGCGTAGCTCTTGGAATGGGTCTTATCCTGCTTCAGAGTATTGCTAATCTCGCTATAGGGTCCAAAGAAGGAGGTATATAAAGCGCTGTAGAAACTTAAAAATTTATTATTATCGTCTTCAGCTACGACATCCAAATCCCCGTAATAGGGTAAGCCAAAAGCTGAGACAAATTTCTCAACATCCTTAAGGCTGAACTTTTCAACCGATTTGTTTTGAAGTGAAAAACCAATTGCTCTAAGCAAGATTGAGGAAGCGATATCCTTCTTGCGGTCAACTGAAATCTTAATATGACGATTGCTATTTAACTTTGAGTTATCACAACTCAACTGCAGGTAGATGCCGCGTCCGGGAATAAATTCACCAACGCAGGAATCAGTACCCTTCTTATCAGTTTCGATCTTAAAGTAAGCTCCTGGTGATCTAACAATCTGTGAGACGATGACTCTTTCCGCACCGTTGATCACGAAAGTCCCCGAAGGGGTCATAACCGGGAAGCTTCCCATATATACTTCATCGCTTTTTTCAATAATTTGTCCGAACTCATCACCGTCGATTCTCAGTTCCATATCGACGATTAAGCGTTCAACATAATTGCTTTCGAATTCTTTACACTTTCTAATTGAATATTTAGGTTCTTCAAAATGATAACCACGAAAATACAAATGCATATTACCGTTGTTGTTGTGAATAGGAAAAATTTCCTCGAAGACATCGAGGATTCCTTCTTCTTTGAACCAACGGAAAGAATCTGTTTGTATTTCAATCAAATTTGGTAACTCTAGCTGTCCGCCTGCTTTTGAATAGTCACGTCTAGTTGAATGTCTACCTGATTCGATTTCATGGTAGTTTTTTTTCACTTCTGCCATTAATTTTTTTGCCGTCCTTTCCACAGATTCCGATCAATCTGTTCACTGTGCTCTGATAATCCAATAGGTGGATTCTTTATTCAGAACTTCTGCTTGGTTAAATATTTCTTGTAGTTTTGTTAAGGTGGAACTGGCACCATGCTTCTTTTTGATAACCACATAGAAGCTGCCGCCTTCCTCTAAACAAAGTCTAGCCTTTTCATAAAGCTCAAAGATGAGCTTCTTACCTGCATGTATCGGGGGATTGAGACAGATAGTTGTAAAGCTTCTATTCAATTCACAGATATCATGACAGATCAATATCTCGCTCTCAATCTTATTGAGATAAGCATTCTCCTGCGCTAAGCTAATCGCTCTTTCATTGACATCGACCTGCACTAAGTCCAATTGCGGCTGCATCCTTTTAAGGATGATTCCGATCGGCCCATAGCCACAGCCCAAATCCAAAAGTGAAGAACCCAGCGGAAGCTGATATACCTCCTTCAATAAGAGATATGAGCCATAATCGAGGTAGTCTTTAGAAAAGACTCCTCGATCACTCATAAATTGAAATGGCTCACCACTAAATTCGTAATTAAAGCTAAATTTAGAACTTAAGAGCTTCTCATCATTCTCAAAGTAATGAGCCATCTTTGTTTAACTATTTAACCTCGACGGTTGCGCCAGCTTCTTCGAATTTCTTCTTCAACTCAGCAGCTTCATCACTTGAGATGTTCTCCTTGATTGGAGCAGGTGTCTTATCGACTAAAGCCTTAGCTTCCATCAAACCAGCACCGGTAATTTCACGGACTAACTTGATAACGGCAACCTTAGAAGCACCAGCACTCGTCAAGACAACAGAAACAGTTGATGGAGCATCATTTGCGCCTTCACCTGCATCGCTAGCGGCAACAACTGCTACCGGTGCAGCTGCGGTAACGCCAAACTTCTCTTCGATTTCCTTTACTAAATCGTTAATTTCGAGAATGGTCGCATTCTCTAAAAATTCAATAATATCTTCTTTCTTTAAAGCCATTTTCTTTTCTCCTTATCCTATTCAGCTTCTTCACTTTGGGCTTCCGCTGCTTCTTCAACAACTTCAGCTGTTGGCTCTGCAGTTGCTTCTTCAGCGACCGCAGTGGTTTCTTCAGTGCTTGCTTCTGCAGCTTCTGCAGCTACAGGTGCTTCTTCCTTAGTTTCGATTGCACCACCATTTGCTTCCTTCGCATCCGCAACTGCCTTCGCAACACGAGCAAAAGAAGAAATCGGCGATTGCAAGCAGCTCAAGAACATCGAGATCATACCTTCCTTGTTCGGTAAAGCAGCCAATTCCTTAATGGTCGCTTCATCAACAACCTTTCCTTCAACGATGCCGTTCTTGACAACCAACATCTTGTGCTTTTTCGCAAATTTGGATAAAACACGTGCTGGTGCTGTCGCATCCTTGGAGAAGGCAAAGGCATTCGGGCCTTTTAAGGTCTCCTTCAGCTCTTCCTCGAAACCGCAGTTAGCGACTGCCCGGGTAACCATCGTATTCTTATAAACCTTGAATTCGACATCTTCCTTACGCAATTCACGGCGTAATTCGGTTACCTCCGCAACGCTGAGACCACGGTATTCAACAACCAACGAAGAAGCTGATTCTTGAATCTTCTGCGTGATTTCCGAAACTAATTCCTGTTTCGCACTCAATACGTTTTGATTCATATTTCCTTCTTTCTAGCACCATAAACCAAAATTATAAATAGCCCACTCTAAAGACAGCGTGGGCAGTAAATCACAATAAACTTTTCCCTCGGCAACATGATTAAGCTTTCGCCGTTGCTGTCTTTGGTATATAGATGCCTAAATACATTACCACAACTTCGCCCAAAAGGCAAGAGGAAAATGAAGATTTCACTCCATTATTCCTCTTCGTCTTCTTTGCGTTTAAAGTAGAGTACCATTTTAGTATTTAAACGATAACCACTACCCGTATTCGGTACCGGTCTGTCACTGGTACCCGAAGTATGATGTTCATTGACGAATTCCATACTATCAACCTCACTATTATTGAGATAGATATGTTCTTCGACTTCTAGAACACCATTATTGTCCGTAACAATTACAACGAGTCGATAAACAGATTCATCATAAACATAATTCTCAATGCCATCCGGTTCTTCACTTACTAAATATGTATAAGTTCCAACCTCCGTATAAGTGATAGCTCCAAATTCCTTCGTGCCTTCACCAACGATTGCGACATGATCATTTTCGGGCATTGGATAATTACTATCCTCAGCTACAATCTTGAAGTGGAAGGTATCACCCTCAGCTGGCTTGTCACCCTTAACAATCTTCGTAACTGGCGGATCATAAGTAACTGATTGCGGCTTGTAGCTATTAGTGAAGTTCAATTCAGTGCCATCGCTTTCAGTTCCATCGATATTGATATTAGCCACAAAGACATGATTCTCTTCAGTAACTTCAATGACCACTTCATAGACATGTTCATCATAGGTGACGCCGCTCTTAGCTTCATTAACTTCCTTAACATAATAAGTATAAGTACCAACATCTTCAAATTCTAAGGAAGTGAAGTGGAACTTGCCGTCGACATCATTCTTAACGGTCTCGATTAAATTATCAGCTTCATCATAGAGCTCAAAGCTAAACATCTCAGCTTCTAAATCCTTACCTGTCAAATTCTTACTACCACTCAGATCAACCGCAATCGGACCATAATAGTAATTAGTGAAGGTAAATTTCGAATCATCACTTAACTTGGCACTCATCGCACCGCTCTCAGGATCGTAGCTCAAGATGACAACAATCTCATTTTGACTCTCATCATAATCGACATTATCTAAAGTTCCACTCTCTTCGGCTACCACATACTTAATCTCACGATAATAAGTATTAGTATCCTGATCGAAATATTGTTCATCATAGATATCATCTAAGGTATAAGTAATGATTTCGAATTGAACATTACCGGCAGTATCATTAGAAACTGTCTGAATGACACCATTCTCATCACTCAAGGTAAAGGAGAATTCATCCTTCTCTAAAGTACGACCATACAAGATCTTAGTACCATTGATTTGAATCTGTGAATCAGTTAAATAAGTATTCTGGAAATCAAAGCCTTCCTGCTGACTTAATTCAACCTTCAGATTATCGCCGTCTAATTCAGCGGTTAAGGTAAGCTTATATTCCTTAACATCATCAGACATGTAAGCAATATTGTCGTTATCACCAACAACCTCAGCCACCACAAATTCATAAGCTGCATCCTCTAATTTTGAAGCATCCTTAACACTGATGACAATATAATCACCAACTGCGCTGATACCTTCATCCTCGTTAGGATTAATGACAACCTTAAAGCTTGGATAATTGATAGTTCCATCAGCATTATTGCTAACGGTAGCTAGGAGTGTACCCTCATAAGATACTGTAAATTCAAATTCATCACCCTTTAAGTCTTTTCTCAATAATTCCTTACTACCACTGATACCAACCTCAGCTTCTGTAGCGAAGCTATTGGTGAAGCTAGCTCCGCTAACTTCCTCACCATCCTTATAATACTTGATATCAGAAATCTCGACCTTGATAGTACCGTCACCATTATCAGTGGCCGTAATATTTACCGTTGCTGTTACTTCATCAGTATTATAGGTAATCTTCTGATTTGCACCAGCAATCTCCGTAATTGTGAATTCATAAGCATCTTCACCTAAACCAGCAACAGTTTTGGCGGTATAGGTAACTGCTGTCGTATAGTCACCATCGGTACCAGTGATCTTCCAACCCAATTCATCATCCTTGGCATCTGATTTGACAACGAAATTAATGCTTGGATAAAGAATCTTACCTTCTGCATCATTTGTGACCTTACCTAAATCAGTATCCCCAATCTTGATATTGAATTCGAATTCACCAGCCTTTACTGCTCTACCATTTAAGGTCTTCTTACCAGTGAATCTATTTTCACCATCAGAATTATAGCTATTAGTGAAATTCAAGCTCGTATCACCATCTTTAGTAGATGTATAAACCGCATTGAGCTTTAACTTTGATTCATCAGCGCTATCAACTTCAGCTGTCAAGGTTAAGGTGACAACCTTATCATCATAGCTATAACCTGCCTTAGCATCATCAACTTCACTGAAGGTAAAGACATGTTCTGTCTTTAAATCCTCAACATTATTAACTGTAATTGTAATGACATTATTATCAGCATCATAGCTAATCGAATCGGCATCCTTAGAACCATCTAAGACATATTTAATCTGTGGATAAGCAATCTTACCGTCCTTATCATTAGTAACCTCAAACGAGCCACCCTCATAAGTAACAGTGAACTTAAATTGCTTAGCTTCTAACTCCTTACCCTCTAAGCTCTTGACACCAGCAGGTTCTAACTCACCTTCAGCCTTATAGATATTAGTGAAATCAGCTGTATCAGAATTTTCATCGCCCTTAGTGATACTAGCCGTGATATCAAATTCCTGCGGCTTATCTGCATCATAGACAGGCGTAATCGTTACCTTATAAGAAGAATTATCATAAGTAATTCCCTTAGCAGCTTCCCGTTTCTCGCTTACTTCAAATTCATAAGCCTTTAAGTCAGCAACATTCTGAACACTAATCAGGATTACATTATCCGTTTCATCATAGGTAACACCTACCTCAGCCTCAGGATCGACCTGATACTTAAATTTCGGATAGGCAATCGCACCATCCTGGCCATTGGTTACTTCCCAGCTTTCATCACCATACTTAACGAGGAAGGTGAAGTCCTGAGCACCTAATTCCTTACCCTTTAAGGTCTTAGTGCCGGCAATCGTTACCTCATCACTTATCTTATAGATATTTGTGAATTGAGCTGTATCAGCAGCCTGACCATCCTTGGTATAAGAGAATTCCTTAGCTACATTAATATTGCCCTTACCATCATCAACAGCTGTGACCTTAACGGTTGCGACTACCTTATCGCTATCATAGGTAATTGTTGTATCACTACCCTGAATCTCATTGATAACGAATTCATAGCCTGCAGTACTTAAACCACTTGCCGCCTTAACGGTATAAGTTAAAGCACTTAAATAACCCTTGTTATCCTTAGTGCTGCTCCAACCAGTTGTCGTAGCATCAGAATCAACGACGAAATTAATTGCCGGATAGAGGATATTACCCTTTTCATCATTGGTGACCTTACCTAATTCAGTACCATCAACTGTCAAGGTAAATTCAAATTCACCAGCCTTTATTGTTCTACCAGATAGATTCTTAGTACCCTCGAATCCATCCTTACCAGTCGATTCATAGATATTCTTAAAGTTCAAGGCACCGGCACTGCTACCAGCACTAACGGTCAAGTTACCCTTCGTATCATCGGTAGCTGTAACTGTTAAGGTATAGCTATTATCTGCATATGTAACACCACCCAGACTGCCCTTAACTTCGCTGACGGTTAATTCAACAGCGGTAATATCGCCGACACTAGATACCTTAATGATAATTGCTTTATCGTTATCGCTATAGCTGACAGTAGGATTAGCACCTGTATAACTCAAATCAACGACATATTTAATACTTGGATAAGCAATCTTACCTTCAGCATCATTTTTAACTGTCGTTAGAACCTGATCACCATACTTAATCTCAAAGCTAAATTCACCAGCCTCTTGCGTTCTACCTTCGAGTGTTTTTTCACCAGCTAAAGTAACCTCTCCTTCAGCACTGTAAAGGTTAGTGAAACTCAACGCTGATGCACTATCACTCGCAGTAACAGTTAAAGTACCATCGCCTTTATCGCTCGCACTAACACTAAATTCTAAGGTATTGCCGTCAGTATCAATATAATCAATATTATTATCTGCTTCCGTTACCGTAAATGTAACTTCTTGTAGCTTACTAACTGAAGATACCTGAATGAGAATCACACCATCACTGTAACTTACCTTAGGTTCTTCCCCTGTTAAATCAGGATTAATGGCATATTTAACGGTCGGATATTTAATCGTTTTCCCTTCATTCTGAACCGTCGCGATATTATCAACACCGTAATAGATATTGAAGTCGAATTTATCATCACTGGTAAGCTCTCTACCCTTCAAGGTCTTAGTACCGTCAAGGGTTGTTTCGCCTTCAGCACTATATTTATTAGTAAAGTTCAAATCGCTGCTCTTTTCGGTGATGCTGACATCCAATTTAGATGCATCGTCCTCATTGACACTCGCATTAACATTCAAGCTATAAGTAGTACCATCATAGGTATAACCTTGCTTAGCTTCATTGACTTCACTAACGGTAAACTTATAAGCTGCTAAATCGTTGACATGCTTAAGCGTAATCGTAAAGACATTATCCTTATAAGTAACGCCAGCTGTTCCTTCCGGATCGACTACATATTTAAATTTCGGGTAGGCGATACTACCATCAGCAGCATTGCTAACCGTTGTCGTAACGCTGCTATCACCACTATAAGTAACCGTGAACTTGAAGGCTCCAGCCACTAAGTCACGACCCTTCAGCGTCTTAGTTCCGGAAATTTCCCCTTCGCCTTCAGCCTTATAGATGTTGGTGTAATCGATACTCTCATTTGGTGTTGCCGTGACGATAAGCTTCGTATTATCGCTAGGATCGGATGTTACTGTCGTAACGATTGTATAGCTTCCTGATTCTGGTGTCTTAACGCTAACTCCCTTGATACCACTCAAGTCTTCTTCAACAGTAAAGTTATATGCTGTTAATTCATCAAATGACTTGAAGGTTAAGATAATCTTTGTCAAGTTACCAGCCGTATCCTTCTCCGTGGTAATAACACTACTACCTTGATAATCTGCATTGACAACATATTCAATCGTTGGATATTTGATGGTATTGCCATCATTCTTAACCGTACCAAGTAGCGTGTCACCAGTCTTAATATTGAATTTAAATTCACTACCGTTGATATCACGACCTAATAAGGTCTTGGTGCCACTTAAGTCAACACTACCCCTCGCAACTATCGCATTACGGAAGATATAGCTGCTCAAATCGATATTCCAGAAATGATAATTAGCACTGCTGATATCTTCATAAGTAGCTTCATCCTGTTTCTTGAAGCTGCCGGTAGTAACTGAGCTGATTACTAATTGATCACCCTCCTCGGCAATCACGATCGCAACGCTCTTCGGTGTTGTATCGTAGGACATCTCAGTAGTTTCACCCTCAAGCTCATACAAGCTGAAGGTATAGGTACCAGTCTTCTTAAAGGAAAGCGCACTTAAGACAAAGCTACCTAAATCCGTGGCATCGTCCTTATTACTGGCAGAGAGGGAGGTAGGTGTAATGCCCAACTTATTGAGAATTGCACTATCACCCTGCTGGGCTTGTGTCAAGTCATTATAGGAAAGACTGATTTCATTGGCCTTCTTAGTGTAGCTATAGACAGCTTCTTCAACTAAGGTATAGACAATCTCTTTATTTTCATCAGCTGTTAAATAATAAGTCTTATTATCATCGGTGCTATAGAGACTACTATCGATTTCACTTACATAATTACCGCTATTATCATTATAATAGGTACCCTCTTCCTTAGTATACTTAACTACCTTATCCGTATCATCCTTCGCATAGTAAGTTAAACCATCATCATCACTGACATAATTTTCAGTATCGATATTACTTAACTTCAGATAAGCCTTACCGCTACTATTCTCATCATATAAATCACCATTTTCATCATAGATGGAACCATTGATCTGATAGAAGGTCGCAGCTGGTGTATCCACTAAATCAAGAAGGAAATTAAAGGCCTCATCACTATCGAGCGGTGTCTTGCCATTCAAGAGCTTATAGGCCTTCAAATCAGCTTTAATCGCACTCTTGTTCTTGAAGACATAGTCACCCAAATCAGCATGCCATAAATGATAGCCATCACTATTCTTCGTTTCATAGTCAGCATCCTTTTCATAGTCACCGGTCTCAACACCACTCACCTCAAGATAACCATTACTATTTTCACTAACCGTGACCTT
>Ga0065711_1048083_pt1 | contig 11998 bp, 4 predicted proteins | sample Hoacrofraction12_FD_59098 | JGI IMG/M metagenome (GOLD analysis project Ga0065711, IMG submission 59098) | Hoatzin crop microbial communities from Cojedes, Venezuela - Epithelial fraction 12 v2 (version 2) | ecosystem: Host-associated > Birds > Digestive system > Esophagus > Crop | place... | reverse complement strand
TTAAACTAAAACAGGGTAGGTTTAGGCTAGATATAAGGAAGAAATTCTTTACAATGAGGGTGGTGAAACACTGGAACGGGTTGCCCAGAGAGGTAGTGGAGGCCTCATCCCTCGAAACATTCAAGACCAGGTTGGACAGGGCTCTGAGCAACTTGATCTAGTTAGTGGTGTCCCTGCTCGCTGAGGGTGGGTTGGACTAGATGACCTCTAGGGGTCCCTTCCATCCCAAAACTTTTTATGATTCTATGATTCTATGAAAATGCAAATCAATTATACTGCACATTAACTAAGAATGGTTTGGATTTTTTAAAGCATGACTTAACAAGTTTTTGAAAAGTTAATTGCTTATATTGCGGCATAAAGGATCAGCCCACAAGAACAGCATACTCTGTTCAATGTGAAACAGCTTGAATCTTCGGCTTTCCAGAGATGCAGTCACCAGGATATACTGAAGCTGCTTGAAGAACTGACATGTTTCATACTTCCAGCCATCCTCCACTTCTGCTAAGGATTCTCAGCCCTAGGCATTATCCTAGAGATATGACGTATACTTAGCAGTGTCCCCTATTTCATTTTTATGAAATTGGAGTGACTCCTTGATGTAAAACACGTAATTTCTTCTCACAAAAGGCTGATAAAAGAGCCATTTGACAGGACAGAATGTTGCACTAATGCTTGAGATACCTATCTCTGCAAGCAAGTCTGACGCTACACACAATGCTCACTTGGCTTCATTTCCTTATCTATTTCATGTGCCTGAACAGCTGGAGATGGACATATAGAGGCTTTAACCTTCCGTGGCACATCTCAAAGTACACAACCAAAATCTATGCAGCTGTGAATGCCAGAAAGCCATCTGTATACAAGTTAATTGCTTTTGGTTTGAATAGTTTCCATTTTTATCCTGCCATCTACATTTGCACCTATTCAGTGGTTCATTTTGGACACAGCAGGGGAACACGAGCCACGTTCCAACCCAGCTCTTCCATCTTTCAGGCCTGTTTCGCTGCAAACCTTCCCTCAAAATCACTCCCTCCCTTCAGCATTTTTTTCTCTATTTGTCTCAGAAACCAGCCGAGCAAATGTAAGGAGTGCTATTTTCACCGACGCTTCCGCGGAGTGAATTACCGGGCTGAGCGGATGACAGGAGCAACCCATGGGTTTATTTTCTAGTTTCCCAGCCCCTGCTTTGTGATGACAAACTCGAGCTACCCAGAAGCAGCAAATTCAGCCCTGAGCCAAAGGAACAGCAAAGTCAGGCTACAAAGCACCTTTAACAGACTGCTTTGAAAAACAACCAGCTGTTCCTTTTGTTCATTAGATCTGTAGATACACATATGTATGCATGTATAGTAAATTAACAATGCAAATCATACTGCAAAAAATCTCCAACATCTAGTTAAAATCTTGCTACTAATTACAGATGTGATTCAGACCAGTGATGTATTTCTAATTAGCAAAAATAATCAGTCTTGTTTTCCTTGGAGGAAACGAATGTGGCCTAACTAGCAAAAACAAAACTAAAGTTAACACAAAACACTTCTGCTTTGTACCCCCTAAACATTTTTTGTTAGCTCTGGCAGATCTTTATTAACGACCCTATAAAAGCGTCAATATTATCTAAGCAAATCCTCTATTTTCTTCAAATATCGTCATCTGTAGATCTGACCTCAGAATGCAGTTTCTATGAGAGATTGTGTGCAAAGACGGAAGTTGTTTTATAGGCAGACTTCAGCTTGTAATATTTACTGAACCAAACTACGAAAGTCTTCTGAGTTAAGTGTGTTGAAATGTTACTAAAGAAACACGCACAGCAACTTTTCTATATTTACAGAAAGCATCGCTGAAAAAAAACAGAGCCATGTCATCCAAATCTGCCCCTTTTTAAATATATAGGATAGGTCTTTTAAACATTGCTTGCTAGCTGTAGGAACAATAACAACAAGCCCTGCAATGAGTCACTGTGGTCTTCTAGGAATAATTGAACTAAAACACTATTTACAGTGACCTTTCCTGTTTAGTTTACAGTTACCGGTCAAAAGTACAGTGTCACCCTGTGGACACACGTAATCAACTTTATTTTCCATTCTAATTGAGAAATAGAGCTGTTAATGTCAAGAAACATCAAAAAGAAGCTGCTCCACTGAACATGCTCTGTCTAGCAACCTGCTATTAGGTTTTGTGATGAAAACCACTCTGCAGGCACCCGAAGGAGCACAGGGGATCAATGGCGAGGGGGACCCAGACGATCTCCTGCTCCACTCCCCCCGAGCCCACTGCCAGAGCCATCCCACCTGCGGCACACAGTGAGCCTGGAGGCACCGGGGCAGCTGGTGGAGCCCAAATAACCCATGGGAGACACAAGCCCCGACCTGGACCCACCAAGAGAGCCTCAGCCTTGGGGACTTGGGGTGATAACAACCACCAGGAATCCATGGGAGAATCCCCAGAGATACTGGGGGACTGTGGGGTGGACTGGGAGACCTGTGTGTGTGTGTCTGGGCATGAGGCAACAGGGGAGAGACAAGACCTGGACCAGCTACTGGATGAATGGCCTGTGCAAGGCCAGCTGCTGGGGCATCTGTAGCTTCCACATGTGTCCATGTCCATGTGTCAAGGAGTCAGCACCAGCAGCTGGACCGAAGCAGAAGCTTCGGTGGCTTGTATGTCCAGGTGCCAGCACCAGGGAGGGCTGGGTATCCACGGCCAGATGCGGGGGACAGTGACACTCTAAGTCCAGCTGCCAGAGGGACCCACACTGGACATAGATATACATTACACACACCCCACTAACGGGCCTTCACCCAGAGTAGCCAGTGAGGGGAAGTGGATGTGGTCATTGCTGCTGTTCACATCTGCATGAGTGTATCTGTACATGTTGATCTGTGTGGCTGGCCACATGTAACACGTGTGTGTATATATACATCTGTACATGTTGTATATGTGCGTGTCTGCATGTGTGCCTACCAGCACGCTACTGTAGGAATACAGCCCTGCCTCACTGCTGTTTGGACCTGGTACTTTACATATTTTTCTCAGTTAAAACTATGCTTCAAGATACAGAAATATGTAAGGGAATATGCTCTCCTATGTAAGGATACTGGACTATTTTAACATAATGTATGTCCTGTTCCACCTCCTCTGCCTCTTGTCTGCAGTAACAGGGAACTTTAAGAGCCACAGGTCATCAGGGTCTAGTATTTAGGGACAACTCAAAGAGAGATAATCTGATCCGCCTCACAACAGCCTTACGCTTCGTCTACTTCAGAGCTACCTCTAATTTGTACCAAAACAAGATCAGCATCAGGTCCATGGTTTACAGCGGCAAAAAGTCCCACAGCTCCAAGACAATGTTAGAAAGTGTCATATAGCACATACACCTGAGATAATCAAAGTCCTTCTCCTCAGAAAGCAACAAAGGAAGCTGTTAGCTTCATGCTTGGCAGTTCAACTGTCTGGAAGAAACACCTTTTTTTTGAATGTGGACAGTACCTGATACACATCCCCTGAGGACAGGAGGGGAGATATTCCCACACCATGGAAAACAACAGCACTGGCTGAATAAGGAGAGTCTTACAAAGACATCATGAATTAGCAGAAAACTAGTTTGGAAAGATAGATATTAAACAATTTCTGTGGGGAATAAGAACACTGGAGATTATTTACTTTGCTTTAATTACTTTGGCACACTGCTAGATTAGTTTTTGTACGCTACTAGATTTTCATACCATCATTTTACAAATGCAAAGAAGCGAGTTCATGTTCTGAATATTTAAAGTTCACCGTATCTGTATTATCTTGTCCTGTGCCGGAGTTTCTACCACTCAATTCACAAAAAAGAGGGTTACAGCTTCACTTTTAAAATTTTTATTATAAAAGTGACACACACAGCAACCTTAACTCCTAGGTATGTCTTTCCGGCTTGCCTTGAATCTATCTACATGTGTTTTGGCAAGAATCCACTGTTAACATATACAATATCAAAACAAGGAAAATCATCAAGACTCACTGATGCTTTCGATCTAGATCACATTAGGTCATCCTTCACTCTCCTGGAACACTTTACTTTGATGGAAAAGTGGTAATAGGCAAATTCTAGAGGGTTATAACTTATAAAAACACAGTGTAACATTCAAAAGAAGTTTCCCTGAAGGCTTTATGAAGTGTTTAATAGGCTCTATAGTTATGGACCATATTACTGCACAACACTAATAAAATAGCAGTTTTAGACTCTCCATTAAATAGAGCTCAAAGAAACCTGTGATTAGAAAAAAAATTAAAAAAACACTTGTCCCACTGTTTTGATAGTAATAGATTAATGAAAGCTTGTGCCAAAGATTTAATTGGCTGAAATAAAGATTCTGTCTTCTCCTTGACTCTTTCCTATTACAAACTATTTTAAGAACGTGTTTACAAGAAATCCAAAATTCTCCTGCCTTGAAAAGAGCTGTCTGTACCTAAACCAACTGCAAACAATACCATTTCAATACATCTAAACAAACAACAGTCTACACAAGGAACAAAGCTCTGTTAACAACAGGATTTTGATCTGAAATTTCCTCAAACTAATTTGCCACATTTTATTTCACATTCGGAAGCTTGGCCACGAGTACTGTTAAAGAGCTTTGGACTTCCCTGCAGCACTGACAGAGCACGGATTTTGCTTTTTATTCTGTGCGTGTGCAGTAACTACGACAGTAAGGCTCACTACTATGGCTCCTCCACAAACATCAAAATCCCCAAAATAATGAATATTATGACAATAGTAAAATAAATACTGACCAAACAGTAAATACCCATGCACTCATAAACAATTTAAATTGTAGCGTACCCCACAGCTGCTTGAAGGATTACTCTACACAACATGACAACAGAGTTAATTTAAAGCCAACAGGGAGAAATTAGAAGGCTCAGGTTAATTACTGCGTTACAGCTGGGCTGGAGGCATGAAAAACAGAGCAACTGAGAAGAGGCTGGAGATCAGCAACCACAGCTTCAGCCTGCCTCCTCCCTACTTGTCATCTGCTCTCAGGCAGGGCACCACGACAGGGCTCTTCAGTAAGCAAAGAGGCCACTTCAGAAGTCCCTCTCTTCCGACAGCTCGACTCTCTGCTCCACTCATCGCTGTACTTCCCATGACCGATTCCCAACGTGCCTGTCCTTCATGGCACAAAATAAAGAGGGGGTCTCGCCACGTGAGCTGCTAAGAGCCTTCGCTGCAGTTGCTATCAAAGTGACGAAGAATGTAAAACTAGGTAAAACTAGGCAGCATTATGAAAGTGACAATTTGTAAAGAAGATTGGGAGGAAGGTGGTTTATTGTCAAGGGAAAGGAAAACAGCAAAGGTAGACAAAGTCTCTGGGAGATGGACTTTTATGGGGTGGTTCTTCTAAAATGTGAGTTTTGAAGCTTTTGGTGATAGAAACACGAAAAAAAACTACAAATGTACAAGCCAAGTGGGAAAGAATGAGCTCAAAAAGATGGTCATACTTTTTAGCTATATTCCTATATATTTGAGTATCAGGACTCAGAAAATAATAGTTACATTTAACATCTAGTTTCATACTGCTAAAAAGACAACATTTGCTGTAAACATGCAAATATCTGGCATGACATGCAGGAAACAGTTATCTCACCAGAGATGTATTTAAATCTTAACGTCAAAAGATCCCAAATCTTCACATTGAAAGGATTCACAGTTGGATACCATGACAGGGTATGCTGTCCAGCAAAGTTTAAGAACTCAGGAAAGGATTAGAAATATTTCTTAAATATTTTTTTAAAGAGAGCTAGAAGACAAAGAGTGTCCAGTATGTATAAAGTTCCTTCCAAGTAGGAAAAATAAAACCAACCTGTAAACAAGCAGGTCTTCTTGAAGAAATCAGCAGATCAGATACCAAGATAGTTTCTTGCTAAGAGAGTGTATAACTCATTTACCAGTCAGGCATCTCTGAAATGGCTGTAATCCTTGGAGGGGACCACACCTTGGCTGATGCACTAGTACCTGGTCCCATGACTATGCATACATATGTATACATATGGGGCATCCCACTGTTCGGATAAAATCTACCATTTAATATTTCCTGCAAAATATGTACTCTGGACCTCATTTCATCAGGGGCTCAGAGGAAAAACAGACAAGTCAGAGACCATGAAAAAAATAAGCGAATATCCTTTTCCAGGAGCTTGGAAAGAACAGGAAGAAAAGATCTCTGGAGCTAGCCATCTACTAAGATCAAGGAACAGCAAGTTTGTGTCTTAATTCCTGGCTTTTTCATATTTGAGTAATAAACCCTGCGCCAAAACCAAGGGCTTGCAGCAGGTTCAAGGACAGCATCCAGTATTTTCTTCTCTGATAAGCCATTAGTATGCAAGGCCTTGCAGAAGGTAACTCAAAGGTTCTGGGTACCTGCAATTTCATCACCTGGAAAATGATTGCATCTATGTTTAAGGTGAAATTTAAAGTCTCTGTTATTGTTAAATTTGCTAGCCTGGGTGCCAAAGGGGCTTAGTTTGATCAGCCATCTCTCCAGAGACCCTGAGTATGCACCTTAGCCAGCACCCTCCTCACCTTTCTAGCAGACCTGCCTGATGCTCTAGTCAAATGGACTCCTGCCCACCACCAGGTTTGGTGGCGGCGGCAGGATTCAGTCTTTCTGTTGACAAGAAGTATTCCAGGGTTGGGCAAGAGTTGCCAAGGAGAGCACAGCAATTTCTCATTGCTAATCCCAATAGTAGCACTGACTCTGATTAGCTCTCAGAGGAATCTAGTTAAAGACTGCATCCTCCACGCTGAACAGAAGAAATCATCAACAGGCCATGCTGTACTTTTGGTGAGAGAAAACTTCCAGGACAGGCCTCTTTTTCCTCTTTTTTATGTCATGCTGTTGTAGATATACAGACAGATGGATATAACAGATTACTGTAGACTTCTATTTGATATTATTTTCATGTTTATTTACAAGAACAGATTACAAATTCCTGTAGCATTAATCATAAAGTTATATACAGTAATCTAGAGAAACTTCAAAAACATACAATTACACGCTCTACAAAAAACCAAACGCTCACAACAGTGACCTACAATTCCCAACCAAATTATTTACAAAGGGCTATCTCTCAAAGTACATATATATGTTACATTCGAGGATTTCTTTTGCATTTTTTAAATAAAATACATTTTTAAAGTTTCACTATACTACACTTGGTCTCAGAAACAAATGAATTTCTGGAGAAAATGACATGCAAGATGAGGCTGAGGAACTCATTTTTTCCAGCCTTAAGAAGAGAACATTAAGGAGAGACTTTACTGGTGTCTACAGCCACCTAACAAAGGATATGGAGAAGACAAAGCCAAACTCTCCCCAAAGATGCACAGTGATGACACAAAAGACAACAAACACAATTTACAATAAGGAACATTCTGACTGAATACAAGGGGGGAAAAAAGCCGTGACAGTGGTCATAGAGTGCAATGTGTACCCACAAAGTTGTGGGATCTCTATCCTTGGAAACACTCAAAATCCAGCTGGACAATTCTCTGAGCTACTTGATCTAGTCGGTCCTGCTTTGAGCAGAGTTTGGACCAGATGGCCTCCGGAGATCCATTCCAGCCTAAAATAGTTCTGATTCTACGATTCTGTGAGTAGAAAAAAAGAAATTTGTAGAAAAAAGGCTGTTCAAAGAGCCCAATCTTTTGTGATATCTCTTTTTATCAGTGAAGAAAAAAAAAGTAAAAATACCGCAGTGTACTGCTGCTAATATCCTTCTGCATGTAATGTAATAGAAACACACCTCTATTGCATAAATCATACATGACAGCACATTAGGTCTTTAAATAACAGTGAACACCAGAGATCACACAGGAAAGCCATCCTTCAGGATGTTATTAACAGGAATCGAAACCACAGTGTGCATCCTCCCACTAATTCCATTTGATTAGACACTTCATGAGCATACACTGGCCCTTTGAGCCATGAAAAGGCTTCGCACATCTCTTCTTAGAGTTGGTGATCTAAGCAGTTCAAAGAGAAAAATGACACAATTTCACAAGTTGAGACTCCCAGCTGATGGCCAACACCCAAGACTGAGATGGAGCCTTTGGAGCTAAAAGCTGGTGTGTTACAAATGAGCTAAAGTGCAGGACTTCATACACATGAGAAAGGAGATAAAAGCAGTTTAAAATTATTTGAGCATTAAGTCCAGAAGAGAACATGTAATATATATTTGCCCACAGTTTACAATTTCACTTCTGCTTTATCCAGCTTTCAAGAAACATCCTCCACCTAAAGTAACTTGGCACTATACAAAGGGCCTGAACGCCGCTGAGTCTGGCTGTGGTCCCACCTTGCCATCATGGAGGTCCATGCTCAAAGCCCTACTCCCCTCTGCAGACGGTAACATCAGAGGAGTAACTCCAGCTGTTTTAAATGTCAGCACTGTTAACTATTTCACCACTATTCACAATAGATATTGCGGTATTTCCCATATGTCTGCTGGCAGGCCAAAAGTCACAGTTGCCAAAACCACAAGGTTCAAACCCTCCCACTGCAGTGGAATTTCTTTAGCATAACACCCACTCCTCCTAAGATCAAGCAAATCAAAGTCTGGCACTGCAGCCTCTTCAGAACAATGTAAAATCAATTTATTCAAATGGAAAATAAATACTCAGAGATCAAGTATCCTAGCTGTAACATCACATCTTATATTTATGAAACCTTGGTAGCATACAGTTCTAAAATGAGACACAATTCTCAGTCTGCCACATCAAAGCATGGCTGATTTCTAAACCCTTGATGAGGAAACCAGTTTGAGCACAAGGAGTCTAGGTTAAGAGTTGCAGGGCTCCTATTTGTGCTGTCACAAGTGCTGGCTGAAATTATATGTGCTGAAATGGAACTGAAAGATCAAAGAAATAAGTTTTACAGTGAAATCTGAAAGACAGCATCCCAGTCCTGTGCAATACACAAAGTGGCTGGGAAAGTGTCATCTACTACACAAACAGGCTCCAGCTTAGGAACACTATGGCGCAGAAACACAGGGGACGATGCCAAGTTGTCATTACCACAACTGCTGTACGCGCCACCGCTGCAGCAACACTGAAAGAACTTGCTAGGTCTATAAAGACTGAACTCTTCCTGTTTCTGATGAGACATTTTTCTATTCTAGACTTTGAAGATGCTGAAGAATTTGGCTTCCCTAGCAAGTGGGCAGTGCTGTGTAAACAAACTGATGGGAGTGGAGCTTATCTCACGAAAAAGGAGAAAGTATCTTTACACACTGATTCATTACATTAACTGAATTTAAGTCAGGATTGGTGTGGGTCAGGGAGAAGCAACAAAATTCTGTGGGGATGTGTGAAAAGGGAATGATGCTGAGAAGGTTCTAAAAGCTACTTGAAATAATCTAAATAAGAAGAACTTCAAGAAAGAATAGTGAGTGAGTCTATTGCAGTTCTATGCACCTACAATATACTATTAGAAACTAACTGGAGAAGCCAGAGACCTAAAGAAACTACTATTTAATTGGAGTAACAGAGACTTGGATAACCCTTGTGTCTAAAATATGAATGCAAAGAGGTACTGCTCTTTCAAAAGGACAGGTGGTAGGAAGAGTACTGCATTGTGCATCATAAACGTATACAATTTATGTAGTTCCAGGCCATAAGGAAAATTGGATCTTGGGAAAACTTCCATGTAATGATTACAAAGTTAGAGAAGAAAAAAGCAGGAACACTCCTATGGTGGGGATCTATTGCAAACTCCCAAGCCAGGGAAACTAGGGAGATCAGAGTTTTTGAAACAACTGACAAAATCATCCAGAGCACAGGACTGCAATAACTTGTATTTTAACTACTCCCACACCTGGGAGTAGTTGAGAAAGAAATACATCAGGAAATTTTGTTCAGCAAAAATTCAGAATAAACTGAAGTCAGCTTTTGATATAGAAGGTACAGAGAGGTGCTAGTAAAGGGAGGAGGGGAATAGGACGGCTTTTCTAATGTCACTGTAAAGTAACAGAGTTCATGATCCTAAGCATGCAAAACCACAAAACAGCAAAGCATTTTTCAACAGCAGGCTTAAATACATTATTAAAATACTAACATGGGTGCTGTCTAGTTGAAGAAACACTCAGAAAACAATTGCTGCAATCACAAAGAAGCAGCATATTGAGCAGGGCTCCATAAGGCTGTGTTTCAGGTCCAATACCATTCAATATTTATATCAATGGCTTCAACAGTAGAATAGAAGGTATGTTTATGAAATTTGCAGATGATACCGAGCTCTAAGAGACTGCAAGTATCTTGGAAGGCAGGATTAGAATTCAAAATTATATGGATAAATTGCAGAGATGGATTCAGGTCCAGATTGTAAACAAATTATTTTTACAGTTAATGGAGAAGAAGTCAATACAGTCATTGGTGTTTGGGGACTCTAATGAGACTCTTCAGCTGACCCTCAGTAAGACATGTCCAATTGGCCAGGCTCCATTGACTAGATTGGGAATTTAGTGACCCAGCTAACATACGATGTACATTTAGGCACCTACATTCAGATGTTTATAACCTGAAGCTGGATCAAATCTACAGTTTGAGGGCAGCAGAGGATTCAACTAGTAGAAACACATGCAAGATACTTAGGTATCTTGATAATTAACTGTATGATGAACAGTATAAATAATGAACTGTATAAATGCAGGAGGAGGAACTACTTTTTCAGTTGCATTTCTGTAGGAGAGGGTCTCCAGTAAAGAATATCTCTTACTGTTGTATAAACGTAAAACACCATAACAAAATTATGGCATTATAGGCAGTGGGACATGAGAAGTAATCCTCTCTAAACAGGGCTGTCTTACATTCAGTTTTGGGCATCACACTCCAAGAAAGATGCAGAACAACTGGAGAGACAGTTTTCTAGAAAACATAACCTCTGACAAGATGTGGACACAGTGAGTTTTGTTTAACGTATGAAAAAAGACACCAAGAATGAACTCTGTAAGTTGCTACATACCAAACTAGCCACTGAAAACAGGAGGACACCACCATGAAAGACAGGGTGGTAAGTCATGTGTTCAAGGAAGGAAGATTTTTACTTTCTAACATTAAGGACAGTGCAACACTGGAATAGAAGGTTTTTAAGAACAAACCAGAAGTCTGCCAGAATATAGCTGATCCTAGCTTGGGATGCCAGGATAGCCTAAGAGAGCTCTCAATGTCTTTTCCATGAGTGCTCCTGTGGGTTAACAAAATTCAGAGTTACTCATCCCCGGGTCAGATGCAGAGTCATTTGTGCCAATGACGTTCAGTAGTTCCCAAGGCCAGTTCACAAAGGAACATCTGTCAGATTGGTTTTTTCCCCAGAATTCATAAGGGTTAGGACTTGCGGCAGACACGCAACGACAGACACATCTCCACACAGTACACCCTCTCGGTCTCCCAGCACCGACCTCCAGAATCATTAGGAACAGCAAAGGAGATGGGTGGAGCTCCATTAAGCTCCCTTATGCCTTCTTGAAAAAGTAGAGAAGAAATGAGTACTAGCCAAAAATATTTCCATGTGAAAGGTCCTTTTGTCTTGCTCACAAGTAACCCTGAAGTGGGACCATAACTCAACAGTGAGATCCTGGACCAAACACTTTGCAGGTGCAGTTCACCTCCTTCACTAAAGCTACTGCGACTGAATAATCCAGCTCCCCTTATTTGAAGGCAGACATTGTCATTAATTCAGTGGTAATGGTTACATCTCAGATATCTTCTATTAGAGTGATGCACGAGAATGACTGAAGTATCATATCTAACTGTAGCATTGCACCAACGTACATTACACTTTGCTTTACCATGATTTTCACAGTTCAGTATCTTGGTCTGTTACAGTCAGGTGTATGTGAGAAGTAGGAAAACCCTTAGAGAGTTCTCACAATAACCACACCTCATTGACCAACAAAAGCTATCTAGGGACAAAGTTTGTCTCAGTGTTTTCATGATTATTAATACACTTAC
>Ga0065711_1048082_pt1 | contig 12000 bp, 5 predicted proteins | sample Hoacrofraction12_FD_59098 | JGI IMG/M metagenome (GOLD analysis project Ga0065711, IMG submission 59098) | Hoatzin crop microbial communities from Cojedes, Venezuela - Epithelial fraction 12 v2 (version 2) | ecosystem: Host-associated > Birds > Digestive system > Esophagus > Crop | place... | reverse complement strand
GTCCCCTCATCATCCTCGTAGCCCTCCGCTGGACTCTCTCCAGTAGTTCTGTAGTAGTAACGTAGTAAGCTTGCAGTATCAGAGGTGAACTTTTGATACTCATACCCTATTTGATGCGCCTTTGGTGCATTTAGGTTGCAGGGAAATTGGGACGGGTCCCATGCGCACAGTCCCAGTCACCCTGCGGGATGCGAAGCGCGCTTCTCTGCGTTACCTTCCCATGCTTTTTGGGGAAAGCCCTTCACTTTGCAGCATCTCTGCTTTTTCTTCCTCCTGAAAACATGGACCTGGGTTTCTCATCCTGGCTTGTCGCAGTAACAAGCCATTGACCTTCCATTTCTTCTCATGTTTCAGGATTCCTGGAGCATTGGACACTCAGCTAATTTCAGCGAGGACAAAATGCTGCTGTGTAATTCAGGGACCATTTCTCCAAATATTATCATGAGAAAAAAAGAGTTATGACATCACACTTGCCCACACCTTTTCATGTCTCAGTGCTTTCCTCCGCATCTTTGTGGAGACAAACGTTCACTGATTCATTTTGAAAATATAAGATAAGATATTAATCATCACACATTCTGTTCTAAGGAAATCATGCTAAATTAGCCCAATAATTACAAGTTGTGAATTATCTGGTCAGGTCTGATAAATGGAGAACAGCAGGGAGCTTTAAACACTCTTTATCTTACATCTCTGATATTGCCTGGTATTTTACCTATTGCACAGTCGCACGCGTATGCTTTGGGAAGAAGATTCAGATGCACATACATCCTTTAGTTGTTCTGCCATTTTTTAACTCGCCAAAACTCCACCTCTCCTCTAAAGATGCCTAGAACATTTTCAAACCCCGATGTGCATAAATTAATGGTGCTGCATAAGGCAACTCTAATTTATGCACTCACTACGGACCCAATTAGTTTGTCGGTAACAGAACGCCAAACAGATTTTCTTAATAAAGCAGAACGTATCACATCTAATATTTATATAAAATGCAGAGTTTTAACTCTGTCACTTTATGTTACTAACCCCAGACTTTGAGAAGGGAATTCTGAAACTGGCTTTTTTTTTTTTCTCCGCTAGCACCACTGGCAGAACGCGGGGCAGATGATCAGTTTGGACAGATCAGCGTCACTCCAGCACAGCTAATGGAGTGACATGGATTTACATCAGCTGAATGCACAGCACGTCTGCGTGCTGCACAGCGGCTCAGGGAGGTTCTCCAAGACCCGTGGGACAGGAGCACACAGGGAGGGCTCTGCAAGCTTAACCTCCTCCTCCACGAGCAGCCCCTTTCCACTCCGCTGGCATGGGGTTACACCTAAGTGAGCAGCAGATAGCTGTCAGGAACTCTATATCTTGATTATACTCTTGTTAATATTTTAATCTCCTCCAGCCCAGCCAGCTTCATTCCTTGGTTAAGGCTGAGACACGCCTGAGCGCTTGCAAGCTGAGGCTCCATCAAAAGAAGTGACATGGTGAACCGGGAGAAAAAACCCACAAGACAAGTGGTGATCACATCTGTGCCTCTGATATTTGTCACTCGAGTTGGGAGCCAGAAATCCCGTCAGACGTCCGTGTGCTGTGTTGATTCTGTACGAACACCTCTATCTGCGTTCATAACCTACTTCAGGTATCTCCCATGTATTTTGTTACTTCACGTTTTGGCTGCGCCCGGTGCAGGAGGCATCACGGAATGCACAAGGCACCACATCCTGCTGGCCAAAACTTCGGCCAGAGTACGAGAAGCAGACCCAGGTTTGCACAGTTAAAACTAAACAGAAATATTTATGGAACAAAAACCAATGCCATGTAGTTAACCTAGAAGATCAGTGTCAAACAATTTATGTCTATGATGTGGACCACAAGCTGATCCCAGAAAAAAGAATAAAAAAAGCGCAGGTGAAATGGTGGACTGCTTCTCTACATCCTCTCTGAAAAGGGTAATTCAAGATATTCCTATCCCACATGTACAGTGGCAGAATCAAGTGCACCAAGTTACTTCAGATGACAACCAAATATTTTTTTCATCTTTTTGGTATTTCGCGGATTAATCAAAATGAGCCATTTTGACCTTCATGTATACATAAATTAGCTTCATTCTTTTGCCTAACAACCTCTAGTTAAGACTCTTACAATAAACTAAAATTATTACATAAACATTTTAGAGCAAAATAACAAAAAATGTTATTTTTATAGCCATAAGGAGAATCCCACAACACCAGATGGGTAACAGGATCCCCCTGATCCTGTCAATGCTCACACTTTGCATCCCACAAGTACCAGGGATCCAGCCTTCCAGACCTGTACATGATCCAAAATCCTGGATAAAAACACACATATTTTTCACTCGTGTATGTTTTCTTTTAAGTGTACAACGATGCAATGAAGTTTGGCATTCGTTAAGCAGAGGGCAGTATTACATCAGTAAATGGCTATTAAAGTTACCCAACCTACAGTACGTGAAATTACATTTCTGCAACCGAAGAACACATATTCCAGGTAACTGACTTTAGATGTATATCTAAAGTTTCAGAAACCACAACTATATTCAATTACTGCAGATAATTACAAATAGGAAAGCATTCCAGTCTCCTCCTCCCTCCACACGCCATGCTAAGAAAAAAAAAAATCTACTTGTCAATGTACTGCTTTACTTTGACCAGGTCCTTTTCCTAACTCCTGTCTCAAATATGATCCCAGAAGGTTTACTCTTCTCTCCTCATTGTATGTCACAAGTACCAGTTCATTAAATATAAATGTAAGAGCTACCACTGTTGTCCTCTAAACCTGCACATTCTCCTGCCACTGCAATCCACTAGCAAGAATAACTGCTCGGGGTTTCCCTTTCATTCCATGATGCTTTGGTCCTTCTGGCTCCCATAATCCCAAAGCACTCTGCTGACGCTGCCCCTTTTAATGGAAAAGTTGGAGCTGGAAAACCTGCCAGGAGATAACGTTCACCAGCAAAGTCTCAGCCCTGAAACTTTTCCTACTGCTTTGACATTTTGTGTAACATTCAGCAGCCGCCTGCTCACACAGAGACGTTATTCTCTACCAGTGAAGCACTTCACATGGAAAGTGTTATCTATTCCTAACTGACATCTTCCACTAAATGGAACATTTAATTAATTTGGTCCTAGGCCAGTCTGATCTCTTTTGCTTGCATGAAGACAAACACGACTTGTAACTCTTTGGCATCGTTTCTTCTCCTCCTCCTCCCCCTTAAAAGGAACTTTAGTTGTTTACAGAATAGATACAAGAAAATCCAAGCTGGTACGGTGACACATCATTAGTTAAAAATACACCACAGCATAAAGAGCTTTAGTATAGAGAGAGCATCAGAATGCAGAATTACACGAAAATGGCTTAGGAAGGAAAATGAAAGTCATCTGGAAAATGATGATTTTTCTGCTACAGCCTGTAGCAGAAGAACAAAAAGACTGCAACAACTTTGTGTATTACTACAGAAAGTGACCTTGGTACAATTAACCGTGTTGAAAATCAGTATGGGGGTTATAAAAATACTTGCAATGTATCTCTGAAGTGCAGATGGTAAACACAGGGTATAAGGGGTAGGAAAATGTCTCAAAGAGATAAAAAGCAAACCCAAAACCCTACAGGAGTGTCAAAGCTGCAGGTCACTGACCAGAGCCAGGCACGCATAACAAGCACAGACAACGCGGTTTGTGACTTACAGCGAGTTGCAGGAAGCGCTACAGACAAAGGAATGGAAATCCAGCAAAGATGACAGCACCTCTTTGGGAGATTCACTGTCCAAACAGCCACAGAGCTCCTTAGCACGTGTGCCATGTGTATGGGGTGGCAAATGTACGTGACGAGTTCTGACAGCAACAAAGCGACAGTACAAAACGGGGATGCCCAGCCCTACCCCAGATCTACAGTTCCGTCTGAAAACCAAAGCAGCTTCCACATCTGAGCAGCACTCCACTGGAGAGAGAAGCAGCACATCTCCTGTCTGAAGTTATTTGTAACGCTGCATAATGACTTCGAGCTGCTGCAGACTCTCTCTGCAGCTGAAAGAGCAAGCCAAGGTCCACGATTCTTTTGGAAAAGACAAATATGGCCAGAGGTCTTCATAAAAAGACCACTTACACCTGCTTAGAAACATGAAGTTCACACTAATGCTATTAATTCTGAAAACTAGCAGATGAGTGCTAATAAGGTAACACCCACCCACTCCACACGTGCATTATAGCAGCAGGGCTTGTGGCTATGGCACAACGTCGCACTTGTAGTCTGGAATCTTCTCCAGGAGCAACAGAGACTTCAGGGCCTGCATATAACCACATCCATCCCCAACTTGGGTGTAGCTTAATTAAATGGCAACTGTAATTAGTGCACAACATGGAAGTCTCTAACAGATGCTGAAAACCACCCCCCATGTATTGCTGAGTGCCAGAAAGTAAGGGGCTTGTACCTCCTTGGTGGGTCGGTCATTCACTTCCCATGTCCTTCCAGTTTAGAAAGAAGCCTAGCCAAGATAATCAATGTAACCCCCACTACAAATCGGTAAGCAAGACTTTACTGTATACCATTTTATAGCCAGCTAAAGTACAACAGACAGCAATGATACAGCAAAAACAATAATAGAGAAACTAGGGTGGGTTTTCATACGCGTTGGTGGGAACAAGGAGCGCATCGACTGATCTCAGAGCAAGGTTGTGCCGAGTCGGAACAGATGGGAGCTCGTCCCAAGAACATGCAAGCCGTGTAGGATGCTTGAATGCTGAAGATCGAAAAGTTTAAGATCTTGATGTATAAAAAGAAATTAGGAGCAATATGTTCTTGTAGCACTATCAAAAAATAATTACTGATATGAGAATGTCAATGGTGATGGGTAAATTTCGCATCCAAGTGGTGTAACTTAACACGCAGCCTACTACAGCTACAGCACTGCGTACCTTTCGAAAAAAGTCATAAAGTAAAAGATGGTATAGCGACATTTTACAAGGGAGAAAAGTGAGGTAGCTCTGATTACCAGCCTCTGAAGAGGTGTTTTAATTCCAGGAGAACAGACTGTGGCAAAACCTAAACAAAGAAAATCAGGACGCATCTGTTCAGCAGGAAAACAGTTTTTTCCTTCTGCTTCCTGTGCAAGAAAAAAAAGACTTCAAGGACGATGCTGAAGATAACATCTCACGTATCAAAGCAGGTGATACAGAAGAATTGTGATAATTCTTGTGGAGCGAGAGGAATGAAGATTAAGAGGAAAAGGAGGAAATAAGATCTTTGAACTACTTTGAAGTAGGGCACCACAAAACTGATCCAAATTCCCACCAACTTCAGTAATGCATGAAATACAGTTTACTAGCTGTATGACTCCATGTTCAGGAAATTCTAACACTGGGCAGTTAAGCTATAGAAATAAGAATACTACAGCAAGCAACAGCTAACGTACATTACTGCATGCTCGTAACTGGTAATGAGTCAGAACACAAAGGAGAACACGGTCCTGACAGTAAGAGTGCTACAGGAAAGAACTGATGGGAAGGAGTTGTTTTACGCGAAGAGGAATGAAAATAGTGGCTGTGAGACTAAAGTGGTAACTTCTTAAAGATTTAAAAGTGGCAAGGGAGCTAAAGTGATGAAAAAAGACCAGAAGGAATTACATACCGGAGACCAGTAAAAATGAGCCCTGTTCTGATTCCTTCTTTATGCCACATGGTGTATCGAGGACAGCTGCCACTCAATAAGTACTGAAATAACAACATTTTACTAGAAAACTTCAAGCAGGGCAGTTGCACTACATCTGTACAGATCCCTTCCAAACTCAACTGTTCTATGCAAACAAGACTTGCAATGTGCTATAGAACAAGTGTTACCATTTTTAAAAAAGGACTGTGAGAAATTGAAACAAAAGACACGTTTCCAAGTAAGCAGGCAGAGATGTTGTTCCTAGAATGGTATAAACAGATACAATGATCAGGTTGAATACACGAAGCAAAACAAAAAGATCTTATTTTCCTTCTCAATAAATCAACTAACTTCAACTGCGCTCCTAAATAAAACTAAAAATCAAAATTCAAATCAAACTTCAAAATTCACTCTCAGGAATATTTCTCATTCCTTCAGTCGGCAGATCGATCCTTTGAAACACCACATCAGTTCACCAAAGCACTTTTGTTGGGGCAAGGGATGCAAACATGCACCTAAGACCACTAGAGGTAAACCACAGACAGACCTGGCAAACATTTCTCAAGAAGAGTAAGTCATACTGTAGCACCTTTTCCAGAATCATATTTATAATATTTTGTACTGAAAATAAAAGTGTGACAGAATTAGGTTCTAGTAAAGATTAGACTAAATATTTCAATCTGCAAAGATTAATTTTAACTAATTATAGATTTCCTGAAGCACCTTAATTGTAAGTAGTTTATTTCTTTGGAATCAAATGTTTTTTTTTTTAAAAAAAAAAGGGAGGAAAAGCATAAAGTGTGCCACAGGGAACCAGGAGATACAGATAGACTCTGGGGTTTCATCCAGACACGGGTTTAGTTTTGGATTTCCCAATTTCTAGCCAGAGGTATCGCTTCTTTCAGTTTCAAACTGGTCCAGCTCCACGAATCTGAGCAGAGAACCTGAATACACTAGTGCAGCATCAAAAGCTGGCAGCAATCATTTTGTATTTCATCATTTCAGCACCCAAATACATCTTCATGTTTGCTGGCTTGAGCATCTTTTTGCCTAATGAATATTTGGGTTAAGGGGCATGCGAGATGCAAAGTTGGTACACCTCATTTACATTTCTAAAGTAAACGTTTAATATTCTGGTAGTCTGAAATTAATTTCCTAAATGTTAATTGATGCTATTGAAAATTGCTAAGGGCTTATTCAAGGCCTTTCAAATGATTAACTAAAGACTTGATGGCAAAGAAGCCATTTTAGTAACGGTCAAAACCATTGCCATACCTCTTGTCTCACCTGTAGCAAGAATTGCTTACTTTTTTTGCTTACTGAAAAACAAATAAAGTTGGTGCAATTTAACCTGACTAAAATTGATGCTCATCTCAGACCCGATTTCCTCTTCTTCACTTGAGGACCAGCCTCCTTTTATGGGTGTTTCAGGCCTTTTCCGATTTGTACCATGGATATCACTAGTGAAAAGAGTGGAAGCTATTCTGGTTCTCTTGCCACTCAGCCCCTCAAACATCACGAGCACATCTTTAAATAATTAAAAGAAATATCTTAAAGACATCTGCTTTGCAGCTCCCCATCCCTGCAGGTCCCCAGCCCAAGCCACCAGAGGTGACCCCACCGCCCAGGCTGGGGGGCTCAGGCTCCCAGACCCAGGGCTCTCATGCTGAGCATCGCACAAGTCCCACTGTCCTCCCTTTGCACAGGTGGATTCTGGAGGACAACCCTCACCAACAGCCTGCCAACAAGCTGACGGGAGGTAAAGGAAGCTTTCAGCAAGCTTTTAATGAGAACTTGTTGAAATAAACTTACTTCTTTTAAACTTTTGCTTGGAAGAAAGCATCTAGTCAGCTCACCAGCCAGTTGCACTGAAAGCTAAAGTAGTCAAACACAAAAATAAAAGTATTAAAATAATTTATGCATCTTGCTGACTCACCCTAAGCAATACCTAAGCACATCGAGACCAAGCCCAGCTGCCCAGAACTGCAAACTCCACACGAGGAAGACACTGCCCCGACACATCTGCACAGCAGAGAGCAGAGCTGCTTTCACCGCCCACCCTCCAACCCTGCGAGCAGCCAGCGTTCATTCCAAGCCTTCTCTCCAGTCCGACCCCACAGGCTGGGAAAGCCAGGTTAAGGAGAAAGAGGTCAGACTGCCTTTCCACAAACCTATTTAATGCCTGTTGCATGTGTTGTCCTCGTGCTAGTTTGGGAAGGAAGGTTTGCTACAGCTGTGGTTTACCTTCTCAACCTTCTGTTCCTTTGTGCTGTGTACCTTCAGGTAGGCTCCTCCGCTACCTCCTTCATATTAAAGCCCAGGAGAATGACTTTCTATATTTATAAGCCATTGCTTCAACCCAAGAAGGATTCTGCTTTTAACTTCGTAACATCACACAGGGCATTTTCATGGTTGTATTCAGACTTCTATATCTTCCACATCCGAGGTGGCTCTTTCATGTTCATTTTTATGCCGGATTCTGATCAAGATGCTTAAGCTGAAGAAATTCTCCCTCTGAAAATGGCTTTGTAGATTACTGATGTTTTTTGCCCTGGTGAACTATGAAACATTGAGTACAGAGACATGGAGGGTCTGAAATTTCCTTATCAAGTTAAGGTTAGCAAACGAATTTATAGTTCTTCAGTCCCAAGGAGGATGATACGGTTTTTCAAACAACTCAAATTGGCACAGGTCCTGCAGGGGGCCTTTTAAGCCCATGTCTTCTAGCAAAGAGAGCTACTGTTCTAGCTTAAATTGCTTCCTAAATATAAATTTTGAAAGGGGTAAAACGTTGCTTTTGATTTTAAAAGTCCAGTCTATATCCACAATACTTGTAAGATACTATATACGATAAATCTCATTGAATTTAGTCATCCTCAACATTATCTTGTTAACAATTCATTCTTTATCTGCAAGAAAGCATACAGTGTTCCTCTTCCAGTTTGTAGGATAAACTACGACTCTCGATTCAGATTAACAATCTACTAAAAAGCATCAAATGCACGAAGACCCAGCAGCAGCCCAAACTCCATAGGTGTGTTGGGGAAAATGCATCCGTACGAGTAAACAGAGAATCATGTCATTCCAGAACTGTCACTCCAGCATTTTTCAGGAGCTCTGCACTCACTTAAGTATCCCTTGAGGCACCAGCCAGCACGAGAGATACCAGATGACGGATGTACCATCTCAAACAGCAAATCCTACTGTGATTTTAATTGAATTACAGCAGCCATTTTATTTTTTGCAGAGCCTCTAGACTCTGCATTGCTTGCTTGCTTCCAGTGATTCAGCAGTTTATTTCTCAGTACACTAATCCCCCTATAAGACAGTTTCTCATTCCTTTTAAGTAGTGCTTCTGACAGCAGCTACCTATATCTTTGTTGTTTAAGGCTGTCCCTTTTTTATTAAATAGAAGTAGTTTATCTCAGACATACTTCTTTTGCTTTCAGACTCTACTACTTATACATCTGCGAGAAGGCTCAATCTTTTAGCAGTTCAGGAGTCGTCCTCACAGTATTCTGTTCCTCTCTACCTTTACAAGCTCACCTGACAACAGTGTTGCAAACGTTAAAAAAAGGAGAGAGAAGAAAGGAAACCCGAAGCCCAGAGGATAAGCAGCAGACGGTGACACTCGCCTACAAACAGAAGCCAGCTGCGAAACGTTATGCAGGGTATCTGGAAAATACATGTTTACTTTTCTATTTACAGGGGACTCCAATAAAACTGCCAACTGGATATTGTAGGTGCAAACCTAAAGGGTGCAGAAAGTTCAGTTAACAGGGGGGGGAAAAAAAAAAAAAAAGGCAAATTAGGCCAAAGCGACTGCCAGGACCTGCCTCTGCCAGAGCAGGCAGTGGGGAAGCATCAGCAACACCATCGTTCAATAACGCCTTTGAACCAAGGCTGATGCATCTTGACCTGGCTACTTCAGCAATGGCTTAAAACTTACTCGATTTAGTGGCTCTCTACTGTAGTAATGAACAGTTTAAAAATACCAGAGTAATTGCTTTTGACCATAATCATCCAACAGCCATTAGATGTTTATCTTAGAAAATTAATCCTCAAAGGGTGACCCTCATGTCCAAAATATGCTCTCAGTCATGAAGAACGATTGATCAATTATTCCAAGCTAGTCCACAGAACCACTTTTAGTGGCATTTTATCTTCAGAATTACTTTCCCCTTAATCAAAGGCTAATGCAACATGAAATCCTTAAATATGGGCTGCACCATAAGATAAAGTTAGCAACCTTGAAAAGGCTGGAAAATAGCAATTTGCACACACAAACACAAGATTTAGAATTGCCATCATAACGTGCATCATCAATCACAAGCAACAGTGACTTTAACTGGACTATTTTCAGAGTATATTAAACTCCATGACATCTTAACCTTCTTGTAAGGCCACGATAATCTCTTTACAGTATCAAAGAAGTGCAGGAGGGCAGATTTGCTTCATGCAGACATATTCCTTGCATAAGATTTCATAAATAAGGGCATTGCTGCCTTACCAGAAATTCGTTAGTGTTATTTTCAGCCCCACAAAACCGCTCAGGGAACACCGACAACACGTTATCTTCACACATATTCTGAAAGACAATAAGTTCTGCACAACTGCAGAAGAAAGCTCTCACTGAAATGAGGGACATCTTTTTAGGGAACAGCTCGTCATCCAAAACCCGCTTGCAAGGGAGGTGCCCATGACTTTTAACATAACTTTATTGTAAGTTTTGTTCAAGTATCTGATTGGTGCTTTTGCACTCATCATGTTCTTAGGAAGAAAAGTCATTGAGTAGTCCATCCTAAATATTATTGTAACATAAGGAAAAGGGAAAAGCTCAAGCAAAGTGCTGCCTCTGCAATAATTAATTATAATCCAAGTTATACGTATCAAAAAGTTGTCATTTCATTCTGCTGTAAAATTGGTGAACTATCTCCGAGGTGCAACTTCAAGGAGGGCTCATCTTCTAAAAAAGACACCACTAAATCCACCATAAAATGGCAATTTTGCTAATTCAGTTTTTCACATTACTTTAGAACAATTGATTCAGTTTTAATTGTTCAGGCTTTCCCCACAGAGGGGAGAACTTGTGGCATGAGAAACAAGAAAGGGAAGCGTCTAAGGAGAGGGCTGGCACAGAGGATGCAGAGAGGGAGCAAGCAACCAGGATGGGAGGAAACCAGGAGATGACTAAAGGAGGAATGGACATAGCAGATCAGAGAAGTAGGGAAGGAGCAAGAGGAGACGGTGACACACACATGTGGCAGTAAGGACTCTAGGAAACAGGACAGTTATTTGCTATGGATCTTGATAAGCAGAGGGATGCCTGGAAATCACAAACAACTCCCATCTCTGAAGGAGCAATCCAAAAACTACGTGCAGTAAGCCTATATCCAAGCAATCCTCTGACACACTGACCCACAGCACTTCCAGCCGAGCACGTTTCCACCTGGAATGAGGGGCAGTTCTCCAGCTTCAAGCAGCCAACAGCCACAAGACACAAACATTCACACGCCAAGCAAATGGGAAGCTACCACTCTGGTGCTGGATGCCAGTGGAGGAAGAAAGACCCTCCCTTCCACTTTCAAATCATGCCATAATTAACTGCTATTCAGACTATAAGACAGAAAGCATATTCTTTATAATTTCCTTTCCTAGAGCTATTACCCAGCACATTCAGTATTCTTATGCAGGCAAGGACATTTCTCCAGTGCAACTGTACACTGTGGCTGCTGGTAATATTTCTAATTAAAATGACACTGTAAGCCTGGTTGTTCAATACAACGCACAGACGCTACAAGCTTTCCAAGATGACTGTTAGCCTGTAGCTGTTTTAATTAGCTTGACAGGTAATAACGTAGAATTTTATAATTATACTGTAACAATGCACAAATGTTTCCTTTCAAATCCGTACTTACCGAGTCACACAGGAAAACAGAAGCCAGTTTCATTTCACCAAACAGACTGGAAGCAAAACCACAAACCTGGCTTCCTCCACGCCTTGCTGATGGCTCAGCAAGGACCGCATGCTGCTGAAGAGTGTGGGTTAGAAAATCCTTCCATCCCTTCTGGCTGAAACATGTGTAAAACCCGAATTTGCAGTCCCCCATCAATGTACTTTTGTCAAGCATAACCACAGGCATGAGCCCTCACTGTCCTAAAGAGCGTGCTGCGCTCAATTCTTTGAGGGCACAACGTTGGATCACAGAATCACAGAATGGTGGGGGTTGGAAGGGACCTCTGTGGTCACCCAGCCCAACCCCCTGCCCAAGCAGGGTCACCCAGAGCAGGCTGCACAGCACCGCGTCCAGGCAGGGCTGGAATATCTCCAGAGAAGGAGACTCC
>Ga0065711_1048081_pt1 | contig 12000 bp, 9 predicted proteins | sample Hoacrofraction12_FD_59098 | JGI IMG/M metagenome (GOLD analysis project Ga0065711, IMG submission 59098) | Hoatzin crop microbial communities from Cojedes, Venezuela - Epithelial fraction 12 v2 (version 2) | ecosystem: Host-associated > Birds > Digestive system > Esophagus > Crop | place... | reverse complement strand
GGGGGGGGGGGAAGGAAAATAGGCAAAGTTCTGGAAGCAGATGAAGGTCTGTGCAGAGCTGTAGTTTACAGGAAGAGGAAAATGAGTAGGTAAGAATATGACAGTAGAAGAATGATTATCAGAGAAAATTTGAAAGTACAATAAGGGGAAGGAAAATATTAATGTTAATGAGAACAGTAAATATGCAATCAACACAGATAATGAAAGGAACCTGTCAGTCTGGCCTACCTAGTCTAAAAGGAGACTAGATCACCAGTTCCTAAAGAAAGTAACTGAACTGCTGAAAGGTAAAGACAACAAAATGGAGGTGCTAAAATCACTGATACAGAACTGAAGGCAGCTAGTGTAAGCATATTAGAAATAGTAGGACAATCCCAGCCAGAAGAAAAAGCATTGTGTAAAAGTGGAAAGACGATTTCTCCCATGAAAGAGAGAAATATTATACTGTAAAACAGCCATGTAATTTATTGAGATGACAGTACATGATAAGGCATAACATAAATAAAGGATAATCCCAAATCTGAATTAACATGTCCATTGGGTTTCAATATCAGCAGTGCTAATAAGCATAGGGCCCAAGGGTGAAGGCTAATTGTGGAGAAGGCACAGAACCCGTCTGACCTGAAAACAAATCTAAAGCAGTTCAATGCTTTCAAATACTTCAGCTGATTGGTGGCCTTGCTTACTGTGTCATTGTGAACTTCAGAGTGCAATGGGACAAAGTAAGCCAGGAACAATGTCTAACAAACAGGGAGTAAGGAGCAGGAAAGGCATCGACCAGAATTTAAACAACAATTTTTAATTACGCAAAGAAGAGGTGAAAAGGCAAGCAGGTGCTACTTCAACAGCTTTGAAGAGAACCCTTCTTTTCTGTCTATCCCGAAATTTGAACTGAAAGTACAAATGGCCTCAGTGGCTGAATAATAAGCTGGAAGAGGAAAAACCTGTATTACTATGTTTTCTCCGTATTTTAAAGACCTTGCTTGTATTAATGCAGATTTCAAGTGTATGATGCAATGCTATTAGGAAGGCAACAAACTACACAAGATGACTCCCTGCTACCTGCTTCTTAGGAATAACAAATAACATATGACTACTGAAGTTCTGCTGAGTGAAGTTAGCAGGAGATCAGATTTTATGCTTGGACTTTTTCTAAAAACAATAAACGTTAGTATCTGCACGACATGAGCATAGTGGATAAGAGTAAACATGAAAAAAAGTATTAATACCTAATAATCCTTTGAAGGAAAAGATTCCAGCAGACACTTCTTTCCGCATAAACAGACAGTATATGATCTCTGTCACAAATGAAAGACAGTCATAACTGAGTCAGTGACACAATATGAAATTATCTGATACTATCTGAAATTTAGTTCCCTAGTTCTGGCAAAATATGTACCACTACTGGTACACGACACACAATATGAACATGTTCCTTGATGGAAGGATGATGCAAGAAGTTGAAAATGTACCCAACCAGTAGAAAGTGCTAGATATGAAGCTTGAATGTTTATCAGAACTAATAAAATAGCTAAATGTTATTAAATATTATTATAAATTGGGGGGGGGGGGTAGATGTCATCTTGTAGCACTGATTTCTAAGCTTGTGAAAGATTTTTTTCTTTCTACATGTTTAAAAATTGTCAAAAACAAAAAAAATATTGACAGGAAATGCTGGGCAAGTGAAATAAATTAATTTTTAATAAATAATCTTTAAATATAATAAATACAACAAATAAATCAATACATAAATTTTAAGTATAATTCAACATACATGTGAGTAACAGAGTCTGCCACAGCCATTGATTCTTAATAAACAAACTGAACAAAGACATTTCACAGCAAACACAACATGTCTGATGTCTCAAATATCGTCTCTAAAGTAACCTGGAACAATGACCATTTGAGATTACACTAGAAGCACTTCATACTGACATAATTGTCCCAGCACAACCGTTTATTTAGAACCTATTTCACTATTTCAAGATGCTTAGGAAAAATTCGTCAGTTTATGATGTAGATTGAACTTCCAGGTTTGTTGTTTGGTTTCAAAGAGTTTGGCTGGTAGGATGATTCTGACTCACTAGCAAGGATTTAAGATTTCACATACTTTGCCAACACCAAAAATTACAGCCTTTGGCATACTTGTTACGTAACAAAGCACACTAAATAATTCCACATTTGCCCAAAGCTTATGTTTTATGTCATTCACTTCACCCTTTAACATCAGGCCTCTTGTATCAATTCTTCCCTAAGTGCTCTGGCAAAAGTATAGCATAAGCTCATGTTCTTAATCCAAGCAAATCACTTCGTGATCTGATGTTGAATTTACATAATATCAAGTACAGCCATGTTGACAGAGCTAAGTCAAAAAAAATAAGCTTCAATTTACTCATATTACTAGAAAAAGTTATAATTCAAGTACCTATGTGCAACAGGCACAAAAGAACAAAAGCACATGCTTTTTTCACTCTTGCCTCTTAAAGGATAAAAATAAAGGATGTACTCAAACAGCCATTTGTCTTTAATTTCCTCAATTTGACAAGAAATGCATGACATTCTTATCTTTCATCTAGTTAATACTTTCTGTATGTACACTTCCATGGGCATAAGCAATGGTATCAAACTTGTGGCTAAATCAGTGCAGCGTCTGTATCATACCCAGTACAGACAGGACCCATGGTGAGGGTGCATAGGTACGGCCATAACCGAAGCCATACTATCCACAGAATTACACTGCACGTAGGTGTTATGGAAAAGTAGTCTACAAGCTACAAATGGAGTTAACATGCCACCACAGATCATAGAATCATTAAGGTTGGAAAAGACGTCTAAGATCATGAACTCCATCTGTCAACCCATTACCACCATGCCTACTAAACCATGTCCTGAAGTGCCATATCTACATGTCTTTTAAATACCTTGAGGGATGGTGACTCCCCCAGTTCCCTGGGCAGCTTTTCCAATGCTTCACAACTCTTTCAGTAAAGAAATTTTTCCTAATATCCAATCTAAACCTCCCCCGACGCAACTCGAGGCCATTAAATGTGATGTTCAAAAGTATAAGAAAGATAGTCAAAATGAAAAGGTGGAAGTGTTCTTCTGCACGACACATGGAGCAACACTGTTTTGAGGGAAACATTAATTTTATTACTTATTTTGTCACTAAAAGCCACACTGAGAACTACAGAGAAAAGGCAGGTGTCCCTACAGCCATAAAAAGCAAAAAAGTAAATAAAATTACACTAGTTACTCTGTCACACTATCAGAATTGTTCCTCAGACCTCTTGAAAGGCATACTAACTTTGTCATGTGATACATGTAGAACATAGAAATAAATACATATGATACATGTATGAGCACAGGCCTTTTTCTATACAAATAAATTCTCACTTTCTTCATTGCTACATATTCTTGTTATTATACATTCATCACATTACAGTTGCATCAGACAAGCAAAACTGTAAACATGACACTACTTTCACAGTTTGAATATTTCAACAAGATATCAATTGTATGTATGCAGGCAGATTTCAAGTAATTTTTACATTAATTATAGCTTTAGCTTTATTTAAATTTATTCATGATTTTTAAAGTCAAGGGTATTTTAACTTATGGAGGTTTCTGTTTAAGCTTTATATCCTAAAAGTTTAAATGTGTCTTATTTTTCTTTCCTCGTATTAAGAAAAAAAATGCATCTCTAAGACATTAATTCTAAACACTTGAATTCATTTCTTTTTCACCCTTAGTGTTCTCACTGGAAACTGGGTTTCATCACTTTTTGTATTAAAGATCCCTATCTAAAGTATGTATGAATTATTTAAAGAGATTTGTGTGTGATGGAAAGCACTGAAGAGCAGTCCATTCTCTTATTACTTTTAGGCTATGGTCATACCAACCAGAAACGCAGCAAAGTTGTTAGAGGCCAGCAAAGTTGTGGTTTCCAGCTCACCCCTCCCCTCCCATGAGTGCCTTGGGTTTCTTGCATTCCCACTCATTACTTGTCGAGCAATGGTCACAAAATGAACAGGCTGTATGTAAGCAGACAAGACATCTTAGAGGAATTCTAAGCTCTGCACAAGCAAATCAGGGCTTTCTCTTGTAGGCACTCCTCTCTGCTTTTACTTGTTGAGCAGCATCATTAATGACTGGCCAAGCTCCTCTGAACTCTGCTCTGCTCATTATTTTTAACTTCCTTTCTTCACCATCCAGGACCAAGTCAGGTGAGATACCAAGTGAACACTAGATGGAATGCTCTTTAAGAGACTAAGTGGTTTTTAGAGATATCTTCACATAGAATTCGGCACACCAAGTTATATTGCTTCTTGAGGTTATAGTTTCTTTTCAAATACAAGTTTGACATTTTGTATTTCTTACAGCTATGTTGTACTGCTTTCTAATAGCAAAATGATATTTTATACTGTAGAACTGTTTTCATGTGGTTACTTCCATTGTATACTGCCACTGGATAAATATTTCAAAAGTTTCAGAAGGAGGAGCGAAACTGAGCATTAAAAGTGTTCATTTGCTCGAATAACCTTTATATAATGAAAGACAGGATTTATAAAATAAATGCATTTGAAAAATTAGACAACTTTGAAAAGCATTATCTTCATAGTTTACCCCAGAATTACTTGAATCTTGTCTTGCTTTCTTTTGAATGAGATACTAATCTCTGGCATTACTTGATAATTATGGTAATGTGAAAAAAAGAAAAAGAAAAAAAATGAAACTTACTGTGTGCACTGGAAGAGATTTTTTTTCTAAATCTGAATATTTGGTGCACCTTCCTCCACATTTTAAATAAGATTTATATCCTGACATAGTACAGTTATTTCCTTTACATTGTTATGAGCTTTTTAAACAAAAAAAACCTATGCCAATCATGTCTACAGCTACTATTAAGCGCTGGTTTATTTAGACTAAAGCACCTACTTTGCTACCACTTCAGAAATATTTCTGAGGCTGGAATCCTGATTTTTTTTGTCCCTCTTCCAGAGGCAGGAACACTGAGAAAGTTACGATTTGAAGATTTCACTGATCCCAAGTTGATCTTACTTATATCTCTCTTCTCTTCAAAGACCATGCTGATGCCTTTGGTCAGCGGCTCCCTTATGCATTGAACTAACGCTGAACATTTATCAGAATTCTCTCTGGCTTCTGCTACCTTGACCATAGGTTTTTCCTTGCAGATTTTCAGATCTCGCAGGACAGAAAGGGTAGCATTTCCATAACTTTCTTTTTCTGAAGGAGTTTAGACAGTAGCTGAGGCAGCTTAAGGCAATTAGTCCTATAGACTTCTCTTCTGGTTTAGCACGTGTGAGAAGCTTTTCCAAGGGACAGGAAGACAAGCACAGCTGGCGCATCTCCCTAACTCTGGCACCATCCAATATGTGCTGAAGTTGACATCATAAAATGCATAAGCCTTCATAAAGATGACTGTGGGGGAAGGCCAAAAGCCTAGAGTAAGTACAAATCATATCCTATGTTTAAATAAAAAGACTGGATGTGTTCTCAGTAAAAATTAGAAGACTTAAAGAAAACAGAAAAAATATACAAAGACCTCTCCATGACCAGCTTGTTCTTGAATATATAACCTAGCATTTGAAACTTTAAATGAACTATTTTACTTCTGTCTATTGAAACGTAGGGTTCGGACACTTCATCCAGTCAGCCAAAACTCAGGGGGAGAAGGGGGAACCCCTAAAAAACAAAAGCAGAAAGTGATGTCTGTTTCATCAGACCATGGTGAGGATCAACTATATCAACACACATTTGGGCATTGCTTTTCAACACTTCCTCAAACAAAACTCTACATAATCTCTGTCACCCAGCAGTTACTTAAGTTTTGAGATCACTGCAACATTTGATTTCTAGCCTCTTTTGAACCAAACCACCTAAACACATTGTGCAGTGCTAGTCAACAGAGTACCACAGAACATCAACACTGTTCTAAAGTGGATTCAACTTCATAGTCTTTGACATCAGCACATAAAGAAGGGAAAATACGGCACACAGTAATTTGTTAAGTAAAGTTTGTGGAGAGTTAGTGCAAAGTTTACCAAATAATCCCTTTTCAAAGGGGATTGACACAACAGTTAACATAGGAAAAATGTTGAAGTAGTAATTCTGAAAAATATGTATTCAGCTTAATCTCACTTTTTTATTCTAAGACTCATTACAACATTGGAAAATCTGTGAAGTGGCGAGTAACTAAAAAGTGGAGAGAAAGTGAACTTAAACACAACTTTGTTATTAGAAAAATATTTTTTCAATATAGCTTCTGAGCTGCAGAGCAATATAAAGGTTTTCTGGAGACCTTTGTAAATCATATCAAAGAAAGGAGAAATGAGATATCCTTGTTTATTTCTTAAGGTATCATTCATGGTCAAAAGGTTTTGAAATGATCCTGCACTTGCTCTTTCAGAGATATTTCAGCTTTATAGCCTCTAATCCTGAATTTAAAGATTTCTTGACCAAGAATACAAAGAAGTAGTCAAAATTAAGTAGCAGACGTTTTCAAGGGAAAAATGAATTTGAAGTCTTCTCAAGACCTGAACAAATGGGTGGTCGTGTTGTAGAATACTTTGCCAGAGGGAAAAGGAATGGGACAAATTATTATATCAGCACTGATGCTGCTCTGTTTTTGACCATGTCATCTTTGGTAACAGTTAAGATAAAACCTGCAGACAAGATGGATTCAGAAGAATGTTTAGAACTTGGAGCTAGCCTCCTCTGCCAGATAATACAATCAACAAAGACTGAGAAATATTCAGGAATATATTTTGTTTAGATACTTTACAGAAAAAAAATTAAAAATTCCTTTTTTTTTAGCATCAGCCCAGAAATGTAGGTACTAAAAAGCACTCTAGCAGGAGAAAGGGAACAAGCAAGACTAGACTTGTTATTCAAAAAGCCTTCCTGACAACATACATCTGGCAATGAGCAAGTAGTTAGTTTAAATTTTCTGAAAAATGAATGGTGTCAACTTCAGTCCATACTTCCAGGGCTTCCAGGGACTGGTGTGAGTAATCTGTCATAGTTACGGCTGAATAAGCGTCATATAGAACGAAGTTAGGCTGGAAGGTGCATAAGTTATTACTGACTCCTGCGCAAACTACAAAACTATCACGAGAGTGAGCTCCTTCTAACTTCTAAAAATGCGAACAAATCCATTGAAAATTATGTGGGACATTATAAAAACAAAAGAGGGCATTTTTTCCTGTGTTTTGCCGTGTTTGAGTCTAACACGGGATTTCAGGATTTCAAGTTCTAAAACAGATGTTGACCCACATCTTGTAGAAGATTTGCATTCACCTTCCAGAGGACTTCCTGAGCTATTAATCCTCAAACCCTTATCCATACAAACAGATAAAACCTTCCTTTGCTGTCGAAAACTCAGTACAAAAATTCTTGCTTTTAACACCAAGCTCAGCAAGCCACTCAAATTAGAAAAAGCTGTGCACATGTATATGAGGTGAAAGTCTTCATCACAGCACTTCCTGCAGCAGCTTTGCTCCTTCCAAAATCTCCTCTCTTTTCTTCTTCTGATATTTCTACATTTCTATATATTCCTAACATCTTTTTTTCCTGTTTCTTCCTTATGTTGTGATTTTAATGCCTCTTTCCCTGTATTTTTTCTTTTATTTGAAAACGCTTCTTTTCCTGCAAATGATCTGCCTTTTCAACCCAATCTTTTCTGAGAGATCACTACTTCTGTGAAGTGGGTTTTAACCCTCTATATATCTATCATACATGTCAAAGCTGAATCTTTTGTATCTGATTCACACAATAGGCTCTATGAGTCTATTTATTCTTCTGTGAATTTACAACAACAGTCATTGCGATCAGAAAACCTGGGACTGAATCAGTGACCTCCAATAAAGAACAAAAGTTACAAGTCTCTAAACTGAGTTAAGTCCAGAGCTATGCCTGTGACAAACTCACTTTGTTGTTCCTCAGATTGGATTCAGTTAGGCATCTGGAACACATGCCACTGGCATCTGGAAGATATACCTATTTGATACTTATTAAAACATCAAGTGCGTTGTTTACCATACTCCATAAGGGATAACAGAAATATATACCTACTGAGTAGTTCAGTAGGCTGAGCATGAAGTAGAACAGTGTTGGCAGACATACAGAGAATCTGTGCTAAGTACTCAAGTTGGGGAAAAGACAATGCTCTCAAAAAGAAGAGTATTTTTCTGGTTGGTTGGACAATTCAAACATACACAGCACACCAGTGAGTTAACTCCCAGCTGTCTCTGTTTCTGTGACCCTTTCATTGTGCAAATGTTATAATAAGCATTCAAATTAAAGGTATTTTTAATGCTAAAACTCTGTTTAGGGCATCATAGTAGATTTCAACATCAAACCTTTTTGCTTTAAGTACATCGTTGGCAGGTGTGCCAGTTCCTGAAGCATTTGGCTATTCCCATGATCTGCCAAAAATCCACCAAAACACCATTAAAGAGGTAAGCATGAGCTACCACCTACTATTGACCTCTTCTGAAAGCAGGAGCTTCTTCACACTAGAAAACTCTTTCATATCAGCTGCACTCTGAACTTTCAGCTTTCAAAGTCAGATTAGTTAGATTTCACAAGCACTGAGTCGGTGAAGACTGAGGCAAAGACAGCACTGAGCAACTCTGTTCACTGTTACTAATTCATGCACTCCATTTAGCAACAGGGCCAGACTGTATTCTTTTAGTCCTTTATTACTAATGTAGAGGTAGAAGCTCCACTTACTGTCCTTGACAAGTCTCAATTCCAGCTGAGTATTGCCTTTCCTAAAATCCTCCTACTTGCCTAGATAATATTTCTAAAATCCTCTTTCGAATCCTGTCCTTTTTTCCACCTCCCTTATGGTACCATTTTGCAGTCTACATCTCCATTTCACAACAGTACCTGGAAAAGAAAGAAAAAAAATATCCAGGGAAAGCTTCTGAATGTCTGGGCAGAGGAATATCATTGGTACATCCAGATATAGGCCCATTTTATGGGATCGAATCTTTCTGTGCAGTCATTCATCCTGAAGCCATCACATTGTGTACTGTGAAGAATAGTTATGCTTCATGAGACTTGACAGGCAGGTATCTCAGTTTTATTTCTCAGTCCCCTAAGTTACTCTTTTTTGCCTCATATGAGGTTTTCAGATAAGACCCCACCTGGATTCTTGCGTCCAGCTCTGGAGCCCTCAGCACAGGAAAGACATGGACCTGTTGGAGTGGGTCCAGAGGAGGGCCACAAAAATGATCCAAGGGGTGGAACACCTCTCCTACAAGGAAAGGCTGAGAGAGCTGGGGTTGTTCAGTTTGCAGAAGAGAAGCCTCCAGCGAGACCTTATTGTGGGCCTTTCACAGGGCTTATAAGAAAGTTGGGGACAAACATTTTAGCAGGGCCTGTTGCGATAGGACAACGGTACCATGGCAGAAAGTGCTCATTTGAAAGAAAGACAGAGAATGGAAACAGTTCTTACACTGATAATTTAACGAAAAAGTTGTTTTCTGTACAATGGTCAGACATTTGTAGACTGACAGTAACCTACATGATAAAATTTTCTAGTGTGAGACCATCCCAGGATAGGGCCATATTTACATCATGACATTCAAGTTTCTGTATCAAAGGCTCTGACATACTTCGGACGAAAAGCATATTTAGAGTAAACACCACAAAGCCATTATTTCCCAAATGGTTTCAACTAAAGCTGAACCGCCAGACAGGGAAATGCAAATGCCACCCTAGAAGAGATTTTCTGTGCAGTAAAGTCACTGTCATAGCAAGCACAACTAAGTAAACTGGTAAATCCTAATCTTCCAGAAAAAAAGACAGTTTACATGGATTTGGGGGCTTCTGCTACTTTTTTTTTCCCCCTTAACAGCAGGCAGAGGGCTTATATAACTAAATGCCTCCATCACTGCATGGGTGGCACTGACTTGAGCAGGTTGCAGAAGTCAGAACTTCTCATCCTTCTTCAGGGTATCACAACCTTAGGAGATCTGGAAAGCCTGACATCTGAAATATTTTACACTGTTTGAGGGAAGAGTCTGATATTCTGAAGAAAAAAAACAGACTAGGAAGAAATTACAGGAACAATTATTCATAAAGAATCCCTTTACTCCTTTCTCAAAATAAACAGAGACAACAAAAAAACCACCATGGCATATCAAAGCGATCAAATGATGAGAAGGGGAAACAGAAATTGCAAAAATAAGGAAAATGCTCCACTCAAGCATCATGAAAATTTAGCAAAGGAAGCTCCATCTATCCTTTCCTGTCCACAGATGGTGAGAGAAGAAAACATGCATAAGTATCATGAGATGCTGTTTTGCACATCAAGGTGAAAGGGAGAACAGCTCTCAGCTACATGCCTAACCACTCCATGCTTTTTCTGTAGCTCAAAGAAAGGCTGAGTTGGCTTCACGTATTTTCTTCTGAAACTTTGGCAGCTCTCTGCTTGGTTTAGGATTTTATTAAGCTGTAGAGTACTTCCTCTAATCAGAGTGAGGAATACTGTTGACAGTGGACTTAGTTTTATGAGGAAACATTTAGAAAGCCATCCTGACATTCAAAAGACATAAATGTTAGTGCAAATTGAACTGCAGCACTCTGCACTTTTCATTCATTTTGTCAGGTACTGTGAGACTATTTGCCTGGGGAAATGAAGCAATAATGTCTGAAGGCCTGATTTTTAAGAGGTGTTAAGACACACAGCTCCAGATGTTATCACAGGAATCTGCGGTGCTCACTGGTTCTGAAAATTGGGCTGTGGATGTATAAAGCCTTACATTGTGTTTGGCTAAAAGGGACACAGTATAGGACAAAAAGTAAATATGGTGCTTTCAGAATAAACCTTCTCTTGCCTCTTTTTCAAGTGTATAATTACAAATGAGTGTTACAGCTGAAATGAACACCTGAGGAAGTAAATTTTTGTAAGCTTTCTTTGCATTCCATCTGTTGATAGAACAGGCCTTCACTTATACTTCAGCGACTTACAAAGAAGAAGTCTTCAATCAATACATGACTTGTGCTATAACTTCATAAGCAGTTGCCCTGGAAATATAAGACTTGCCTGTGGCCATGCAGTTACTCTAACTTGAGCTATTTAAGCTCCCTAGTCTTGCAGAATCTTGTCTTGCTTTGACATATTGCAATGTACGTTGCTAAGTACATTATGTCCTGTATGCACCAAACAGCATGTAGGTGTAAATCGTTCATTATATACAATGAAAATACAGACACAGTCAAGAGTATTCTTACTAGTAAAAAGTACTTGTAAACATTTACTTTTGCTTTCTAAGTGCCAGCGGTAGGCAAGACTCATTCAATCTATGTTTTCATCAGAAAACCAAATTTTGGTTCTAGGCACATGGGAAACTAAGTGATTTTCATGCTACCAATGGATAAGGAATTTCCCAGAGATGGAAAGTAAAAGTTTGTTCTTTGGATCACTGTTAGTAATAAACCATCGCAGACTTCTGAAACACATTATCTCTTAGTAGTTCCATTCAAGACTGCTTTAGTTAAATCTGTCAGCATTTTCATTTAAGTCTCTGTTTTCAAAAGTCTCAAGTCTCGAAAAAGGGTTTTCATTGTTGCTCTCTTTTGAGCAACTAGAGCTTTATAAATCAGACCTCTTGTATCTTAATCTCCCTATAAGTGTACTTGGCCGTTGCAACAATAATTTCAGTACATCTACATTTTCTGCTCTGCCTCAATGAGCTATACGAGTCTTCATCTAGATGCAGAACCAGGGCAGACCAGACCAGTCCGATGATGGGTGCAGTCTGTTACCTTTTCTGACAGTGGCCTTCAACACAAGCACAAGAAATATAGAATCATAGAAAGTTTTGGGTTGGAAGGGACCCCTAAAGGTCATCTAGTCCAACCCCCCTGCAGCGAGCAGGGACACCACTAACTAGATCAGGTTGCTCAGAGCCCTGTCCAACCTGGTCTTGAATGTTTCCAGGGATGGGGCCTCCACTACCTCTCTGGGCA
>Ga0065711_1048080_pt1 | contig 12000 bp, 8 predicted proteins | sample Hoacrofraction12_FD_59098 | JGI IMG/M metagenome (GOLD analysis project Ga0065711, IMG submission 59098) | Hoatzin crop microbial communities from Cojedes, Venezuela - Epithelial fraction 12 v2 (version 2) | ecosystem: Host-associated > Birds > Digestive system > Esophagus > Crop | place... | reverse complement strand
CGGTATGTGTGCTTTGACCTTCCTTTTCTGTCTGTCACACCTGTAGAAGCCCTTCTTGTTATTCTTAGCATCCCTTGACAAGTTCAGCTCCAGCTGTACCTTCGCCCTCCTGACCTCATCGCTACACAACTGGGCAGCATCCCTATACTTTTCCCAACATAGCTGTCCCCACTTCCACTGTCTGTGCAGTTCCCTCTTGCCCCTTAGTTTGACCAGTAGATCTCGACTCAGCCATGCCGGTCTCTTCCCCTTCTTGCCTGACTTCTTACATCTGGGCAATGTACAATGCCCAGACAGTGTAGACTCTGGGCAATTTTGAAAACTGCCAGTGGAGGCACAGGATTGCTCTTTGTTGACTGATTGAAGAAGTGTGCATACTGTGAAGTTCTACATGTTATTAGTTGGATGCTTGGTGTAGGGATATGCACAGAGTCATGCACCCATCTCAGCTGAATGTCATGGACAGTGACAGCCACCCCCTGGTTAGCAGCCCCCACTGTGCAGCCTCTCCCCATGTCATTTATTCTTCAGGTGTCAATGACTGATTGTACCCTGGATAGAGTGAAAGAGAAGCAGCCCCAGGGTCACAGTTTTCCTCATACGAGACCAAAGACCAAATCTCCCTTGAGCTGACACCTCTTCAGGAAGATGGTGCCTGCTGCCTATGGACTGAGCTGTTTGCCTGATGGCATCCAGATAAGGAAACAACAAGAGTGGAGTAGGAGTTCACTAAGGTCACTAGACCAGACACAGAAAGTAGACGTCACCAGATAGGAACGTTTTATCTTCAACAGGAGAGGTAATTATTTAAATTATTCTCATCAATTTAGTGTTGATAAGGCCTCGGAAGAATTATTATGCTGAGCTCTATGCACCAAAGTTTAAGTAAGTTGTAGGAATACTGGAACTAAATTGAAGAGGAAAATTATGATAAGGGGTTTAGGAAGAATAACCTGTGAAGAAAGGTTGAAAGCACAGCTTTGTTTAGTCTAGAAAAGAGACTAAGGGGAGATGTTAAAATAGTCTTCAAATACGTAAAAGATCATTAGAAAGACAAATCACAATCTCTACTTTACCCGAGGACAGAACAAATCATAAATTACTTAATATGCAGAAAGGGAGATTTCAATTAGTTATTATGAAAAAATATGTATTTCAACTGTATGGATAATTAAGTGCTGGAACAAGTAACCCAGGAAGACAGTAGGTTTTCTGTTGTTAGGTCTTTTTAATGAACACGTTTAAAAAATATCCATCTGCTACTCCCATTTTTGTGAATACAAATGATTGCTGCATTCCTAAAAATGAGATTATTTTCTTTCTTGAAAATCTATACATACACGCAAGGCTTGAGATATTATTTTAACCTTTTTTTATTTCCAAGAGGAAGGCAAATGAAATATTGTAAAAAAGACAGTAATGCTAAAATCAGAAAGTAGATCATGTGAGCATTGAGACTAAATCTCTAAGAAGGATTATGGACAGCACATGCTGGGGTTGGGCGGTTTCAATTGTTCTTCAATGGGTGCTTGGCCTCTACTGCAAGAGTATATTTTTAAAAGAAAATGAAGCCTCTATATCTGGAGTTGCATGACTTTGGTTACACCGGAGAAGAACTGTGATACTTCTTGTAATTTGTCTGTAAGATTTTTCTTTCTCACTGGTATAATCACATGTAATTATTTCTGATGTGTTTTATTTGTTTGTTTGTTTGTTTTTTAATTGAGAATCTTTTTAATTTTTGCTAAATTACTCCCAAAAATATTTATTAATAATGAGTCAGAAATGATAGTCAGTCTCCAAAAGACTCCAAAGAGAACTACTGATAAAAGTGAATTTGAAAAGCACAGCTCGCACACATGATAATTTGCTGAAGAGAAAAAAGTTGTATATTGTATCAATTAGGCTTATCAATCCAGATGTGGTATGCAAGATAAACACACCTTTGTGTTATCTTGGCACAAAGCAATAATTCGTCGATAGTGTTAGTTATTGGTATGCTGCACAACATCTCTCTTGGTCAGATAACCAACTATGTTATGCAAAATGTCCCCAGGTATTCCAGGTCAGGTAATAGGTTGAAGCTACTTTTGTTGTGAGAATATTTCATAGCTGTAAAACTGGTGAAAGCTTTGTGGGCAAAATTTGAAAGGTCATATGCAGCCTTCTAGGGAAGGCAATGCAGGTGCAGCTCCTCACAGAGCTTGAGCTCATACTTGGCTTCCTGAAGATGCAAACTACTTAAGCAAGGGCAGAATACAGAAATGGCTTTGGAAAGAGGGAGCATCTGGTGCAGCTTTATATGCCCCAAATTTATAACATGTGGGACAATAAGGATAAAAGATTCAAAATGTCCAAGACTACTTTGACTTCCCTGTATTCTGTGAAACAGAATCAGCAGAAACACATTGTCCCATTGTCTGTCCTATATTCTGGACTGTACAGCATTGTAGATACATTTGGGTGAGCTCTGTTAAAGATACAAGTGGTTTTCACAAAGAAATTCTGCATTTTCAATCTTTTCTGTGGTTGCTAAAATATGTTATACTGTTTGAAAAGAAAGGGGATTTTTATACAATGTCTTCTGTTCGCAGTTTTGTTGTTTACTCTTTTCTTTGTCTTTCTTTGCCTCTCTTCTATTCTGTTTGGTTGTTGAGTGCCTTGCTTTGTTGTTTCATACCCCACTGTCTGTTCGAAGTGAATTGTGCCAGTGATCAGGTGCTGGAATATAATATATGTTCGTCTTGCTCTTATGTAGATTGCTAAATTCAGCGCAACAGATTTAACGTAAAACATATGTGTAAATCTGCTGTGTATACAGCAAACACACTTATAACACATTCTGCACGAGTATCTCAAACTCTTTCAGTGCAGAAACCTACAAAACCAATAGCTTTTACATGGAGCAAAGATAATAAATGAGAAAAAAGAAACGAAGAAAACAAGAAGAAAAAATCTTTGAAAAACAAGATGGTTTAAGGGCCAGGTTTAACAAGTGTGATTAGATCTGGAGTTCTCATGTCTGTTTGTTTTCTCCTCTCTTGATGAATGCTGTCCATTGAACATTGTTTGTCTTGAAGAAAATCTTAGATATTTTGCCACAGAGATACATTTCAAGGAGCTTGGAACTTTTCATTTTCTCTCTAGACCAGCTGGCTTAGTACAAATCTTGCCTTATATCCTACAAGGGTTTCTTCTGTGTAAATGCTGCTTGCACATCAAAATTCCTATTCGGATATACATTGTGATATAAAACTTTTTTTTCGGGAAGCTATTTTGTTAAATCAGGTTGTAAAATAAGTTGTCTGGAAAGACCTTCCTAAACAAGTGAAATGTGTTGGTTTTGGTCTTATCCAGGAAACTTGAAAATATCTAGAGCTATATGAATCCAGAAGAGTCTGACTTTTTAAAAGTAACACCAAAGAAGGCAAAGGTTTTTTCTTTACCATAAATGTGATCTACTAGAAATAGGGAAAAATATGTACTTTGGTTAATGAAATATATGTAAAACTTTTTTCCAGGTTGAAGGTAGGCATCACGGTTGCTACAACATATTTCTGTTAGAGTGTACCTGTGTTTGGCTTGGTGTCTTGCATGTTTAGAAGTGTCATAGACAAAACTAATCTTTAACAATGGTATTTTCCAAATGTTCAGATTAAATCTGAAGCAATAATGAAGGTTTATGAGTTTGAAAGAGCTCTGCTTGTGTGATCTTGTATTGGTAATTATATTTCTCTTCCAAGTCAGGCAATGAGAAAAAAAAAAAGAAAACACACTAGTTTCCAGAGGAAAGGACTTCAGATTCCTACACAAAGAAATCATCACTTACATTAGAACAGGCTACACTGTACACAAAACACTGATGGTGCTTTTCTGCCTTAAATTTTCAGCCTGAATTTTTAAGCTTTCCTCAGAGATCCAAGAAATACTTCAGTGGAACCAAGGCCATTTAGACAGTGCTGAGAAAAGTATGCACTGGAAAAGCTACTTGTCTCACCAGATACATGACTTCAAGGGAAGAAACTGCACCTCAGCTTTTGACATTTTCTGTGGAGGTTTTAAAACGTGCATGGATTGATTCTGGCATACAAGAACACGTGTATGCCTGTCAGGACAAAGTGCAAGCGCACACCATTCCCTGTGCCCTAGTCCTGGAAGAAAAGCCAGCACATGAGCAAATCCAAGCAGATGAACACAGATAGAGCCACAATTACTGCCAGCAGATCCCTTAGTTTGAATTACTGGTCTGATAAATATGTCTATTTTTTTCTTTCAACAGCCACCTCTTATTCATTTTTTATCTTGACTCTTTTTCCTTTTCTCAGTTTGCAACATCAGTGAAATCCAGAACTGATATCTAAAGCTATGGCCTGTAAGGCTGAAAAAGAAAACTGCCTTTAAATGGTAAACCATGCAAGAACATAATGAAACAGGTGTAATGGAGCAGGGATTGGTGGCTGTGTGTTAAAGGCATTTTGCTAGGGTTCTAGATGCATGACAATGACTGATAATGACAAAGGTTGCCTTTAGGCTACAGGGTGGTAAGTAGTGAAAGAGTGGGTTGGAGAGTATTGAGTCATTTTGGCCAAAGAGTCAAAGCTCGCTAGACACGTCATTTCCTCTAGTCATAGAGGACTGGGGTTTTGGGGGACCAAGAAAATCCATCCATCCAGAATGGAGTGGTAGAAGAAATGGATGGACAGCACAAATATAAATGCAAGGAGAAATTAAGTCAGAAGAAAAAAGCAGTTAATGGGAGAGAGGTCAAAGAAGACAAATAACCGAAGAAGTCCTAGCAGTAATTAATGAATGAAGAACATGCTCTGGACTAACTCTGGCAACAGGCTTTAGTGTGGAAATTCAATGCACCATTATCTACTACGGGTACAGAAACTGCTGGCAGAAGGACCGTAAAAGGGAAAATGATCAGAAGCCTAATTTGGCCAGCAAGATGACAGCAAGTAGAGGAGACTTCTGGTCTTTTCACCCTGCTAGAAGGATAAACTTAGAAAAAACAGACCAGAGAGCCTTCAACGGAAAATGTAGAAGCTTACAGATTCCCTTTTAAGACAGGAAGAACTTCCTCTGGGAAGGTAAGCTGAAAGTTAGAGTTGGAGCCATTCTTGAAGCTGACTTTAAATATTAGCAATGTATCCCAAGAGAAACAACACTTAGGGAGATAGAGGATGAGTATGCGGAAAGCAGCAATTAAAATATAATACAGCAAGTAGTAGTGACAGGTTGCAGTGTACTGTAAATTTTTGTTTCCGGGCAAACCCGTGTAACAAAATTTGCTCTTGTAATCTGACATGCAAGAACAGGAACAACCTACAATGTTATTAATGGACTCAATTTCATTTAGTCTATAATAGGAAACAATAATTATGATAAGGTTCCTTGGTCTTCACTTTTTCTCTCACCTAGTCCATTTATCCAAACACTTATGCATATGTAAAAACCTAGGTGTCACAGACCTGCTTGTTGCCTTAGTTCAATCCACTGCTGCCTGCCACTTTATCAAACTGTTAAGTTTATAAAGCAAAGACATTTGCCTGCTCCTCAGGGAGGGTAAAATTACTCTGACACACATAGTTCTCATCTTAAAATATGTAATCTATTATATACTAAAAAAACATTGTTTTTATAAATGGAACTGATTATGTAAGTATGCAACACATTTAAAAAATTCATTTTATGGAGAAAATATGTTACAATAAAATGTTCTGCTGTAACTCACTGTTTTCAGAAGCTAGTCAGATAGTCCAAGAATGAACAAATGAACAAATTTGCAAAAATCAAACTCTCTTCACAAACAACTGAGAAGCAGAAAAAAAAATTGAAAGAATCATCAAATAAATTGTTTGCAATGAATGGTTGAAGCCAGCTCTATTCACAGAAGATGATAATCTGTTCATTAAAGCCTACTTAATTTCTCATTATTTTATCAAATTTCAGAATATAATGCTGAAAAGGCAGTTTGGTGCTTCCGATATTTGAATAACAGTTTTATTGCATTTTAAATTGTTGAAACAATTAGGAAACAATAGCATTACGGAAATGACAAAAAGTGGAGAATTAGCAGAAGATACTAATCACGTCACAAAATCTGTGAACTTTGCTTATTGCTATATTCCCAAAAATTGAATTTAAGAAAGGTAAAATAATTTCAGTAGTTCATATATTATCTTCATAAACCTTGCACATTATTTTCAAATTCAAGCTCTTTCTCTTCTTAATTTATATTCTTAATGTTTGAATTGTGACTGTGAGTTTTAATTTTAAGAATACCTCTCTTACAAAGTCCTTTGAAGGAAATTATTCAACATGTTACATTCCAGTCAGACAAATTATCTCTCCTGACAACAGACAGCTTTGTATTATACTGCGTTAGTATGCTAATTATTCCCAACAACAATATTAAATAAACTCCATGATATGCTCTTAGTTACGATTCTTTTTAAAAAAGATGAGCTGCATGGATATCATATTTAGGATCATATTATTGACAGAGACCTTCCAGACCATCAGTTCTGCTCCCTTGATACCGCAGGCCAGCACATCATGAGTGATGTACCTTTCCCATATAATACTTCAGCCTTGCCCATTGCTCCCATTGGAAGGTCCAGGTCTTATTTCTCTGATGGCAAAAAACAGTTTGAAGAGCCATCAGCAACAGGTATTCAGTTGTCTGAAGTTAAGAGACTGCTGGACTTATTGGCTGTGCTCCTGCTCAGGTTGGAGGTGAGACGAAGGCACATGGTGGTGAGTAGGAGAGGTGGGATATGCTTTCCTCTGGCTTGCTCTGTTGATTTCAGTGGGGTACAAGAACAGTGACTTAAAGTCTTAGTATGACATAACATAAGTTAATTCAGATAAACTGCACCACGGAAGACTAGATATCTGCCAGGTGGACTGCTAGTCCAGTTCTATATGCTTTATGATTTCTACAGATATAACATCATAAAAGCCAATGAAAAAAATCTGGATATTTGAGGGGAAAAAGGTCACTGTGAATTCTGCTTTACACAAGTGTGGATCCAAGTCTGGGGAGTCTGAACAGACCTATATGCCTTGTTTGGGCTAGTAGGGCACTTAATACTTCACACCTTCTATATATTAGATATTTCAAATGTCAATTTTCTTAAGGTTGCAACGTGTAAACACAGAAACACAGTGGTTAAATAATTATTAGTGGTTTTGGGAGAGTGCTTATTTTAAATTGATTATGGAAACATAGTTGTTAATCAAAGAATAAAAGTGTATTTAACATATTTTTAAATGTTTATTACCTAAATACATATACGTTCTGTTGTCGATTCTGTTAGATATTCTGTTTCATCCCACCTATGATATTTCAAAAAAAATCCCACCCAAAAAGCAACTTTAGTGATAGCTTTACAAAATAACTACAGGTCTGAGTCCTCTGGTGGTTATTCTAGGCTATTTAAAAATAAATAATACAGATTAACCTACAGTGATAGGTCAGGTGTCTATCTGTTGGGAATGCTCCCAACATCTCACGTATAGCTCCTAGGCTCATTATCAGGTTACCTGACAAGCCTTGCTCTAAAACACACAAAGCTTTCTATACTCCATTAACTCCCAAGAAATTTTCTAAAAATGATGCTGTTTTTGGATATTTAGTGTAATAGAAAGCAGAAGTCTGATGTAGTTTGGAAAACATAAATGTCTCTGAATGGACATACTGCATTACACAAGAAACCTGGTAGTCACAGATTCATCTGGTTCTTTCAATGCTGAGTTTTGTTATTGCTTGTTGCCCAGTGCTTGCACACATTTTGACCATGCAGTGGCTGTAAAAATTCACTCACCTTTTCAGAAAAGATTTGAACATACCTTCAAGGAAAATAATACCATCAGAGATAATTACGATAGAATTTGGAATTACATTTGGGCTAAAGAGAGAAAAATACATATGCAAAGCAAAATGAGGGCTGCATGAAAGCTGGTATGCCCAAAGTGACAAACTGAGAATCTGAATGCTATCCATGTATTGTAAGTGTTACTAGTAGGAGCTTTCAGACAACACCTGTTTCGCACATCAGTTATTTTGTATGTAGGGTCTGTTTATGCCAGTCTAGATGAAGTTCAAAAGCAGATAATAAAGATCTTTAAAATCCATATGCAGACTCTAATTTCAGTTTAGCATCTTCATGAAGAAAATTAGCTTTCAATGGAAGGAAGATAAAGAAAGTCATGAATTGGGCAGTGTCATGTTCCTCAGCCTAAAGTTAAAGTACTTAAAGTATCTTTAGCTCCTACTTTTCAGAAGTTTTTACACAGCGAAGTTTTCACTCCAGGCACAAAGTTAGGGTGCTATTGATAAACAAGAGAGCAGCTTTTCAGACAGAAAAGAGAGGTGATCTGTGGACTTGCACAATAGAAATAAAAGGAACAAATAGTACAAAGTGGAAAATCATGCCCTGAAAGAAGCATTGCTGTAACTTTTTCTGTCTAAATTAAGGAGACTGATCAGATTAGCTATCCAGCCTTCTTTCTCTTTTACAATGAATGGAAAGAAAAATGCAATTTATCCTTCTATTTGGGACACTTCATTTAGAGCAGGATGTACTATTTTTCCCATAAAATATAGAGGGACGACAAGCTGATCAACTTACACTTGATGCTGTAATTTTCTTATACATACATGAAATTAATGCCTTCAAAGAGTAAATGTCCCATTTCACTTATGTAGCAAAGCCAATCCGCCAAATGACAGCTATTCTTTCAAAAGTTCAGAGAGCGTATTAAAAATAAAATATCCAATCAGTAGAAAATAAAATCAAGTATACTTTCAATTACATACCTTCAAATACAATGGGATACCTTCTGAACAAATTTATTAATGAGGTGGCAATCTCTGCCAGATTTGTCTGAATGGTTGGGTCACACACTGAAATGCACTTGAACTGAACTTTGCTGATAATGATGAGCTCGTACCCTAATACGAATGGACAATTTTACTAGTCTACACTCATAATGTCTAAAAAAGTAACATATCCTTTTCTTTATTTTTTAATTTGGCCATTTTAAATATGTGAGTAATGAAGACTTCAAATTTGACCAAATCTCTGATTAAATTGAAGTCCAGAAAGAAATCTTTTTTTAAAAACATACAATGCTATCAAATCACTTAAGCCATGGACAGGGGTATTAGTTGCATTATATATCTGTGCTAACAAGACTGTTTTGGAGATAATTCTACAAAGAAGAAAAGTTTATATACTCTTCATAAAAGTTTGATAATACTCAGGGCTCATTAATCTCTACTGTACAAAATGCTGAGCCATATTCCAATAAAATCGAATGCCTGAATGTTCATAGCTTAGAGTCCGAGAACTCAATAATATTTTCCCTACGGGGCTTCGCATCACTTTAATTTTTGTGTACATGTGTGTTATTTTCACTGATAACTAGTGCAGATAATTGAATCAAGTAGTTCATTCAATTCCCTTTCACAGAAATTCAGGGAGCGAAGAGGGATGAAAGCCTCAAAATCTCGTGTAAAAAACTGTTCACAGAGTGAGAAAGAAGAATATAAGGGGTTTGCTGGGGTGCTCGCATGACCCACACTTGGGGTGGCCTGATATGCCCAGCAGTTAGGGCACAGAACGCATGTGCCTTGTAGGTATAGGACCAGAAACAGAAACACAGAGGGAACCAGCCTGAGAAGCAGTATGGAGGCAGCAGGAAGAGTTGCCAGGAGGAGGGGACCCAGGAGGGGACCGGCTCAGTGCCCCCACCACCCCCGGCAGCAGCCCCAGCCCCGCCAGGATCCGGGCAGCCATAAGGACCCACAGCAGAGGGGTGTGCTGGTGACCCACGGGCAGAGGGGGACCGCCCGGGAGCAGGGGGTTTCGGGGGATGGTGTGTCCTCCTAGGGATTAGTTACAGCACTGGGAAATGCATGGCTGTTTAACACTCTAACTGTCTGATACTGTGATTTATCACTTGTGATGATATTGATCTTTGTTAACAGGTTGCTAATACATCAATGAGCTGCTTCAATCCTAATGCAGTTTGAACCACGTGAACTCACTGGTTGTCCCCTGTGACAGGATCTAGCCCAATCCATTTATTTTGACCAAGATCAGAAGCATATGGTTTTTTTTTCCTGGGCTTTAGATCTCAGACATCTTGCCCTTCTTTCAGCATTGTGGCTTTGGGGAAAGGGCCTGTACGCAGAACAAACAAGCGAGAACCCCAAGCAGGGTCCAAACACTGTAATTAAAACATTAAAATCCGTCTTTCTGAGTATCCTATTCCCAACTAGCTAATCTGTCTCCTATTCTATTTCTCAGTCTTCAGTTTCTCACTTCATCTTTCTTTTGTTTATCCATTTATCAATTCCCCTTTTCTGCTGGCAAAACAACAAAATAAAGAAGTATCTGAAACATTGCTTATGAGTCAATATAATTTCATCACCATTGAACCTTTGGCAGGAGTCACTGGTCTGTTCTGTCCCTTCTCTTCTCTACCGTGCTGACCTTGTCTGTCCAGGCAATAATCTCCTTTAAATTGGAGAAATGTTCTAATTGTACATCTTTATGGTAGAAACACTGTCATTTAACTGAACCGTCAATATTACCGTAACAACAGGTGTAAGAATGTTCTCGCCGTAATAAGTTACAGGGTAACTTTGGTGAAGCTTTATCCTGTGAGATGGAGGATCTGAATGTGAAAACCCTTAGTTTGAGAGAGAATTAAACAGTGTTTCTCACTTCAAAGGCATATTAGCCTGCTACTAGACAAATATATAAAATATTATAACTTCCTCTTTCTTGTTTTAAAAGAAAGTATACTTAAATTTGCACAAACAAATCTCAATAACTTGAAATTTCACAGCTGTTCATGTCTTTCTAAGTATTTATGAGCTGAATGCAAACTATTTAGTTAAGGTGCTAGACTGTTGAAATTACAAGTTGAACATGATATGAAAAAGGTGGAAACAATACTATAATTTTTTCCTCTATTTCTCAACTAGATGAATAATCAGAGAGAAGGATGGAGGAAGAAGTACCCGGATGACATGCTTTCGTAAAGCACATCCTCAGGTTAAAATCAAGCAGATGCCTAAGTTCTTTGCTTAATCAGAATCTAAATCTCTTAGAAGGAGGTGACTATTTGGAGCAGGTAAGAACTTAGATTAGGATAGCAGACAAGAAAGATTGTTGATGTATTCCTTCTTAGGCCACCCACATCTTGCTTCAGGCTCCTTTCTTTGAAAAACTATTTATCTGAAAGGTTTATTAGCTATTTGCTGAGTTTAAATTTTAAAGTTCTCCTGTCACTTTCCTGGAAAGTAATTGCATGTGCAGTAACTGTTGTGAGCTGGCTGGCTCTTTCAGTGTCTCCATGCTAAAATCTTGCTGAGCGATTGGGTCCTATGCTTTGTCAGTGTTCTGTATTATATAAAAACTCCATGAGGAATTAGCTTGTATGCTTTAAATTTGCGTTTGTACAAGTCAAAGCAGCCTCCAAGTTTCACTGAGGCTTAAACTTAAAGGACCACAAGGACAGGCAAAATAATAAATTCATGTATACAGGTAAATGTGCTATGTGTGCGCGAAAAAGATTTACCTAGATATAACTATAATCCCTTCGATTTTTTAGTTTAAGGTTTTTCTTTCTGTTTTGTTTTCCTTTGCATGCAGACGTTGGTCTGGTTTTGTACTGTTACTAGAAACTGTTGGGTCAATAGTTGGCTAGTCAAGCCAGTGACTATGGATCAAGGCTCTGTCTAAAACATTTCAAGAATTCCTTGATGATAACATTAAAAAATGATAAGTGATTTATTAGCACGAGTTATGAAATTCAAAGTAGATCTGTTTTTTGATTGTGGTATGGACAATACATTCTCAGAATCACAGAATCACAGAATAGTAGGGGTTGGAAGGGACCTCTGTGGGTCATCTAGTCCAACCCCCCCGCCGAAGCAGGGTCACCTACAGCAGGCTGCACAGGACCTTGTCCAGGCGG
>Ga0065711_1010378_pt1 | contig 12000 bp, 13 predicted proteins | sample Hoacrofraction12_FD_59098 | JGI IMG/M metagenome (GOLD analysis project Ga0065711, IMG submission 59098) | Hoatzin crop microbial communities from Cojedes, Venezuela - Epithelial fraction 12 v2 (version 2) | ecosystem: Host-associated > Birds > Digestive system > Esophagus > Crop | place... | reverse complement strand
CTTTCATCATGCCGGGCTTGATGCTAAGGTCGATTACGGTCTCCTCTTCGCCATCGTCGATGCCTGTGAACTCGGCCTGCTCGCTCTTCTTCTCGATTACCTTGAGCTTGTTCACAATCTTGGCAGGGATGTTCTTGGATGCCAACTGAGGGTCATCCAGGAAGAAGGTTTTGCCGTCAATGGTAATTTTGGAGATGGTTTCGCCATTGGCGGTAATGCTACCGTCTTCAGAAACTTCAATGCCAGGGAGTTTCTTGAGCAGGTCCTCCAGCACATCGTTGTCGGTGGTCTTGAACGAGGATGCGTTATATTCTATTGTGTCCTTCTTGATGATAATGGGGTTGCCGGCGGTGCTCACCTTGGCAGCTTCCAGCATCTCGTTATCGGGGTCCATCTTGAGTTCGCCAAGGTCATTGGCGCCTGCCACAACCTTTATCTGCTTCTCAAGTGCCTTATAGCCAAGCAGTTCGGCCTTGATGGTGTAGGTTCCCTTGCGTACGCCCGTGAAGGACACCGAACCGTCGTCGGCGCTCAGCACATACTTGGACGGCTTGGTGGCTCCATCCAGGGTTAGGGATACGGTTGCAAACGGGACGGCATCGCCGTTGGAGGAATCCAACAGTTTGGCACTGATGGTATTTTGCGCAAACGCGGCGGTGCTGCACAGCACGGCTAGCGCCAAAAGAAGGCTCTTAAGAGTTTTCATACGGGTTTTAGATGCCTAAAATGGGGTAAGGTTTATTTTACCCGGTCGGGATTTGCCTCAATAAATTTCGCCCAGGATGTCGCCGCCTTGGTGGATGTAAGGGGCGATGTGAGCTGGTAGAAATGGCACATTGCGATGGCTAGGGCATCGGTAGCATCGAGGTACTTGCTCTCGATATTGATGCCAAGAGTCCTTTCGACTATCAGCGCCACCTGCTCCTTAGATGCAGCACCATTGCCGCAAATCGCCATTTTAGCCTTGCGTGGGGCATATTCGAACACTGGAACTCCCCTACTCAATGCGGCCACCATAGCCGCACCTTGAGCCCTTCCCAGCTTTAGGATAACCTGGGCATTCTTCCCCATAAAAGGGGATTCAATTGCAAGGTCGCTAGGATGGTGGAGGTCGCAAAGTGCCCCGACCTTTTCAAAAATACACTCTAACTTATCGTAGGCAGAATCAATCTTGCGTAAATCCAGCACGCCCATGTCCACATAATTGGGCTTGGAGTTCGCATCTACACGGACAACCCCGAAACCCAAAAGATTGGTTCCGGGGTCGATTCCGAGTATGATTCTGTCTTTAGTCAATTTTGTCGAAGCCCGTGTAGGGACGGAGCACCTCGGGGATGATGATACCCTCGGGGGTCTGGTTGTCTTCGAGCAGGGCTGCAACCACGCGCGGCAGAGCGAGTGATGAGCCGTTCAGGGTGTGGGCAAGCTGAATCTTGCCATTCTCGTCGCGGTAGCGGCAGTGGAGCCTGTTTGCCTGGTAGGTTTCGAAGTTGGAAACAGAGGAAATCTCCAGCCAGCGGCCCTGGGCTGCGCTCCAGAGTTCGAAGTCGTAGGTAATTGCAGAGGTGAAGGACATGTCGCCACCGCAGAGGCGGAGGATACGGTACTTCAAGCCAAGTGCATTAACCAGACTCTCAACATGGGCAATCATCTCATCGAGGGCAGCGTAGGAATTCTCGGGCTTCTCGATGCGTACGATTTCCACCTTGTCGAACTGGTGCAGACGGTTCAGACCACGAACATCCTTGCCATACGATCCAGCCTCACGGCGGAAGCAGGGAGTGTAGGCGGTAAGCCTCTGGGGAATCTGACCCTCTTCCAGAATTACATCACGGAAGATGTTGGTAACAGGAACCTCGGCTGTAGGAACCAGATAGAAGTCGTCCAGACCTACATAGTACATCTGGGCCTCCTTGTCGGGAAGCTGGCCTGTACCGAAGCCTGAAGCGGCGTTTACAACAACGGGAGGCTCTACCTCACGGTAGCCTGCTGCGGTATTGCGGTCGAGGAAGAAGTTAATCAGAGCCCTCTGCAGGCGGGCACCCTTGCCCTTGTAGACAGGGAAACCTGCACCGGTAATCTTCACGCCAAGGTCGAAGTCGATAATGTCGTACTTCTTGGCGAGTTCCCAGTGGGGCAGGGCTCCTTCGGGAAGTTTCACCTCGGGACCACCCATCTTTACAACGAGATTGTCCTCGGCGCCCTTTCCTTCGGGAACGAGCTTATAGGGAGTGTTGGGGAGCAGCACCAGATTGTCCTCCATCTCCTTGACAACGGCCTCACCCTCTGCGAGAAGGGCGCTGCTCTTTGCCTTGAGCTCGGCTACCTGGGCCTTGGCGGCCTCGGCTGCATCCTTGAGGCCCTGCTTCATCAGACCACCAATCTCGGCAGCCTTCTTCTTTTGCTCGGCGAGCAGGGCATCACTTTCCTGCTGGAGGCTGCGACGCTTGGCGTCGAGTTCCAGCACCTTGTCAACTATCGGCTTTGCGTCGAAGTTCTTAATTTTAAGACGCGCGACAATCCCCTCGGGATCGTCGCGCAGTGCCTTAAGTGTCAGCATAGACTGTTAGTTCTCAAAAGGAACAACTGAAACGTAGGACTTGTCACCTTTCTTGCGGGTGAACTTTACGGTTCCGTCTGCAAGTGCGTAGAGTGTGTGGTCCTTGCCCATTCCAACATTCTTGTCGGGATTGTGGACAGTACCCCTCTGGCGGACGATGATGTTGCCGGCCTTAACGACCTCGCCGCCAAACTTCTTGAGGCCGAGACGCTTGCTATGCGACTCACGACCGTTCTTTGAACTGGATTGACCTTTCTTGTGTGCCATAATACTTAAGCGATTTCGTTAATTTTGATTTTAGTAAGTTTCTGACGGTGTCCGTTGCACTTCTGGAAGCCCTTGCGGCGGATCTTCTTGAATACAAGCACCTTGTCAGCCTTGGCATCGTCGTCAAGTACGGTAGCCTTAACTACTGCACCGTCGATGTAGGGAGTACCGACTTTAACAGCGCCTCCGTCTTCAACGAGGAGGACCTTGTTAAACTCTACTGATTCGTCCTTGGCCTGGGGCAGTCTCTGCACGAAAATCTCTTTTCCTGCTTCTACTTTGAACTGCTGGCCTGCAATGTCAACAATTGCGTACATATAAATAAACTTGTTTAAAGTTTTGACCGTAGGCGGATGCCCCTAAAATGGCACCTCTTGACTCGAGCCCAGGCGGCCTTCTAAAAAATGGACTGCAAAGGTAGCAATTTTTTTGTTTTATCCAAACAATTATGACCTCTTGCCTCCAAACTGTCCCTCAATAATGGCCTGAGTCTCGGCAATCTTGGCCTGAAGCAGCTCATCGGTGGTTGCTTCGCAGATGAAACGAAGGTAAGGCTCGGTGTTGGAAGGACGGATGTTAAACCACCACTTGGGGAATTCCAGGCGGTAGCCGTCGAAGTCCATCACTGCTGTAGGCTTTTCGGAAGCCTCGAAGTGGGCCTTCACTGCCTCCATTGCGCCCTTCTTGTCCTCAACCTTGAAGTTGATTTCACCCGAATTCTTGTAGTGGGTAAGTTCGTCGATCATGCCGCTGAAGGTCTTGCCCTGACGCTTGAGGGAAGATACGATGCGGAGCACGATGATGCTTGCGAGCATGCCGCTATCGGAGTAGAAGAAGTCCTTAAAGTAGTAGTGGCCAGCGAGTTCGCCACCCCAGAGACCGTCAATCTCGCGGAGCTTGGGTGCTGCAAATGCACGGCCTACCTTCCAGGTGTGGAGGTCGGCGCCGTACTGGTCAAGATACTCGCCCACTGCCTTGGAGGAACGGATTTCCTGAAGCACGCGGGGATTCTTTGCTCCACGCTCGCCGCAGAAATAGAGTGCCATCATGGCAATTACGAGGTCGGGAGCCACAAATCTGGCCTTGTCGTCCACGAACATTACGCGGTCGGCATCGCCGTCGTAAATCACGCCCACATCTGCCTTGGCGTATGCAACGAGCTTCTTGAGAGGCTCTACATTCTTGGCAATCAGCGGATTAGGCTCGTGGTTGGGGAAACGGCCGTCGAGAGTGTCAAAGAGGAAGTAGGCATCTTCGCCTGCGTAAACCTCTTTCGCGAACAGGTTGGACATACCGTTGGAGAGGTCGAAGGCAATCTTAAGGTTGCTATAGTCGCCCTTGAACTGCTTCAGGAACTTTATATAGTCGGCCTTGATGTCAATTTCCTTGACTACACCCTTCTTGGCTGCAACGGGAGTGGGCTTGTCCTCGTCAATCCACTGCTTAATCTGGCCCAGACCTGTGTCCAGACCAACGGGCAGGGCGTTCTCGCGGGACACCTTCATGCCGTTGTACTCTGCGGGGTTGTGTGAAGCGGTAATCTGCACGGAGGCCTTGTAGCCATAGTTTGCAGTACCGAAATATACTAAAGGAGTGCTGCTGAGGCCGATATCGTCAACATCGGCACCTGCATCTGTAATACCTTTTACCAGATAGTCGTGGATTTCCTGAGAAGAAACACGGCAGTCGCGGCCAACAAGCACCTTGTCGGCTTTCAGAAGTTCGGGCAGGAAATATCCCACCTTGTAGGCTGTGGTTTTGTTGAAATCTACATTATAGATTCCCCTAATGTCGTATGCATGAAATGCTCCCATAATTAGTGTTATTTTTTGATTATTGATTTGTATCTAGTTCCTGTCTTGCCCTGGGCAATCTTCTGGAGTTTGCCAGAGATGAGTTTGCGGCGCACTGGGGCGACCAAATCGGTGAAGAGCACCCCGTCCAGATGGCTGAACTCGTGCTGCACCATTCGGGCAGCGAAATTGTCGAACTCTTCCGTCTTCTTCTCGAGGTTCTCGTCATAGTACTCCACCTTGATTTTCTTGGGGCGTACCACATCGCAGTAGATGCCGGGCACGCTGAGGCAACCCTCGTTGTAGGTAATCTTTTCGCTGCTTTCCTCAACTATTTCGGGATTCACAAAGGCCCTCTTGAAGCCCTTGAGATAGGGATAGACATCGGCCATGATGTCGCCATCAACCACCACTACCCTCTTGCTGACCCCAATCTGCGGGGCTGCAAGGCCACAGCCATCGCTGGCTGCTAAGGTCTCCCAAAGGTCTGTCACCAGTTTGCCGATTTCTTCCTTTTCGGCAAGGTCGGCGGGTGCAGCATTCTCACGGAGCACCTCCGAACCATATAAATAAATAGGTCTAATCATTTTTCTTCTCTCTATTCGATCTATCCAGATAGCTCTGCAAGATTATTGCAGCGCTGATTTTGTCCACTGAGTTCTTGTCGCGTCTGTCGCTCTTCTTCATGCCTCCGTCAATCATGGCGCGGTGGGCAAGCACCGAAGTAAAGCGTTCATCCTCCAAAGTTACGGGAATTTCGGGAAAATTCTCCGCTATTTGGGCCAAAAACGCATCAACATCAGCCGCAGCCTCCGCTTTTTGCCCGTTTAGATTCATTGGATACCCCACAACAAAGCGGATTACCGTCTCATTTTGGGTGTATTTTTGAAGATAATCTATTATCTTTGCACCTTGTACAGTTTCTAGTGGAGACGCAAAAATGCCCAGAGGGTCGCTCACTGCAACCCCGGTTCGGGCTCTTCCGTAGTCTATTCCCAAGATTCTGTCCATCAGACTGCAAATTTAATTGAAATTATGGGAAAAAGAAACCCACCCGCGTGGAATAAAAATTTTAGGCTGTCCCTAGTCGACGACCAATCCCACCAGAGAATCCGCTCATGGAAGTTCTCCAGACTGGGTGCAATTGTTGGGACAATCACCGTTCTGGTGCTGCTGGTGCTGCTTTTTTACGCACTCTTCACCCTCACTCCGCTCAAGACAACCATCCCCGGATACCCCGATGCGCACTTTAAGCGGGATGCCATTGCAAATGCAATCAAGATTGACTCCCTCGAAAGCGAAATGACCCGCTGGACCCTCTATGCAGAGAATCTCCGCAGGGTGCTTGCCGGCGAGGAAAGCTTCAATGAGGACAGCCTCATCCTCAACAACACCCGAAAGTTCCTGCGCGACCTTAGCGACGAGGAACTTGCCCGCCGCGACTCCCTGCTAAGGGCAGAAGTAATCGCAGACGACCAGACCAACGCCAAGCCGGAAAAGAGCAACACTCCCCTGCCAATCGAGGGAATGCACTTCTACACCCCGCTCAAGGGCACAATTTCCCGTGGCTTCGACATTGTGCTCCACCCCGCAATCGACATCACCGCGCCCGCCAACTCGGTGGTTGGTTCGGTGCTTGACGGCACTGTAATCTTCTCGGGCTGGACAGATGCAGACGGCTACACCATCACGGTGCAGCATCCCGGCAACCTGGTTTCGGTTTACAAACACAACCAGAAGCTGCTGAAGTCCATTGGCGACAAGGTCAAGGCCGGCGACCCCATCGCGCTGGTGGGCAACACAGGAGCCAGCCTGCTGGACAAGGGCGACCATCTGCACCTTGAGCTCTGGCACAACGGCGAAGCAATAGACCCCGCAAAATACTGTAACCTATAGTGGAAAAGAGAAGAATAGCAATACTCGGGTCAACAGGGTCCATCGGAACCCAGACCCTGGATGTAATCAGGCAGCACCGCGATTTGTTCGAGGTGGAACTCATATCGGCCTACCACAATTCCGAACTGCTGATTCAGCAGGCTCTTGAATTTGATGCCAACAATGTAGTAATCTGCAGCGAAGAGAAATACAAGGAGGTGGCAGATGCCCTCCAGCCCCAGGATATCAAGGTATTCTGCGGCATCGACAGCCTTTGCAGCCTCGTAGCGGCCGAGAGTGTAGACATCGTAGTGGGAGCAATGGTGGGCTTCAGCGGCCTGCGCCCCACCCTTGCAGCGCTTGAGGCAGGCAAGATTGTGGCTCTCGCCAACAAGGAGACCCTGGTTGCAGCAGGCAGCGTCGTCACCGCCACCATGCGCAAGCACAACGCGGTGATTCTTCCCGTAGACTCCGAGCATTCCGCCATCTTCCAGTGTCTGCTGGGAGCACAGGGCAACGCGGTAGAGAAAATCCATCTCACCGCATCAGGAGGCCCATTCCGCAATCTTCCCAAGGAGGAAATTGCCAAGATGACCAAGGCCCAGGCCCTCAAGCACCCCAACTGGAACATGGGCGCCAAGGTTACAATCGACTCTTCCACAATGATGAACAAGGGTTTCGAAGTAATCGAGGCCCGTTGGCTCTTCGATGTCCCCGCAGACCGCATCAATGTGCTGGTTCACCCCGAATCCATAGTGCATTCAATGGTGGAATTTGAAGATGGAGCCGTGATAGCCCAGTTAGGTTGCCCCGACATGCGCCAGCCCATAGGCTTCGCCCTCGCTTTCCCTGCACGCATCACCGTTGGCAACAAGAAACTCGACCTTGCCGAATACGGATCCCTGACCTTTAAGCATGCGGATTTGGACCGCTTCCCCTGCCTTGGACTGGCCTACGAGGCCATCAAGCGGGGTGGAAATGTGCCCTGCGCGATGAACGCAGCCAACGAAGTTGCAGTGGCCGCATTCCTTCAGGACAAGATAGGATTCTACGACATTGCACGCATAGTCGAGGACAGCATTGCTGGTGTAGATTTTGTAGCAAATCCTTCGCTCGACGACATCTTTGCAACTGATGAAGCCGCAGCAGCTAGAGCCAAAGAACTACTGTAGCAATGGTATTTTTGATGAAGTTTCTGCAAGTCCTGCTTGCACTCTCCATACTCATTATCGTCCACGAATTCGGGCACTTCAGCTTCGCTAAACTGTTCGGCATCCGTGTGGACAAGTTCTACCTGTTCTTCGATGCAGGCGGAACCTATATCTTTAGCACCAAGCGCAGCAAGTGGTTCAGCCGCATCTGCCCCAAGTCCAAGGACTGGGAAACGGACTACGGCATAGGCTGGCTGCCCCTTGGCGGCTACTGCAAGATTGCAGGCATGATTGACGAAAGCATGGACATCGAGCAGATGAAGAAGGAACCCCAGAGCTGGGAATTCCGCACCCATCCCGCTTGGCAGAGGCTGCTGGTAATGGCAGGTGGCGTACTTTACAACTTCATTTTCGCCATTCTGGCCTATATCGCAATCATGGCGATTTGGGGACAGAGTTACATCCCAAACAAAGGTAACCAAATCTATGTCAACGACTTAGCCTACGAGATGGGCTTCCGCAGCGGTGACGAAATCTTAGCATTTGACGACTATGTACCCGAAAATTTCGGGATGCTCCAGGCAGATTTGGTCAGGCGCAAGGTACACAAGGCAACCGTCCTCCGCGATAACGACACTCTGGACATATATGTAGATGGCAGCATGATTGGAGATGCACTCAATTCCGAGTACATGTTCGATTTAGCCATCCCGTTTGTAATCGATTCGCTGGCCTCCAACGGCCTTAACGCCCATAGCGAACTGCAGAATGGCGACAGAATCGTAGCCATAAACGGCGACGCAGTCCAGTTCCTGCAAGATGCCAGAACCGTGCTGGACACCCTTCCAGGTCGCCTTGTAGACGCCACCGTGCTGCGTGGTGCGGACAGTCTGGTAGTTCCCGTCAAGGTGGACAGCGCAGGCCGAATCGGGGTGTACATGCAAACCCCCAAGGTGGAGTATAGCGACTACAACTTCTGGCAGGCCATCCCTGCAGGAATCAAACTGACAGGCGAAACCATACACGGTTATCTTCAGGACTTAAAACTACTGGCTACCCCTTCCACCAAGGCCTACAAGTCGGTTGGTAGTTTCATTGCAATCGGGCAGGTATTCCCGTCCAAGTGGAACTGGTACCAGTTTATGTTCCTGATTGCCCTGTTCTCGATAATGCTGGGCGTTATGAACCTTCTGCCCATCCCTGGGCTGGACGGCGGTCACATCCTCTTCACGCTTTACGAGATGATTACAGGCCGCAAACCCAGCGACAATTTTATGATTATAGCCCAGTGGATAGGCATGTTCCTGCTGCTGGCGCTGATGATGCTTGCCTTTGGCAACGATATTGGAAGACTAATGAAATAAGGATATGAAAAGGATTATTGCATTTATGGCACTCTGCCTGGCACTGGTAGGCTGCAAGCACCGCGAAGCCCTGCTGCCCAATGTCAGCGGCAAGGCCGGGGAAATAGTTGTAATGATGGAGAAGTCCGACTGGGAAGGGTCGTTAGGCAACGCCGTCCGCGAGGTTCTGGCTGCCGACTGCCCCTATCTTCCCGTCCGTGAGCCCCTCTATTCACTAATCAATGTCACCCCTTCGAACTTCATCGACCTATTCAAGGTTCACCGCAACATTGTCTACTTTGACATTGATCCCCAGGTGACCGAGAACAAGGTGACTTATCTTCACGATAGATGGGCCCAGCCCCAGTGCATCGTGTACATCACCGCCACCGATTCAGAGCACGCCCAGGCCCTGTTTACAGGCAATACCGAGACCATTACCAACTTCATCGAGCAGGCAGAGCGCGACCGCGTAATTGCCAACACCCTTCGCTACGAGGAGCACAGTCTCTATCCCCAGGTAGCCGAGATTTTCGGCGGAAGCCCCCACTTCCCCATGGGCTACAAACTTAAGAAGAAGAATTCCGACTTCGTATGGATTGCAGACGAAAAGCAGTACACAAACCAGGCTGTACTCATCTACAAGTACCCTGCAGCTTCAGGCGTAGAAGACTTCACTCTGGACAGGATTATTGCCCACCGCAACGAAATCCTAAAGGCCAATGTTCCCGGCATGTTTGAGAATACCTATATGACCACAGGTCAGATTCCTGCACCCACAATGGAGTACATGAAGTACAAGGGTCGCGAATTTGCCCAGACCCGCGGATGGTGGGAGGTTGAAAATGACTACATGGCAGGTCCATTCGTTTCCCAGAGCTTCTATAGCCCTGATGGTCAGTACATTATCGTGGAAGAAGCCTTCCTCTACGCTCCCAAATACGACAAGCGTCAATACCTCCGTCAGGTGGAATCCCTGCTGTATTCCTGGGAGTGGGTAAAGGACGAAAAGGAAGAAAGTGAAAATTAATTTGAGAATGTCAAAATAATTTTTTACCTTTGCAGCCCTTAAAGTCTGGTGGGTTCGTATAACGGCTAGTACTCAAGATTTTCATTCTTGCAATAGGAGTTCGATTCTCCTACCCACTACCAAATATTAAAAAATAATAACAATGGCAAATAACGCATCAGCTGAAAAAGCCAATCGCCAGGGCGAAAGGCGCAGACTGCATAACAGGTATTATGCAAAGACAACCAGGAACGCGATTCGCGCAATCCGTACCACAACCGACAAGAAGCAGGCAGAAGCCGAAGCTCCCAAGGTTTACGCAATGATCGACAAGCTCGCAAAGCAGGGAGTCATCCACAAGAACAAGGCTTCCAACCTCAAGAGCGGAATCGCTGTTTACATCAACAAGCTCGCCTAAACGGCAGCTTCAGAACCCGAAGGCTCGAGTAATCCTCGGGCCTTTTTTCGAGAAGTAGCGCAGTTGGTAGCGCACTACGTTCGGGACGTAGGGGTCGGGCGTTCGAGTCGCCTCTTCTCGACAAAAAAGGGCAGGGAAACAATTCCCTGCCCTTTTTTCGTTTATGTAGCCTTCTATCAGAAGGTGTACTTTGCCATCGCTATGATGCGGTGGTTGGTAATCCAGCGAAGGTTGTCCTCTGCAAGACCGGTCTCAAGGTTGAGGTTGTCGCCGTACTGGGCGCTGGTGCTCTCGTGCTCGATGCCGAAGGTCATCTTGCCAAGGTTGTAGATGAAAGTAGACACTACCCTGAATGCGCCGTTGAAGTTGGCAGCGCAGTTCTTGGACATCCAGAAGAGGTCGGACGAGTATAGGCTCTTGGTAGTTCCAAGGTTCTTGTCGTAGCCAAGGAAGAGAGCACCCTTGACCTGCTTGCCGTAAAGGAAGCTCAGCCAACCTGTTACATGCTGGGTAGCAGTATACTCGTAAACGCCGTCAGAACCGATTGCGTGTACGCCGTAGCCACCATTCATAGTGAGGTGCTCGCCTGCCTGACCGTAGTAGAGCTTACCCTTAAGGGACCACATATCCTCCTTGTGCATAGCATATACGAAAGGAGTAATGGTGGTGATACGGTCGGAAACCTTAGCACCGTCGCTGCCATTGGTACGGGGCTTAATGCTGAGCAGGTCAACACCTGCCTTGATTACATTCTTGCCATCATCGTAGGTCATGCCTGCATAAAGTTCGGGAAGAATACCCCTTACGAGGTAGTTTGCCGAGGTGCCGGAAGGACCGTTGGAGCAGTACTGCATCTGGCTCAGAGCCATAGCGGTAAGGGTAAGGTTGTCGCTAGCCTTGTAGTCAAATGCAAACTGGGGAGAACGGTTGAGGGCATTGAAAGGAGTACCTGCATTCATTGCAATCACATCTGCCTGGTCAACTGCCAGAGGATGCCATGCCTGGCCAATCTTGATAGCCCAATCATTCTTTGAAAGGGTTACAAATGCCTGACGCAGACGGGCAGTAGAGGTTCCTGTGTAACCGCTGACACCTGCAAAGAAGTCAAATTCCACGCGGGCACCCATCTTGATGCCATTGAATTCATAGCCAGAGGCAGTCACCCAAAGACGGGAAGACAGCGCAGCATACTTGAAGCTTGTCTGGGCGTTAATGTCGTTTCCTTCTTCAGTAAGGGATTGGTCCTTAGGAAGATAGTAAAGGAAGTCCTCTGCACTTGAATACGCTACTCGGGTATCGAATACGCCGTAGTTGCGGATGAAACCGCCTAGCTGAATCTTATTCTTAGGGGGTTCGGGCTGGGCAAAGGCAGATAGGCTGATGCCCAGTAGGGATACAATCACGAAAAACTTTCTCATAAATATTAAATTTTAATTAGGCAACAGGGAAAGGCCAAATCTTGGTAAGCCAGAAGAATCCGAGAACGAATCCAACTACACCTACGATGATGCCGACCTTTGCCATATCCTTGGTCTCTACCAGACCGGTGGATGCTGCAATAGCATTCGGAGGGGTGGAAATCGG
>Ga0065711_1009526_pt1 | contig 12000 bp, 15 predicted proteins | sample Hoacrofraction12_FD_59098 | JGI IMG/M metagenome (GOLD analysis project Ga0065711, IMG submission 59098) | Hoatzin crop microbial communities from Cojedes, Venezuela - Epithelial fraction 12 v2 (version 2) | ecosystem: Host-associated > Birds > Digestive system > Esophagus > Crop | place... | reverse complement strand
GATTACAGTGCAGCCTTTTTCAATTACATATATTCCTTGCGTGAAACCAATAGGCTCCTGATAGAATCCGGCTGTAAATCATGTATCTTTGATGCCATGCAGTTTTCGTTTGAGGATATCAAGAACCCTGCAGATTCGAAAAAGTTTTACAGAGACAAATTTCGTTCTTACGGACTATTCGGTCTTGTAGACGGATGGATTGAGTCGGACTACAATCTTTCCGTGCAGCAAATCTCAGAGCTTGCGGTTGAATTATTTTACAAAATCTGAATAGGTCCGGACATAAAAAGGTCTGTCGGATTTTTCTTCCGTCAGGTCTCTTTTTTCACATATGTTCTATTCCGTCAACTTATCATCCTGAAAAACGTTATTTCAGCGTCCTTAGGTCCGTATACCGTCACCTTCCGCACCGGGGCTCCCCACTTCCATGTAAGATATAAAAAAAGCCGGTCACCCACGACCGACACCCCGCTTCCAAAAGCGACACCCCTACTTAAGCCGCATTAAATTTATTAGATTTTGCGGGATAATTTCACCGGCAGTTCACACGGTATACCCGAGGCAATTGCAATCGCGGCAACTGTACTGATTCATAAGCGGCGCGGCAGCATGCTGCTGTCCATCGCCGTCGGTACGGTATGCTATATGCTGCTGATACATGTGTTTTGACCGATATGGTCAATGTTCTGTCAGCTGTCAAAATACACTATCGTTCCGGTTTTGTTTATTGCAATAAAACTGACGTGTTCTCCGTCGCCTTCTATACTTTGATAGTAGAACGTGTATTGACCGGATGAAATGTCTTCGGGGAAATCTCCCTGCATGTAAATATATTGAATACTTTGGCCGTTGCAGTTTACTTCCCCAATTTTATCTCCTGTTGCGGCGGCGCTCTTTTCGCTTTCGTTTATAATCTTTTCGAGATGTTCTTTGTCTTCTGTGGTGTAGGACAAACACACGTAATTTTGCCCCAGATATTCTCCCGTAACGCGAAAACGGATATTGTCCGCGGAAGCGTCAACACTTTCGGGGAAAAAGTCCTTGCTTATAAGGGAAGCATCACGGTAGTTCCCGTATGTATATACAGGTCTGTAAGAAATCAGGCCGGTCGGGATCATGGAAAGTGCAGACACAAGACATATTGCGAAAACAGAAACCAGGATTCCGGCAACGGTTTTTCCGAGGGATTTCGAAGCATTTTTGTGACGAATCAATTTTATGATTGCCACTGTCATAAATACGAGCAGAACTGCCGCCGTGAATATATCCTTGAACCTGAAATAACGATATGCATTTACCGAAAAGAATATAAGGAAAAACGCAAGCGATAAAATATATACAATCTCAATTATTTTCTTAGACTTTTCTCTCATGGCATTCAATACCCTCTCTACCTTGATTTGAAAAAATCCTCTGCTGTTATAACCGCTTGAACTTCTCCGGCATATGCATTATCGATTATACCGTAAGGTGTGGCTACAATCGGATGTATCGCGTATTTGGTGTGAGTTACAGTTTGCAGATCGCTTATCTTTCGACGCATCGACCGCATAAAGTTTTCTGTAACGGTATACTCAAGCTTCGATGCGGGGATTTGGTTTGATTTATATGTTTTTTCCAAGTTCGTATGCCACGTCCGGATATTTTGTACTTGCAGTCATTGATGGCGTTCCGCAGCCTTTTCCGAGGATCACGCCCTTATCTTCAAACCGCATGTAATCACACAGCTGTCTGTAATACGCTTCAACCACCGCGAAAACCGTATCCGAATTGTCCCAGGCCGCCGACAGAAGCACGGTCTTCTTGTGCATGTAAGTAAGTTCCGTTGTGAAGCTGTAGAATCTGTCCACAACCGCCTTCAGTTGCGCCGGCCAGTTGTAGTAATCAACAAAACGTTCTTTTATCTGATTTTGTCTATCCGTTTCACGTTCCCGAAACCCGCATAAATCAAGGGTTCTTCCGTTTTCAATTCCGTGTCCTGCCGTATCTTTTCCCGTGATATCATTGTTCATTTGCAGTAAATTTGCAGTAAATCGCAGTAAAAAAAAACAAGGCCGCCCGGCATCCCGGAACAGCCCTATTATAACGTGATTCATCATGCAAGTTTTGAGATTTTCCGAATTTCTTCAAACGCTTCATTCTTCTTTTCATCCCTGAATTCAGCGTAAATGTTCATAGTTGTTGAAATATCCGCGTGGCCTAATATCGCCTGCAGCAGTTTCGGATTCACGTTGTTTTCAACACCCCGCGCCGTGAACGTGTGCCGCAGTTTGTGGCAAGTGAATTCCGGCATTAAATCGGCCTTCCTTCCTTCACGTTCTGCCGCTTCCGTTTCGGCCCGGTTGAACCATTTGATAGTTGTATGAATGTATCTATTAACCGAATCATATTCTTGACAAGTTCCGCTTTCAGAAACGAATATGAACCCGGAAACGCCTTCAACCTTTGAAATGCTGCCGTGAATCATCCTGAACCGCATAGCATCCCGAATTGCCTCCGCGCAATCATCGGACATTGGAACAACACGTTTTCCCGCTTCCGTTTTCGGTTCCGTGATACGCCATTCACGATGCATCCCCTTCACGGCCTTCAGTTGTATCAATTCTCGGTTAATCGTGATAACGCGGTTCTTGAAATCAATGTCTGAAGGAATCAGGCCTAACACTTCAGAAACGCGGCATCCAGTTAGTAACATAACCTTGATTGCAGGAAGATAACCCGCACCGGCAACCGGCAGGCGTGATTCTGCAAACGCCATGAACCGTGCTAAATCATTTTCAGATACCGCCGTTTTCTTTGCCGGTTTCCACCCGTGATTCCGAATAACCCGTGAATACATTCCTTCACAAGGATTCTTCCGGCAGATATCATTCTGAACCGCGATTTTGAAAACCGGATTCAACACCGTGTTCACGTGTGCAAGCGTGTTTCCGCTTCTTCCGGCCCCGTCCGAATCCATAACCCCGTTATACAATGATTCAATATCTAACGGCCGGATATCCTGAATCTTGCGGCCGCCGATAACGTCCCGGCAATACAGATTATATGATTCCGTATATGTGCGCCGCGTGTTTTCCTTCAGGCCCTTCTTTTGCTGCATCATGTAATCAAACACCGCGTTCACCGTAATGTTTGCAGCATCGGCCCGGATTCCGTCCCGTGCATCCGCATCAATCCGGTTTTCTTCCGTCCGCAGTTCCTGCAGCGTGTCCGCGTAAACCGTCAACCGCTTGTGCGTGATTTTGTCCGTCCACTGGAACATATAACGCCCGTCCGGCCGTTGCGATTCACCTTTGTTCAATACCCTTCCGCATGAATCATAGCGGATTTTCTTTGCCTTGCGCCTTGCCATAACAACACCGTCCTTCCTTTTTCTTGTTTTGTGTTTTCATGTGTTTTCACGTCTTATTCTATACCGGAATAGATGCGAACGCAAATTCTTTCAATCTATGCCGTGTTATAATTCAATCTGCATCACCATACAGGAAGGGACTGCCATGAACCGATATACACCCGCGCAAAAACGCGCTGCAGATAAATACCGTAACGAAAAGATTGAACGAATCGAAATCACTGTTCCAAACGGCAGAAAGGCCACCTATCAAGAAGCCGCAGCCGCAGCCGGCAAATCCTTGAACCGCTTTATAGTTGACTGCATAGAAACGGCCATCAGCCCGGCTGAATCGTCACAAGACGGCCATTAGGTGTTAATATTGAATCTCTTGCGTAATTCATCTATTGAATCACCGTGCTTTGATTCATCCCGTTCCTTTTCCAGTTCTTCAATTTCCGTTAAACACTGCATCAAGCGCCGCGACATTGATGCGATATCCCTATCACTTCCGGATTCTTGCAACCGTTCAGACAACAACGACCTCAGCGCTTTTAACGTTTCCAACCTATTACCGGTTTTTGCAGCATCAATAAGATTTTTTGCCATATCTTTCACCGCCCTTTATATCACTTCAACCGCATCCGCAATGCCGGCAATCAATCGCGCTTTAACTCGCCTGCCTTCACCTTCAGGATAATAAAGCGTGATATCCTTCAATAACTGATTTTGAACCTTCAGTTCTTTTGCAATCTCCGTTAATTGTTCTGCTATTACTTGTAATTGTTCTTGTTCTTTATTCATACTGTTTACCATCCTTTTTTTGTGGAAAATATTTGCGGGGAGAGACTCCATCGATAGCGGCCACCCTAGGGAAGGCGGGCGGTGCTTGAAAATCTTTGCGCCCTTACCTTTTACGCCTTGCATACAATCAGACGTTTCTTTGCATCGTTCACCGCGTGTTCTGCAGTAACATAACCGTTCACATCGTGCATCCATTGCGCAAGAAACAAATCCGTTTCGGCCTTCTTCAAATTCGCTTCCGCTTCCTGCCGTTCAATATCCTTGATAAACTGAAGCAATTGTTCTTTTGTTTTCAAAACGTTCACCGCCTTTCGTTAACTAATAATCATTTCAGGTGCATTTTTTTCAGAAACATATCTGTTAATTCTTTTGCAGTAATTTGCCTTGAATAATCCTGCTGATAATACCGCCATTTCAGACCCGCCGTATAATAAGCCGCTACAACACAATCCTTCAGATATACCTGTTTTCCATCCCCGTGACTACATACCATAGCAATCGCGGGAACTCCGGCCAAACTAATAACATCTATCAGGCGTTTAATTAATATCCTTTGCCCTAAAGGCGGCATCGAATCGCCGTGTTTTGCTTCATATAATATCCATCCTTTGCCGTGGCAATCCATCATCCCGTCAATATCAGATACCGGAACGAACCGCCGCCCGTTTAAGATGTAATCCATACCATCGAACAGAACGCGCCGTTCAAAATATTCAGTTGAATGAATTCGCGCCCTGTTCATAACAGTTCACCCCCTTCCCGTCTTTTTATGTCATTTCCGTGATTCCATAAATGTGCAAAATGTGCATTTTCAGCAGTACCTTTTCTCGCGTATAGGAAATTTGAAAACCTTGTATTGAAAATGCACAAAATGCACACCGCAGAAATCACCGCCATTCGTCCGGAATATCATCGGAATAATTTGTTTCACGCCATTCCGGCAGTTTGTACCCGATAACAACATTCCGCACCGTTGCACCGCTAACCGTTCCTGTTTTCTGCAGCAAGCCGCGCCCGCGCAATAATTGGAAAAAGTTCTGTTTTGATTCAGCATATAAGCCGGAACCCTTACACCATGAAACGAACCTTCCGTAAACATCGGCCGCCCGTTCAACGTTCCCCGGCATTTCTTCAAGTTCTTCAGCAAAGAACCGTTTGATTTTGTCCGAATCATCCGCATAATCTGCCGTTGCATTGATAACGGAATCGGGCCTTTGCAAGCCTTCAGCCTTGTAACGCCGCAGACCTTCAAGAACCCAGTTCAGCACCGCCGACAAGTTACCCGGTTCCTGCAGCCTTGCCTTTAATCCTTTGTCCTGTTCTGATTCATCAAAGTGACGTTCGAACGGAAGAACCATAACGCGGCCACTTGTAAACAACGTTGTGTCCGTTACCACCGGCAGGAAGTTAACATTCATCATAATTGTGAATTGTGGATAAAATTCAAAGAACCGTTCATACACGTGACGCGCCGTGATTTTATCGCCGCCCGAGAGAGATTTAAGAAGCGCTTCATCCAGATGCAGGCCTTTTGCCGGTTCAGAACAATTCAGGAAACGAATGCCCGCCAAACGTGCTATATCATCGGAAGCGCCGGAACCGTCCTTGTTATGTTTTACCGCTAAAGATTCAGGCCGAATGCTTGCGCCATAATCGCCAAACATTCGCATCAAGGTTTCACAAAATGTTCCTTTACCGTTTCTCGTTGTCGCACCGTATAGAATCAGAAAACATTCCTGAACCGGCCGCCCGCTGATTATGTAGCCCGTGAACGTCTGAAGGAACCGCACCTTTGTTTCATCATTCTGCATAACTTGGTCCACAAATCGCGGGAAATCCTGCTGCCGTGCTTCTGGCAGATAATCGCATCCGGCAATCTTTGACAACATGAACTCCGGTTTGTGTGGCATAAATTCAAATGTATCAAGGTTCAGAACACCGTTTTGACAATTGAACAACGCCGTGTCCGCGTCAAGTTCTTCAGATGAAAACGAACGGATTTTTCTTGCATCCTGAATAGCAGCAACACGCCGCGCCCGTTTTGATAAAGAACCGCAGGCGGCCCTGAAATTAAGTAAATCATTCGGCGGGATATCCGGATTCATATAGAACAGTGAATAGTAATACAAGGCAGACGCAAACACCGCCGCAGCGTGTTCGATGTGCATTCCTTCCGCATCCAGTGTCCACCGCTTGCCGTCATACCAAAACCATGATTTAGCAGTAACGTTATAACGGCAATCTTCAAAAAAATTACCTATCAGTTCGCCGCATTTCAAATCCGTGATGGAAAAGATTTTGCCGCCTTCAGATTCCTGTATTTTCCTTGCAATCGCCTGAACTTCATCTTCCGTTGTTTGTTCTATTTCCTGCCGGTTCCGTTCCGTTTCGACCTGCAGGAATTCCTTGAATTCATCCACCGTTAACGCCGAATCAATCAAGGCCCGGAAGGCCGCCGCACCTGCCGCCCTATCAGAAAACATTCCGATAAAATCCGAATAATCACCTTTTTCAACCGTAAATGAATCAGGCCATCGTATTATCTTCACCGTCACGCCGTGATTGCTCAAATCATTCGCAACACGGGCCGCAGATTTATAACCCGGTTCATCCCTATCAGGAACGACAATAACACGCAGGCCTTCAAAGTGATGAATCAAAGCCGTTGTCCAGTCATTGGAACCACCCGCCGTAACCGCCCGGAATCCGTCTTTATTTGCGTTCCTTGCATCCTTTTCGCCTTCAACGTAAAGAATCACACCTGAATCATCCCGCGCCGTCTGAAGGTATCTGAACGGATATAACGCCGCATATTTCTGCCGATTCTTAACTCCGAATTCCGAAACGTAACCTTCCGCATCCGTCCGGCAATATCGGAACGTTTTCTTCCCATCATCCGGCAGTAATATCCGGCATTTTGTATAGCAATACCCGGATTCATTTTCGTAATCATAAGATTCAACGAACCTTGCACCCTTAAAATCACCATTTTTACCCGGCCATTCAGCGAACTCCGAAACTGTTTTGCCTTTTCTTTTTCGTTCCGGCTGAATATCCGACATTTGCAGGCCTACAGCGTTCAGAATCGCATTCGTGCCTTTCCTGCCACATACGTGGCAATATACCACCGTCCCGCCTTTATCGCCGCGCGATATCGTTAATGAAGGATTCTTTTCATCGCCACCTGCATGAACAGGACAATAACCTTGTGCCGTGTCCCTGTTTTGTCGCTTTATCCTAAAATGCGAACATACTTCTTGAAAATCCATCGCCATGATTTACACCGCCGTAAACGAATCAATGTGTTCCTGAAGAACGTTCTTCTTGTAACGGGCTGCCCTGCCTATCTTCAGTTTTGCGCCGCACTGTTTAGCAAGTTTTTCAATCGTACTTGCCGACAGATTGAACGTTTCCACCGCTTCAGGAAGCGTTAAAAGGTTGCAGGATTCATTCCGCGTGTATTGCGCTTTAACCATCTTTGCACCATCCTTCCGTTCCGTTTTGGAACAATCTGTAATTGATAATTATTTGTTTAGATTCCAGCCGAAAGCCCTTTGAACACACGTGTTTCATTGTGTTTTCGTCTCTTTTCGTGTATAATCATATCAGGCGATATTGCCAAATAAAACGGATATGAACGAAAGGTTTTGAAAATGGGAAAACGTGACGTTTTGGAACAGTATGAATTTGACGTAAAGGAAAAAGATGTGTATAAAACCATCGGTTCCAACATACTAAAACGCATGGATTCACGGTTTAATTCAAAACACCGGAAGATAACTCAAGACGAACTGGCCGCAGATATTGCCAAACAAACCGCTGCTTCCTGCAGCCGTTCCACCGTGGCCCGGTGGATATCGGGAAGCCGCCGGCCGTCTATCCTTCATTTGATATCAATGTGCCAAATCTTTGATTGTTCCGTTGAATCCTTGTGCGGCATCAAGGAAAAGAACCGCGACAATGAAGCGGCCGAACGTTTCACCGGTCTATCACATGAATCAGTTCAATATCTTCACCACTTGCAACCGCAGGAACGCGCCGTTCTTGATAGCATACTAAACAAGGAATCCGGCCTTGATACCATCCTTCAGAATGTAACGGCAGCAAAAATCGCCGCTGCTGAACGTGCAAAGATTGCCGATATCTGCCAAATGAAGATAGAAGGCCCGTATCTAACCGCCGTTGCAAAATCATATGAAACGGAATCTTCCGCAGGATGGAACCAGCAAATCCCGGAACCGGATTATTATTACAATATAGCAATCAACCTTGAACGCGAAATAAAGGATTATTCCCGCGATATACAAATTCAGGAATTCCGACTTGAAAACAACAAGCGCCAAATTAGGCAAGTAATAGAACAGTTCCTTGACAGGCTGATTCCACCTGAAAAGAATAAAGAAGTAATTCAGTTAGACAAAGCGATTCATGCATTTGATACCGCAGGCAGAAAACGAACGGCAGAAGGATATAAAAAGAACCGCCAGCACCAGTAATGGATGAAGGCGGTTTTCTTTTCCCGTTGTTATGGATTTTCAAGACATTACAATTATATCATATTCCGGTACATATAGCCGTTAATCTCGGGTCGTTTGCAGTAAAATTGCAGTAAAATCAGGAAGAAAAACGCCGGAACCCTTATATTTACGCCGCTTTTCGGCCTTGTGCCGGTTGATTGTAGTAGTAGACGGGCATCACAAAGACAATCATGTCCGTCTTGCGAATCATACCTTTAAGCTTTGTCTCGTAGTCATCCTTCTGCACACAGGGACCTGCCATACCGCAATGATTGCAGCCGATGCACGGACGGATATCCGCACTGAAAACATCAAACTCCGTCACTTCATGTCCCGCTTCTTTCGCTCCCCGGATAAACTCCCCGGCCAGCATGTTGGAAGAACCGTTTTTGTTCCCGCTGCTCTCCAATACAAGAATCTTCATGCATTTTACCTCTTTCTTTTCATTGCAGTTGTAAGTTTCATAATGTGATACCCTGCGAAAACATACAGCGCCATCACACATATCAGCTTTCCTATGGTCACCGCAACCGGTTCCGAATCATCGAAAACATAAAACCGCTGCCTCAAAAACATGTACTTCCGGATGTCGCTTAACACAAACACAATCAGTCCGCATATCGCTGCAACATAGCCTGTAATGTTCAGGACTAATGCCCCTGCCCGGTTTTTGATTTTGCCGGCAATCATCTGCCAATGGTTTCCCAGATGCAATCCGATAAACAGGAAGCACCACTGCGAAATTGCCAGATGAATGCCGCGTGCCGTTGCCGCACCTATATGAGGGAGAAAAACAAACACATACTGAGACATTGTAATTCCGCTCACCATTTGCAGGAGCATGCAGACAAGCAATCCGATATTTACTGCCGTCATCCAAATTCTCTGCGTTGTGTATCTGCCTTTGAAAAGGTTCCCGTACCAGCGTATGTTCAGAACGTTGTGTGCGATGAACAATACAAGCATCACAGCGCCCGTATACTCGTGAAATCTCTTTCCCGTGACCTGAAACGCAAGCAGAATCAGAATTGTTACGGTCATGAGAATGTCGATTACGATTTTCGTTTCTCGGGTCATTGGTCTTTATTCTCCGAGCGCGATTCCGAGAGATTGAATCCATTCCGAAACTTCGGATTCCGAAGCACTTCCGGACATCCTTGCGCCGTCAAGCCAGGTGCCGGATCCGGCGCAGGCTTCTATGTTGTCGCCGCTTGTTCCGATTCCGCTTCCGCCCGATGTGCAGAACGGAATGACCGTCTTACCGTTAAAGTCATAACTCTCGGCAAACGTGAACATGATATGCGGAGCATCGTACCACCAGATCGGATAACCCAGGAACACGATATCGTAGTCACCGAAGTTGTCTATGCTCCCGGAAATCGCCGGGCGACAGGCGCCGTCATTCTGCTCGATTGTAGTCCTGCTCGAATTGTCGTTGTAGTCAAGGTCGGCGTCCGTATAAGGCTCTTCCGGCACAATCTCATACAAATCTCCGCCGGTCACCGCAGCAACAGTTTCCGCCAACTGCTTTGTTGTACCTGTGGCCGAGAAATACGCCACCAAAATCTTAGATCCTGTCATCTCCGTCTCCTCCTCATTCTCGCTTTCGGTTGTTTCTTCGGCATCCGTTATCTCATCCGATTCGCTTTCTTCGGTATCCTTCACACTTGTTGTGATGGACGTCTGCTCCGCTGCAGTTGCATCGTTCGGCGCATCTTCCGCTTGCGTACAGCCGCAAAGCAGGATCATCAATGTCAGAAATACCGCCATGCATTTAAAAGTCTTCTTCATAACCACCTCCTACAGCGTCGTCAACACCGGGTTTTTAAGGTAATCATAGAGCCTGTCCACCTCAGACGGTTTTGTGCAATCCAGCATGGACGGTGTTCCCGTATCCATGCGGCGAATTTTTTTCATATCTTCTTCATCCAGGGTAAAATCCCAGATGCCGATATTCTGCACCATGCGTTCCTTGTGAACAGACTTCGGAATGATGACCACACCACTTTGGATATCCCAGCGAAGAATGACCTGTGCCACTGTCTTGCCGTATTTATCTGCAATCTCTTTCAGCGCCGGTTCCTCGAACATTCCGCGGAGTCCTTCAGCAAACGGTGCCCAGCCCTCCGGCTGTACGCCCAGCTTCTTCATGACTTCGATCTCATCCCACCTCTGGTAATGCGGATGCCGCTCGATCTGATTGACCATCGGCCGGATTTGGGCGTTATAGCAAAGATCCATCAGCCTGGCAGAATCAAAATTACAGACACCGATTGCCCGGATCTTCCCCGCCTTATACAGTTCCTCCATTGCTCTCCAGCTGCCGTAATAATCACCGAAGGGCATATGGACAAGATACAGGTCCATGTAATCCAGCTGCAGCTTATTCAGCGATTCGCAGAAGGCTGCCGGCGTTTTCTCATATCCCATCTGCTGAATGTATGCCTTCGTGGTTATGAACAGCTCTTCCCGCTTCACCATTCCGGCATCTATGGCCTTCTTAAGTGCGTTCCCTACTGCCTTCTCATTATTGTAGGAAAAAGCCGTATCAAATGAGCGGAATCCGGTTTCTATTGCGTCCAGCACGACCCGCTCTGTATCCTCTTCAGGGATTTGAAATACCCCGAAACCCTGCATCGGCATCGCAACGCCATTTGATAATTTAATATTTTCTATCACGCGGTTCACCTGCTTTCATCGTTATTAGGCAAGGCTCTTTGTAAGGAAGTCCAAAATTCTGTCAAACGGGATTTTCTCCAGATCATCATACAGATCCACATGGTTCGCGCCCGGCACAACGATCAGCTCTGCGTTTCCTTCGAAGCGGCTATAGATTCCTTCGTTCAGCGGCCGTGTCTGCGCATTCTCCCCGGTCAGAATCAGCACCGGACGCGGCGCGATATCCCCAATGTGATTCAAAAGCTGGAAGTTAAAGAAGCTGTAATCGCTCGTTGTCGTAAAGCCTCCCAGGGCATTCGGATGATGGCCGCGCTTCATCGAATAGAAGCTCCAGAACTCCGCGCTCATCGGATCAAGCCCCTCCGGGATGCTGTCTGCCGTCTCCTCAGGATATGGCGCGATCACCTCTGCCTGCAGCTTCCCGAAATCCTCATAGCGTTTCTCTGCCAGGACTTTCAGCCGTTCCTTCTTCGCTTCTCCCGGATAGAAAATATCTGCGTTTCCGCTGATATCTACCATCGATGCCGTTACAATTGCCTTGATTCTTACGTCCACAGAAGCCGCTGCCAGCGCAAAAGAGCCGCTGCCGCAGATACCGATTGCCGCGATCCTCTCCCTGTCTACAAATTCCCTTGTGCCGAGATAATCAACACCGGCCATAAAGTCCTC
>Ga0065711_1048077_pt1 | contig 12001 bp, 5 predicted proteins | sample Hoacrofraction12_FD_59098 | JGI IMG/M metagenome (GOLD analysis project Ga0065711, IMG submission 59098) | Hoatzin crop microbial communities from Cojedes, Venezuela - Epithelial fraction 12 v2 (version 2) | ecosystem: Host-associated > Birds > Digestive system > Esophagus > Crop | place... | reverse complement strand
TATATATTTTATATATATTTTTATATATAAAAATTTTATAATAATAATAAAAAAATCTATGGTAGCAACAGAAGCCAACAACTTTTCCTGAAAAGAAGATGCTTCTCTGAAGGTGGAGACTATTGGGGTTTCCTGCATATACTATTTCCATTTGGTTGTCTTTTAGTTTAGTCCAGAGTTTCAAGATCACAGACTAATGTTAAAAGTCTAATAGTTATTAGAAGGTTGAGCTTTTTAAAGCTTTTTTACCTCATCTTAGAATTTTAAATCACTTTTGGCATCTAGTCACTTGTAAAGGAGAAGCCCTTATTAAAGTAGACTCCATGTCCTGCTGAAGTGATTGAGACGGGAGAGGTGGTATAAATTAATTTTGCTCTAGATTTGGTTCTGTCCTTTCAGTTAACTGTAGAAATATATGAAATACAAAATAATTGTGAAGTGATTGCTACATCACAACCTGTCATCTTTCTGGTCTGCTGGTATTGGTCAATGACAAAGAAATACCTGAATGCCTGAAAGGAATGACCGGAAACCCATTATTTGTTAACCTGTTTGTTTTTAAATTGTTGAATTCTTATGGGAATATATCTCACCAGTAGCATTTCTAAAACCAGTAATGAAGTCATGAATGAAATGGGAAGTTTCAAATTGCTGTTCAGTTTTCCTTACCTATGGGTTGGTGCTTGGGTGTGCCTGAAGTAAGGAGCACATCAGTACTACGTAACCTGATCTTTCATCAATGATGCAGAGCACTTGCTGCCTGTCCAGCCTCAAATGTGTTTGCAGAGTGGTAACTGTAAGGCTCCAGTGGTTTCATTGAGCATATTACTGTTTTATAATTCATTGGGGCACAGTGAATTATTTTACAGCTGTATGTACATGTGGTTTTGTCTTTCTTACAAAAAAAAACTGAAAATATTTCTGTGGACTGCATAGGTGATGGGTAACTGACATTTTCTTCTCCAGTTTGTTTTGAACTTTGGCCTAGCGTTCAAGGTTATGTCACTTTTAAAGTGGTGTTATTTGGATCTGATCTAAGGCTTGATCACCTGTGATAGTTAAACACAAGCATGTGTGTTAGCATCACAACTTGCCAGTTAATCCGTTTAGTATGAACTGTATAATTTTCTTCTCCAGGAAAAATCCAAACCAGAAGTTGCACGTTCATTTATTTTCCTGCCCTGGAAACCTGGTCATGACTTTCCTCAGAGTAGGTTTTAAAACAAACAAACAAACACCTGAAAGTCTAGTCTTTCAAGGTTGTTGATACAGGGTGGTTGTCACATTTTCATAGTTAAGGCTGGTGGGATTAATTTTCCTTCACCAAAAGCACGTTGTAGTCCTTTGATATAAAACTGAACGTGTATTTACAAGCAGTTTGGCATCTGAAAATTGATTCCACTGCTAGCAGGATGATTACTGCTGCTGTGTAAAAGTAAATACTTTTTTCCATCACTCAGAGTGGAAAGCTTCAAGAGCTTCCCTCTCCATCTCTGTCAGACTCCGCACTCTGCCTCAGGCATTTCTACCATCTCTGGGGTGCAACCTGTATGAATTCCTATTTGAAATCCTGATTAGATACATTAAACAGGGTTTTTTTTCTAAAAAACACCATTGAAAACATTACTTATTTCCTCTGCATAGCAATGTAAAACAAGCCTGTTTTAATCTACTTCTTTTGTGTAGTTTTATTCAAGCCATCAAATTTAATGATTCTCATGGCCTTTTTTAGCTGTCACATTACAATGGCTTTAGACCAAAATATGCTCAGTTAGCTTAAAAACTGGCTGGATGAGCAAAAGAAACATTCTAGAAGGGTTTGTTCTAGTTTGTTTACATGATACTTTTATTTTTTTTTTTTTACATCAAAAAAACTAGAGCACATAAAACCAAAAGAAAAACAGATTGTTGTCCTTTTAATAGTCTGGGCAGTGCAGTCAGTGGTAAGAGAGAAAGCTTAGACATAGAAAGGAGACATCTCTCTTGGTGCAGTGAAATGCAAAGAGTTGAATATTCGAAACATGGCTTTCTTGCTTTGATGGGTCTTTTTCCTTTCTTGAAGTTCAGTAGATATGTGCTAAGTGTGTCATAAACTCATCACAACAGGGTTCCACTAACCTTTCTGGAGAAAACCAGAATGGCTGTAATTCTGAGGACTTCAATAGTTTGTTCAGTGGGGAATTTGTGTTAACACACAGAGATCTCTGTCTTTTCAGATTACTTTTGTGTAAAGAACAATAACAATATATTTTTTGAAAAACTGTTTTGAAGATAATATCTTTAGCAACAGCTCAGGGATGCACAGGGAGGGGGTGGGTGGAGTGGTGTTCCAACATAGTTCCAAATAATGTTAAAAAAAAAAAAAAGCAACCCAAAAAGACCCAAACCAGCTGCAAGTATTCCATGCTTTCCAGTGGCTAAGACTGCACTCTGTTCAGCCCTCCAAACTTCTTAGGGCAACCAAGGCTTGGTTATTGTTGAACCAGAAACACAAAATCTTATTTCATTTGGCTAGGAAATGCAAAATCCAGTTACGTAAGATTGTTGGTGCGGGAAGACATATTAATGAACATCATTATGCCTCATTTCTTGTAACCTTTGCTCAATTAAGCAGTGTCTCCCTTCATCCCTAGTTGGATTTAGATCCTGTAGCATCTCTAAGGAATGCAGAACTTGCAGCAGTCCTTTCTTCAGAAAAGTCGAGAGAGGTTCTTTCTTGGCAAATAATTAACTGTGTGAAAAACTTTTTTTTATTTTAATTTTTAAGAAAAAGTGTAGCCTTGTGCTCTTTAATTCAAGAACAGCTTTTTAATGTCTTTTTTGATGCAATCTATGTGAAAGTTAAGCTTACCTCTGCCATTACAATGTAGTATTGAGTGCTTTTCTAGTGCACAAAGGAGTCCTTTCAAAGTCCCTGCAAGGTTATTGTGAGAACTTTCAAAGCGTCTTTTTTCTGATTTTAAAATACTGTCAGAAGAAAATAGCCTTACTGTTTTTGAACTACTTTAACCAGCTCAGAAGGAAGTCAGTTACCCTTTCTTGATTAAGGTGTCACCACATAAATACACAGATGCAGTTTGAGATTGTCGTTTTATTAGTTTTTAAAATGTTAACAGCTTCATATTTCATGTCTGTAAGTCTGAACAGTAGATGATAAAGCATATTTTCCATCTTCTGTCTCTTTGGTTGTACCACTGTGAAGCACTTTGAGAATTAGTTATAGATGTTTATTTCATGTAATCTGTATCTATTAATGCATACACAGAGGTGGGTGGTATTTCCAGTGAATAGCCCTGAGCACATGCACTCATCCATAGACCAGAGTGGGATGGGAAATTTTCAAGGGACAAATAGTCTCAGTGAAGAAATACCCCTGTTTCTGGCCTGAAGCATCTTTTTGATGAGCCAAAGTGAAAGTCTTAAGTAAGCTAACATTCATTTGCCTCTGGTAAAAGATCACTGGTATGCATGCTTTCTCTCTTTTGCCCACGTCTATGCTCTTATATTCCTATCAATTCAGTTTCCCTGTGCATGCAGGCAAAAAAGGAATTTGCTATGGATGACTTCCAAGTCTACTCTCATGTTGAACCCTAGTAGTTGCCACCCCATTTGGACATTCTATATTGCCTCTGGAGCAATAGAGGCAGCAAATGGTAAATGGTAAACTGAGCGACAATTTAGAAAAATGCAGCCTTCGCCACTTACTTGTCTTTAATCCTGTTTGAGAAATCTTTTGAAAGCGACGTGGGATAAACCTCCAAAACTTTAACTTCTGTTTAGATTCTTCTATTTAAAAAAAAAATGAATCTTTAATACTCCATATATGTTTATTACAGAAGCAAAGAGGTTCCTTTTTTTTTTTTCCACTCTGATATTTGCCTTCCTTTCCTTATTCTGGTGTTCATCACTGTTTGTCACTGACTATCAGAGCATATAGGATTGGGTCTCATCCTTGAAGTCCCGTGTGCTGCATGTGTCTCTCTGTATCTGCAGAGAGGTATTAATGGTTGTATATTAGGCACTGTTTTTCTCCTTCATTATTTCTCTGGCCACATAGCTAAAGTATGAAGTAATAAAAGGTAAATGCATTGTGAGATGCGCCATCTCCAATTAAATGTTGCTCTTTATTGGAATATATTCTATAGCAGCTGGGGTAGGTACATTATAAAACAGACTTTCACACTGAGATGTGTCCAGAGACATAAATACTTACTTTTGAAATTTTATATATGTGTGTTAGTTTAAATAGTTTCTGTTGTGAAGGAGCAGCTTTTAAACATGCTACGCTTATTTTCTTTCTAGTTGATTCTTTAATGATGCAGACTGCTGGCAGAGACTCAGTCACAACCTTGATATCTGTGTGATCGTTGTAAACAATTCCTCTTTCCATTCTTCAAGTTTTCTCAATCATCCTACTTATTGTCCCCAACCTATTATATGCCACGGATGACTTTTTCCATTTAATTTTAGTGTAGAAAAGTAACAGGAGTTTTTCAAGCGCTGGGTAAATCTGACTAAGTAATTAAATGCTACAGGAGCTGTTGATTGGCACATAAAGCTACAATGTGATAAACTGATATGAGTTACAATACTGTGCATCTTTACTTCCTTGAAAGAGTGCATAATGAGACCTGATTTAAATAAGTTCTGTTTTTAAGAAACATCCCATGTGTTTCCTTTGAAATTAGCTTTGCCTTCATCTGTTGGAACTATTAAGCCAATCTGCTCCTTGAATTATTCTATACAAGCCTGTACATTTCAAAAGAGAAATGAAGAGGCTGTAAATCAACAGTGCATAATTTTGGAAACCCACTTCCTGTGCTCAAAAAATAATTTTAAGATGCAATTGAAGGAAATACATTCTTACAGGATACACTAAACAGTGTAACAATTCATGAACAGCAAAAGTTTTTCTAGCTTTCTAGTTTTTCAAGAGTGGAACAGGCTTCAGCTACAAAGCATTCCCAACAGAAATTTTGGAAGACCTTGATTTAAACAAATTACTTGTTTATAAATTCAGACAGTAAGTTAATATGTTAGCTTGTAAGAAGAGTTAATTTTTAGATTAGAAATAATAAGTATTTCTAATGAAGAAAATGCAAATAGGGTTACATTATCTTGATACAACAGAATAAATGGTATATTATTTCCAAAGTTATAATGGGAAAAAACATATGGTTCACAGTTACTGAAAGAGGAACAAATCAAAATGGACTGTAAATAATTGGCTAATAGTTGTAAATCAGGGAGCTAACACTTCTTTGTTCTCTTCCCTGAGAGAAAGATTCTGTTAGTGGGGTTCTGCGTTACTCTGCCATAGTGAAGTAGTTTGAAGGATGTCCCTCACACCTCCAAAATGAATGCTGCGATGCTGTTCATAGTAGTTGCTTTGTGTGATGCTGCATAAAACACTTCAAGAGTGTAGTTTTGTGAGCCCCTGTCCATCTACCAGTGGAAGAATTCTTTCAGGTCTCAAAGGAGGATTTTATAATTATTCTTGGCTAGTATTATTCAAGGTCAGCTCTGAAAACTGATTGTGTTAACACTGCATCAGCACACCATTAGGTTTCCAGGTTCTTCCCCTCTTCTTTTATAAGAATCAAGAGTGTCTGAAATTAGTGTTGGTTTCACCATGAATCTTTAAAAATCCATGTCCTGGTTTATGTAGGAAATAAGAATGAATTTGCAAATGCAGTAAAACTGTTGGAATCATAGACGGATTTGGTAGTTTGTCACCTGTCAGATTACTGAGGGAAGTGAAGCTTGCATTTTAGACCTTTATCTAAAGTATACAGTAACTGTACAATTTAGATTTGTAGTATGAAATATGGTTGTATGAATTACTGCCAAAGTTGCATACAGCCCTTTTGGTGTATGACCAATATAGCTTTAAAATACCATTGTACTTTTATAAACATAAAGGACCTTCACGTGGGAAAAAACAATTGCGCTATCTATATGCTCAGTGTTAACATTTTCATTTTGTGTTCGCATCTGTATAATAAACAGGACTCAAAAAATAATTGCATAGTAGCGTTTGGGGAGGTATCTTTTGCAAAACTAAATAAAACACCAAAATACGTGATTGAGCTTTTTGTTACATAAAAATCTTTAATATGATAATCAGATTCAGTATTGCAGCTTTTTTGTTCCTTTTGGGATTTTTATGACTTATTTTTACTCTATAGTGTTCTTGTAGGTGTGATTTTTTTTTTTTCCCCAACAAAATCTTTCTTCAGTCCACTCAAAACAGATGATATTTGAGCTCGAGATTAGTTTTATAAGTGGATTTCTTTTTCATTCTGCTGCTGAGAGGTTTGCCTGAAAGGACAAGAGGTTATTATTGATATATTTGGTTCTCCTTGCATCATGTATTCTCATTGCTGTTCTTGTTTACTGGCAGAAAGAGACAAACAGAGAGATATTCTCTGATCGACTATTGCTAAGAAACAAGGAATAAAGTTATGCGAGTCTGAGTGGCTGTTCCAAAAATTATTTTTGCATCTGTGGCATAAGAAAAAAATGTGTTAACCGTAATGTAAGAAGTCTGTGGTGTGCTCAAGATACTCTTCTTTACTACTAAATTATTTCAATACTATTATTTCATGTGCAAGATTTCTTTTATGCTAAAAGATTTCTTTGTCGAGATATATTAATAGGGAATGCCATGGATGACTTAGAGTTGAGGAGCTATATGGGCCAAAGTGTTGAAATTTTTGTGTTGTCAACCTCAATTTGAAAAACTTCAGTGGCAGGGATGGTGGAGGGGGACAGAGAATCAAAGCCAAGGTCTCTTAGGTCAACCTTGATTGAAGTTTTATTGAGGGCTATCAGGAGAAATTGATGAACACACTATGTGAAGGTAAACAGGAGACACAGCAAAAAAGATCCATCTCTAGATTATTTCTAACTGCCAAAATTTCTTAGTAGGCTCAGAACCTATCATGGCCTGCTTTTTCTTGTATGCTTTGGAAATATTTGGGAAAATGCATGGAGGAAAAAAAAGAAATTCTAGAAAGATTTCCTACTTCACACTGAAGTAAATTAATCGCCCCTCTGTTTCTGAAAAAATCTTTGAAAGTAAAAGTTAAGATTCTATGTTAATGACACATCCACAAAGGCTCTACTAACCCAAAGTTTTTTACACGGGTAATTATCGAGCCTTAATTGCACAGTAGTGACAACGGCTTCCTGTCTTCCTTCCTTCCTGAAATAAATTCCTGCTTAGAGAGTGTTATCATGATTTGTAAAATATGGTTGATTTTGAAGAGTCTTATTCTAATGTGTTTTATGTGAAATTAAAATATTGATACATACTGTGCTGATTTGAAGGGATTATTTAGGAATGTTGCTTTTATAATACTTCAGTTTCTGTTAAATGAAGTATTTTTTTTACAAAGTAGGGCTTGGTTTTTAAATTACAGTTTTTGTTTCTTAATAAACACAGTATATACTGAATCCTACAAAGAATAGGGCTTGTTCTTCTTATTGTTGTTATTGCTATACAAAAGCACGTAGCAATTACACTCTTCTGAAAGTTGACTTTTATAAAGGCAATAGTTAATGGTTACTGAAGATAAGACTGTATGATGCAAGTTCCTAAATGTAATGGAGGTTAGTGTATTTTTCAGTGATTAGTTTTTGTTGGGTTTGGGGTTTTTTATTTGATTTGGAGCAGAATTAGAGTGCGAAGAAATGGAAGGATTTGGGAAGATGAGGAGGATAAAGGAATAAAGTGGGGGGGAAATAACATCTTGCCTCCTGCTACACTAAGATCAACAGGTAGGTGTTTTTTCTGTTTGTGACATCAAGAGACTTACTGATGAGAAGGATGAGGTAGCATTTGAGTTTTTCACAATTTTCTGTAGTGGAAAGCACTCGATTTGTTATGTAATGTTGTGAACACTGACTAATTGCTTTTCTTGTGCTGGAATTGGGCCTGAGCAGATTCTGTTGGCAAAATAAGCATTGATTTTCTTATTAGAGCTAAAACACATATTGGAAAAATTAAGCATAGCAGTTGAATAAAATTTAAAATATCTTCTTTTGTGTGTCTATTGGTAGAAAGTAATACAAATAAAACATGCAAAGCAGTTTCCTTCTAGGTGGGACAGATTTATACTTAAAAAATTGAATGGAAGTAAATGCTTTATAAGAAACATTACTGCTGACTACTTAAAAAGGCTTTTTTTAAAAAAAGGGTGGTTTCACGTAACCCTATAAAAAAAGTCATAATTGCTGGAGAACAAAATATCCTGAAATTCATTTCCATTAACATGAAAACATCCTAAAGAAAAATTGACTTCATTTTTTCTGTATATAAGCCTCAGTTGTTTCTGCATAATAAGGCTCAAAATATTTTTGGTTAATTTGAAGAATGTTTTTTCAGAATGTGTTCTCATCATAAAAGTTCTGGTTGCATATCTTCTAAGTTTTAAAAATATTAATAAATAGATACAAATAAGAGGTAGCATTTTCTAAGGAATGTAAAGTACTTTTGCAATTCTTTTTAGCAGTTGTGAAATTATCTTTTGAAGTTTCAGTAGATGCAATTTTCTGTTATTCCAGTTACTAAAAAAAAAAAAAAAAATCTGTTGTAGTAATCTACTGTATATTGGCATTCCTTTTAATAGCAATAAAATATTTGATTTTACTTTTTTTAGAAGTTTAATGTGGTAGTTTCAGTTTCTGTTAAGTCTTTTTAAAACATCATCATCTTTCTTGTCAAGTCAATTCTATAAAGATTATTCTTCTGGCCTTAATTAATTTTTTGCCATTTCTGTTTTGTGAAATTTACATTTTGTCTTGCAGCCTCAATGACATGTTGGCTATTACTCACTCATTAGACAGGTCTGGTCAGAGAGGTGAAAACAGAGAAAATGGTGTAGTATCTGTTGTTCACAAGATCAAGTTGCAAATGGCTTTCTTCTTTCCTTTCCCAAAAGGCACTGAGGCGTGAACTGAAGGATAAAGAGCAAACCATTCTCAATGCTGTGGACCAGGCACGAGTTTTCCTTGCTGACCAACCAATTGAGGGGCCTGAGGAACCAAGAAGGAGCTTGCATTCAAAAACAGGTCAGAAAATACTCTCTTCCAGGAATGGTTAAAAGGAAATAAAAAGGACTTACATGTCTCTAGTACGTATTTTATATCCCAATTACTTGATTAGACTTCAGAATTTTCAAACCACATCCTAATTGCTTTTATTGCAATGATTTAACCTTAAAGTATTACTACTCTGTTTTCTAAGTACTCATGTTTCAATGCAAGAAATAAAAACATCTATTTCCTTATCCAATTTTTTATTCAAAACACTGAAGTCACCAGTTCTTTTTTCTTAACATGGTAACATATGCACCTTAAATGTAGTCAGAATAGTAATTCAAGGATACACGTACAAATGTCTATATGTCATTACTGCAAAGTTTTACTCCACAAATAGGAATAAATGTATTTGGTGGTGCATCTCATCAGAGTAAAAGGAATCAGCTTTAGGAATGCAGTCATTACAGAATCTTAAAGATTTGAATGTTAGATGAATTATCACTAAGGAATAAACCACAGCTGTCCTAGAAAGGATATTTGCATAGTATTTGTTGAGATATTTGTCTACATCAGAGACCAACAAGGAGGTAATAATTTTCCTCCACCCCACCCCCCATAACAGCAAAATAGAAAAATATACCAAGTATCCATGTAATTAAGTCCTAGAATTATGTTTCTGATATAAGCTACAACATTATGAAATCTTACTTTTAATTACATAAAAATTGTTCCTGGAAAAGGTAGTAGTCTGCTTTTATGGAAACATCAGTTGCTGTAAGATGTGAATAATTTACGGTTCCGTGTAATTTAAAAAATTACAGTATAGCCACTTGTATCAGGAGTTAGTTTTTTCTTCCCATATGTCTTCCTATACATCTCCATAACAAACATTTCAAGTTTATTCAGTGGAAGCAAATAATCTTTCCTGAATCCATACTTTGTGTTATTCCTGTGCAAATTTTTATGTGGTTTCCCATCCCCTAATTCAATTTAGTGATAAAGTTTGAATAGCTGGTGGTTAAAGCCAATGAACCAGTTTTCCGTGTGATTAGTTCTGGTACCTTAACTGCTGTCGTGTATCTCACTGCTTCCTTTTTTGAACGCTTGACTTCTGAAAACATTCTGTTTGTCTTTACTCTCAAACTTATTTGATATATTGCATCTGTAATGTTTTAGTCGATCTAAATCACAAGCAAGCTTGCAGTTGAAAAATAAGGAATACTCTCTTTATATTTGCTTATTCTTTCACCCAAAAGTTGAAGTCACAGACTCTACTCTCAAAAGCGATAGAACCATCCAGCACAAATGATGCCAATGCATAAACTGTCACCAGTGTACAATGTTCATTTTCTAGCAGGGTTGATATCAGTGATTTAGCATTGACTGAAAGTGCAAGAGCAAATTTCAGATGATAAGCTGCATCATAAATTATTTTTATGCAATCTATTATTCTTATTATCGTATGGTGCTGTACATATGGCAGTGATAACAGAGTAACAGGGAAATCTGATGACCATGGTAAACTGCATAACAAATAATAGCCAGGCAGATGGTCTGCAAGTGATATATGAGTGTCTGTTGTCTAGTCATCACATTTGAAAACTGATCAAATATGCTTAGACTGGAAGCTTCATAGATGTGCACTGAACTTACTTTCCTTTTGCTTCTTCACACTCTGTAGTTCCATACGCCTTTTCTTTTTTTTGAGCACATGGTGGGTTAGTCTTGGCTACCAGCTGAACTCCCACCCATCCGCTCGCTCACTTCCTTCTTCTCAGTGGGATGGAGGCAGACGACAGGAAGAACAGGAGTGAGAAAACTCATGGGTCAAGACTGGGACAGATGCAGATCCCTTACAAACTACTGCTATGGGCCAAACACATTTAGCTTGGGGAAAATAAACTATTGTCATTTAAAATAAATATTCAATTACTGATTCAGTAGTGGGGAAACAAAAAGACAAACAGTAAAACCACAGCTCATCTCGCCCCCTGTCTTGAGCTCAGCTCAGCTCCTTCATTCCTGTCTCCTTTCCCCCTGGTTATGACTGCAGGTCACACTCCGCCTCCTCAACAAGGCAAGTGGTGTGAGAGGGTGGGAAGATTAGCCTAGCAGTTTCAGTCCACTGCTCCTTTCTTCTCACATCTTTCCTCTGCCCCAGCATGGTCTTTCCATGAGGGATATCTGCCCCACCATGGAGCTCCTCCTCCTCTTCTGACCTTGGTGTTCCCTCTGCTGTTTCTCCTTTTTGTTCCCTCCTCCTCCCTCTCTGGTGTTTTCGTAAATACGCTGTCCCTGAGGTGCCCCCAGCATGGCCTCAGGCCTCGGCTCTGCCCTGTGCTGGGTTTTCTGGAACGAGCTGTCCCCAGCACAGGGCAGCCTCGACCTCTCTTCACAGAGGCCCCTGTGCAGCCCCCACTGCCAGCAGTGGGCACTTTCTGTAGATTAATTGACTTTCAGGCCAAAAGGCATCTTTGAATCATCTGCTCTGATCTCTTATATATCATAAGCTGTTGAATTTCACCCAGGACTGAGTCCAGTAAATTTTTTCTGACAAGTAATGCCATCTATCTCCAGAAAGCTGCGGCTGTGGATTTGAAGACATCCAGACACATGCAGTTTTTCTTCTGATTAACCATTTTCAGTGAAGGCTTGTGAGTGTGGGTTTATGTTTGCTTTTTAATTGTTTATTTTTTTATTTTCTGTCAGCTTCTTGATCACTGGTATTCTCTGCAGTAGGTTAGGGTTAACTCGTTCACTGAAGTCCACTTCGTGTTGCTAAAGGGGAAGGAGTATGGTTTTGGATTGTAAGCTGACGGTCTGTCTTTAAAAAAATATTGATGAGCACTGTGCAGTCATGAATGGAACATGTTTTTGGCTGCTTCTATAATACAAATAGCAAAAACTTTAAAAAAAAAAATCATAATCACTTTAATTGGAACACCCCCCCCCCCCA
>Ga0065711_1048076_pt1 | contig 12002 bp, 4 predicted proteins | sample Hoacrofraction12_FD_59098 | JGI IMG/M metagenome (GOLD analysis project Ga0065711, IMG submission 59098) | Hoatzin crop microbial communities from Cojedes, Venezuela - Epithelial fraction 12 v2 (version 2) | ecosystem: Host-associated > Birds > Digestive system > Esophagus > Crop | place... | reverse complement strand
CTCCCTGGGCAGCCTGGGCCAGGGCTCCGTCACCCTCAGAGGGAAGAAGTTCTTCCTCATGTTCAGCTGGAGCTTCCTCTGCTTCAGTTTGTGCCCATTGCTCCTTGTCCTGTCACTGGGCACCACTGAAAAGAGTCATACCCCTTGTATGCTCAGTAGCTAAGCTAATGTGGAGGTTTGAGTCAGAGTGGAAAAGCATAATTACAGCAAAACCAATATGCAAGAGAAGTCAGCAAAGGAAAGAGGCAGTCTCTGATTTACCCTGAAAGAAAACAAAATCTACCTAGCTCTTGTCTCTACAGGGCTCTCTTGCAATACTTTACACTCAGCATCACTAATGGGTGCCACCAGAGCATTTATAAAGGTGGATTAATAATCTTCCCCATCTGTGTCCTAGCCCTCCCACACATCTGAAAGGGTCTGGTATTTCTTACGTTGTCTGAATGCTTTTCTTTTTCCACGCAGTGCCAATGGTTAGAAGCAACTATTGTTTTCCGATCAGCATTGCCGCCAGTGACTGGCTTATTATTCATCTGAAATAGATAAAGTTCATCTTGCAAACCTGACTAGACAGCGTAAAATAAAATCGTGTTGCCTCACCTCACCACTGCCCAGACTCACTGCCAAATTCACCCCTGGTGAAGGGGGTCAGATGGGACTATCACATGGCTGGGGCTTACCTGGGCTAACATGACCCAGATGAGCCAAGCATTTTAAATACATATGTAATTCTGTAAGAATAAGAATTACCCACCAGAATTCATGCCCTCCTCACATTCCTGCCTGACATGGTTGCTGTAGATAATGTGTGTGCTTTCTTTAGTACGTAAGTGCTGCCTTTCTGCAAACCCATCAGCTTTTGGCTTCTCTCCACAGGAAGCAGGGAGGCTGCGTTCACCTATGCCATTACTGCTGCCGGGGTTGCACACGCTGTCACGGCCGCCTGCAGCCAGGGCAACCTCAGCAATTGTGGCTGTGACCGAGAGAAACAGGGCTACTACAACCAGGAGGAGGGCTGGAAGTGGGGAGGCTGCTCTGCGGATATCAGATACGGCATTGAGTTCTCCCGGAGGTTTGTTGATGCCCGAGAAATCAAAAAGAATGCACGGAGGCTGATGAACTTGCACAACAATGAGGCTGGAAGAAAGGTATTGCAGAAAGGACGAGGGATGGGGAAACGTGTGTGCTGGAGGACGGGGGGAGGCTGGCACGGTGGCAGGAGGCATTCCCCAAGAACTTGCCCCTCTCTCTGCTGTTATCCCACACCCACATCGAATTACCTGATGGCATCTAATGTTTATGTTTTGTTGCTGTGTTTTTTTAATTCAGAGCTGGCCGTGTACTATAGATGCTCCCCTAAATGTTTCTGCTTTCTAAGCCTTCTTTCCAGCCCCACTGATAACAGAGAGGACTTTGCTGGAGCTGTTTAGCAAAATAATAAATCTCTGCTTTTCACCTCCTTTGCAAAAATCTAGCAAGAGCTGTTGGGGCTTGTGACGGGACAGGACTGAGTGTCTGCATTACTGAACTCCCACAGCACTTGCAGCTATTTATTCCACCCGATACCAAAACACTTCTCTGACCACAGCTCTAACGAAATACACACTTCATAGGAAATGCACAATTGTCCATTTCTCACTGGTGGGCTACAAACAGCTGCATAAGTGTCATGTTGGAAGAAGAAACAGTTTCATGTCTTCAACCATGAATGAGTTGCTTGCAATGGGAACAATAAACATCGTGGAGCTACGCTGATTTATGTCCATTGAATGACAGTCCTCATAGCTCTCAAAGCTTGCCCTTTAAAAAGTATAACACATCTTTCTGCATAATATATATGTACCTCAGGAGAGATTTTGCTATAGCCTTCAAAGTGTTTTCCCCAGATCAAAGAATGCTGCTTCTACCCTCCAGTGCTTTAGGAGACTCCAACATACCACTACTCCACACCTAGCCCCCAAAGTTAAACTGAAGTTTTCTCCTCTAAAACGGTGTGTGCTTTCAGTCTTACATCAAGCACCAGCTGAGCTGAGATGTGCAATTCTCTTACTGCCTGTATTTTGCTTACTAACACTCATTCCATGCAACAAAACCTCCTGGGGAGGTGGCTGTGCACTGAAACTGAAGGTGGTGCGCAGGCAGTCATCCCCTGGAATCAAAGTACTCTACAAATTCAATGTGGTGAAAGAGACCGGTTATGGCGCATAATCTCAAGTGTAGACACAGGATTGATACTCAGTTGATGCTTGTTGCTGAGGTCTCCAGATGTGAAGGAGACAGCTGACTGAAGAGCCAGACAGAAAAGCACCCTTAGGAGGGCACAACCCTTTTTCCCAAAACTTGCTGCCATGAGTTGAAGAGCAGTACGAGGTGCTCTTGCAAGACCAGCTCCAGGTCTGATAGCTTCTCTTAGTCTGAATGTTTTACCCTGGCATCATGCATTGTGTTGGAATGCAAAAGAAGATGGAAACCACACGTTAAACTTGCAAGGGAGCATTTATTGCTGCTAGATGTATGATCATCCCTGCTTAAACTGGCAATCTGCTGTGGTGGGCGCTGTGCGACCCCCATGGCGATGCTGATTCATGCCCTGTTTTGAACATGTTACAGTCTAGATGTGAAAGAGGGACAAAAGAGTAAAAGCAGATGCATAGATGAAGAATAGTGAAGTCCCTTGCCCAAGGACAGAAGGCAACTCAATATCTGAGCCAGGCACGGATCCCAGGTCTCCCAGTTCTAAATATAACCCAGTAACCACTAGACCACATAGCTGACTCTTATTAAGCACATTATATTTTTACCCTTCATCAGAATTTCATAAATGGGGGACATAAGCAAACCAAAGAAGCGTGTGTTTTTACAGATATTTCTGGCAGCAGAATGCACGCAAATGCATTTCTTTTAACACTTCTAAAGCCTTCATTTTCTGCAAATGTTCTTGCAAGACCAGATGATAACACTCACTTCTAAGTTTTTGAGATAGGAGTAAAAAGGCTTGTAAATACCGACAACATTGTTTTCTTCCCCAAATACACTTTTCCACAAATATTATTTTGGAATTCCTACCCTTTTCTGTTGTTGGCAGTTTTCAGTAGTTATTTATACCCATATATTTTCGTTGTAATCATTAATGCATCATACCGCTTTCAAAAGCTAAAGATGACTGAAAGGATTTGGTGTAGCTTTTTGTTTTTAAGTACAATCCATCAAATTCTGAGGAACGCGCTCATTTAAAAGATGGTTTGGGGGTCCTGTTCAGACATAATGTTGGTGTTATGACATACATTCCCATGAAATGAATATGCAAAGTTGTACGGTATGTAATACTTAGTGATTTTGGTTCATCTTAGGTCATCTGCTATTTGTATAAATTAGACATTCTGAGTTGGAGACTGACTGAAACTCAAGGTTAGAACAAAACTCTGGAAACCTGGATATGTTTATTCATTTTCTGGGTTGGACCTTTACGAAAGGAGCCACGGAGTTTTGTGCAATTTTAACGTAGAAGTCACAAGTCCCTTCTGAAAATACAGGCAAACTTGAAATCTGACCTGCATTCACCTGAAATTTGGCACTTATGGGGCTCCTGGGTAAACTTGGATGGGATTGTGAGCCTGAAGCAAAAAGTGAAACCAGGAGATTTTGCTTAGACGTGGATGTCATTCTGACATACTACACATGGTCCTTATTCATGTTCAAGTCAGAAATAAGTGCATTTATATCTGGACACTTGCTGAAGGAAATCATTGAATCTCCTTCTTCCTCCTTTTCCCTTCCAAAAATCTCACAACACAACTGGGAAAAGCTTGTACCTCTCTGAGTAAGCATCTGTCAGTACTATCCTGCTGATCTGCATACAACTTGTCTTAACTTTTGGAAACAGTTTGGAGCCAAGATTCTGGTTCACGACTACTATTCTTAAGGACCAAAGTAAGGATATTTTTCCTTGTTCTGAATAGGAATAAAAGGTAAGAAGGAGACCACAGACAATTCAGATTTTTCTTTTTACTTCTCTGTTGCTTCAGAATCTCTCAAATATTCTTTTCAACCTTAGGGTGATATTGCCAAGACAGTAAAAGAAATACATGCTTTTGTAAGCTTCCTACAGAGATTCTGCCAACGATTAAAATTTTTCTTAGTTACAATTCAATCTTATCAAAACTCATACAGGGAAAAAAATCCAACAACTGGGTTTTATGAACGTTGATGTGTTTCCCAAGGTCTTATATTTCACAGCACTTTCACTATTTAAAACCCCCCACATTTACCCACATAATGGTAAGGCTCAATGTTTTTATTTACTTCTGGCTCTGTTCATACCAATGGGCATTTTGGATTAGGTAAGAACACGAGTTAGCCAATAAATCTGCTATCTTCATTTTAGTATTCTCTTTAAATCCCAGAGCCTCCTAAGACAGAAACATGCAGAATAAAGGATGCAAAGAGCTCCCAACCTCACCTACAGTTATTTCCAACTTGCTCTGAAGTCAGTGGAAGGCCGTTGATGACCTCACTAGAGCTCTACCAGGTGCCCAGAAGATCATTGTTAGGATCATTAGCCAGGACTCGGACCAGCAGTTTTGCCCCCAGAGCAATTATCTGGATGCTCTTTGATACCATCACATGGAATTTTTCATGTCTCAAGGAAGGATTTTTGCCCACCCTCAATCTCTCCCTGCACTTATCCCAGATGTGCCTGGGAGTCAGAGGTGTTTGTAACAATAGCAGTGACTACTATGTTTTTTTCTCATAGGGACGTTCTCAAAAGCTGTCCTCCTGGCATTTGACTCTTGTTAAAATTAGAGTCCTGAGGAATTTCTCTTTGAGGAAAAAACAGCGTTCTATATAAATAATTGCACAAACTTTGGAAACAGATGAGGGGGGGAAATAGTTCTGGGTGCTCTTTAACTTGAGTCCGGGGCTGAGATGCTCAGCACAACACTCTTATAAAGTATCTCCTCGGAAAAAAGGTGTTATTTAGACTTTTCAGGGAATTTGTGATAACTATGGAAAGAATGAATCCCCTAATTGCCCCGCACTGCATTCCCTAATGGCTCAGCATTGCATTTGTAAAAATTGATTCAGCTGATGGCAAGTTTGTGAAGTTTCTAATGAATTTGAAACGAATAGCACCAGTGACAAAATAATAAACTGGCCATCAGTGCCATTTGGAAGAAATAAATGCTTAGCGATTACTGGTGACGTGAGATGCTACTGATGGAAGATTTATGCCTTGCGGCAAAACAGCGCCGTGCTGTGTAAAAAAGCAAAGTAGTTAAGTTCCCCATCATTTTTTAACTGGGTGCTATCATTCAGGATGGAAAGTACAAGTGTGGTGAATGAAAACAAGCCCCCAAAGGAAGACCAGTGGAAGTCTAACGCAAATGTTACTGAAAGAATGGTTTGTTGCAAATCCGAACAATCACAGAGAGATCTGTGGGCAAAATTTTGATAGAGTAATGAAAAATTAAATACCCACAAAACCAAGTAAGCTTTGATGCTGTTTTATGAGACAGCTTTCTACCATGTATTTTTAGAAACAAATATCTTTTTTTCTGGGATAAATGAACTTAGAAAGAGTAACATCTGGGAACATGCACCATTAATCTTAACTTTTTGTTGAAAGCTTCAAAACAATGACCGGCTCTCACGGGGAATCTCAATTATAAAAATGGGATTTTCTGTTTGTTTGTTTTTAAGGGGGGGAGCTAAAAGAACAAGCTGAGAAATTGGTAGCAGATCACAGCTTTTACCAAAAAGAAGAAAGGAAATGTTTCTGACAGTTTATCAATCAGTTAGGCTCTTACGATAGATAATGACTGTGGTTATGTGCAGAAAAAGCTGGCCTACTTCTTTCCCTTCTAGAAACACACCCATCACACTGACTGCCAGCAACTCAGCCTGGTACCATCCCAATATTTATTCCTTTGTAATGCCACAGGGTTTTTCTTGTTGTTTTTTTGGAATGCCTGGAAGATGACAGCATCGTATTTTGCGTTTGAAACAATAAGAGTGTGGGGACAAAAAGGAAAAAAAAAAGATTCAGCCTCTCTTCAGAAGAGATTATTCAATTCCTTGGGACAACATTTCCATCTAAGCCATGGCTCGTTCTCACAGTTACTGGCGCCACAGGACTGTGGTACTGGGAAGGGTTTTTTGCTGACATGATTTGGCGGTGGAACAGCTAATGAGGTGATTTTCTGGTCACCATTCATTATATATATACATGTGTACATACATATATATGTATGTAGAGTGTGTGTGCACATAATTATGGATATTTATACATATTTATGTGTTGTCTGTGCATAAGATATGTAAGAAAGTGTTAGCTCACTTCACCCCACACGAAACATTTAAATTAATAAGCTCATTTCTGCAAGATGCACAGCATGCCCTAACATGTTGCAAGCTGCCCTCACTGCCATGTAACAGGACCTAAAAACTAGAAGCAATCTCTAGAAAAAGACACGGGATGAAATGCTCCAAGTTGCACCGGAGGCTGAATCCCAGTTTCAAAACTGAAAGCCAACAGATTTTGTGCTCCTGTAAGTCTAAAATAGTCTTCAAAATGTGACTTTGTTTCCTAAGTCATTTCAGGGATTTAAAGAATGTGACTTTCCAGGTTTTACAGCCCTGAGTCTATCATTTGCTGAAAGATTCTTTCTCCATAAGAGACAAACTATTTCACTGCACATCCCTTGCGAGAACCCTCTTGAAAGAAAAACTTTTGCTAGTTGTGCTTGATGGCATACTTTCCGCTTTCCCACATAAATTGCTTTGCAGACTTATAAACCCCATTTCAAAAAGTTTGGTGTAACAGCTTGGGTGGGTTGGATGGATAACTAATGCTTATCCATATGTCCCGAATATGCAAGCTTTGGCTCAAAACCTCATGAGGATAGTTCTCCTGCTTCCAGTTGGGCTGGATTTACTGGCCTATTCCTTTCTTCCAGAAACACACCCTTAACATTAACTGCCAGAAGCTACATCTGGCACTATCCTACTTTTTGAACATTTTGCTGTAAAAGTAGAGGGGGGGAATAGCCAAATATTTTAGGACTTGCTAAATGATTTTATTCTAGAAATGTGCATGCTCATGCATACCATGCAATGCATGCAAGACAGATATCATCCATCTAGTAAAATATTACTGCACCCCCTCAAACCTGACATCTCTATATTGCTTGACAGACTAAAAACAGTAATGAAATATTTTCATCTCTTTAAGATGGTATTTAAAAGCTTACCTTCAAGCGTTACAGCAAATTCCGTAGAAAAGAGAGTGAAATACTGCAATCACACTTGGTTAGGGATGATTTGAAGGGTGCTTCTCAAGACTTTTGATTTTGTTGCAACATTTCACTGTAAAAATAAGACAGAAAGTTTTAACCAATTGCAGCAGTTTATTGCTTAAACTTAGCAGCTATTTTCTCTTCTAGAAGGTAGGGAAGAGGCACAGATGGGTTAGGTATTTTCTCTTCTTCTAGAACGTAAGGAAGAGGCACAGATGTGTTAGTCTCTATACCCCATCCTCACAGTAGTAGGGACTTTCATCTGACAGGCAACAGGTTCCAAAACCCCAGGCTTATTTTCCTGCTATCCAAGAGAAGAACTTTGGTAAAAAGAGCGGTGGGCCGCCTTCATTTTTTTTAATGCGTTCAGTGGGGATACTACGGGAGTCAGTGCCTTGCCTAGGGATGCAGGTGAAGGCCAGAAGGACGTGGCTTGATGCCTCTCAGCACCTCAGAGGGTCCCCAGCCCTGCTGAGCTCTGGCTAGTGCCAGGGAAAAGCCATCTCACACTGTGGCTGGATACGGTCCTATTGCGAAGCACAGGCTCCTCGCTCCCATCGAACCACGCAGCAAGAAAAGCAGGGATGTGACAAGAGGGGGAGTAAGAACTGTAATTCAGTTCCTCATCTCCCATTCCACAGAGTATAAATACTGTTTTGATGCTCAATGGAGCAGCATCACAGAGGAGCAGAAAGAAAATACGCAGCTGAAGAACCCATATGCCTCTCCTTCTCTTCACATGGCACAACCCGAGGAGACATGGCATGAACTGCTCAATTTTGGGCTCTGTGATCTGCTGTTAATGAAGAATATTTTCAGGACGTTTGCATTAGAGGAGTAGCATTACACGCTACTGATTTTAGCTACACCCTGGCTATCCGATTCAAAAAAACAAGCCCAGACAAACCCAACCTTGTTTCCCAGATGCGTCCGTGAGATTGGCATTTTGTCAGCAGTGGCGGACCCCAGGCTGCAGCTGCACTGAGATTAAGGTTAGGCAGTGCCCACACGCCGTCGGCAAGCCATCAGCTCTCGTGGATGCAGACGCTTGAGCGTCACAGGGGTGGTGACATCTTACGACCAGGATCCATCTCTTTTGGTACTGGTAGTACCCGAAACAAACACTGATCGCTTGCATATTTGATGGGCGAAAACTCCTGAAGTCTTCTATTTCTTTTTGATACTGCAGTCAAAAAGTAATATGGATTTTGTTACATTCAACATCTGGTCCAAAAATGTGCATTTCCACTAAGGAAAACACAAACCAGAAAAGGCAAGCCAAAATAAACACACACAAAATGTTACTATTGTTTTTACATATTTTATCCAGATAGGTTTTTTAATATGTACAGAAACTGTATCTGATGTTATGCAGTTGGGTCTAGATACGGAACTTGAAAAAAATGAATTTCTTTTCATGCGTATTATTTTGTTTTATATCAGCCTTCGCAAGACTTTTTCTACTTAACTGGCAGTGGACAACCCTCAAATTGCATTCTCAGCCTATGATTTATATAGGTAGAAAAATACGTGGGAGAAGAAAGCTTTAGCATTTTATTTCACAATTCATTTGACAAAGCAGCAGTAGTTAGAAAATTTTACTTGGCAAGATGACACTGGGGTGGGAGTGGGCCCGTATGTGGAAAAGGGACCTAAGGAATGTTCCTACAATTAGTCTGAGGCAGCACAGACCTACGATGGGAATCTGCTTTGGAAGTAGATCTTGCTGTAAACCATTCGAGATTAGATATGAGGCACTGACATATGACAAATGGAACTGCTGAGAGAGGGGGTTGCACGAGCTAATGATTTTCAATCTTTAATCAGGCACCTAGCTTGGCATAGTGTATTAGGTTTGAGTAAATAAGTACCTTTAGGGCTCAGGGTCAAAGCTTTGATGGGAATTTTGCTGAGGAAAACTGTGCTAGAGGGACGTTTAGGATGAAAAATATTAAATTGCTCTTCATTGACAGCATTGAGCAAAAGGGGTCAGACCCCGCCACCTTCGCCGGGTCCAGTGGCACCTTACTGGCAAGTGGGAAGCTGCTCGAGATACCATGCAGACAGACATGCCTCTGGGAGAGCCGGGGCATGCTGGCTTGTTAGCAAAGAGGAACACTCTGCAGCATCTGGGTGGAAGGAGAAAAAAAAAATAATCTTACTTAGAATCTGCTTAGTTTGGGCCTTGCATTCCCTGACCTCCAAGTTTTGGGCACAGTTTTGTACCCACAGCTGACTGTGGGCACACAAATTATAGCATTCAGGAATTTAACTACCTGATGATTGGGCCTGTGCTCAATGTTGTAACCCCAAGCATTCCACATCCATGAGAGAAGCCTCTAAAAAAAATAAAAAAACCTGCGAGGTTGGCTTCAGGATCATGAATTAATACTTTTTGAAACTTCTGCTTTTTTGAGCCTGCGTGGCTTGCATTTGCAAGCTCTTCCACCATCACAAACAGTGGGAACCTTTGAAAAAAATACAGCAGTGAAATCAGATTTCTGTACAGAAAAATGACTCATGAAACTGGACCTTCAGAGAGAGAACAACAAAAAAAGAAATCAAGACTTAGGATAAAGTTGCTGGAGATCGTGCTACAGAGGGTGTCGGGCAGTGCTGTATGTAAATGGCAGCATCTCAGCCAAAGGCAAACACACACAGGCAGACATATATATGCACACATCCATACATAAATATACATATACAAAGATATCTCCTACGATGCCAGAACAGGTGATATCTTGTTTTTTCAGGAATAATGACACTTTCTATTGTATTAGGGAAGCACGCCCACCAGAGAGACGGAGGATTCTTGGAATAGTGTCCAGAGTCTCGAGCCCACACAAGCATAAGGATCCTCACAAGCTTCACCTCCTCCCACTTTCTGAGCAAGTTACTGACCTGGCCTTTCCAAACTAAAAAACAGGCATCACAAACACATGCAGAACCTGACAAAACATGTATTAAACCATAAACCTGGTCTTTACCAAGGTTTTATCACTTAGGGAGAAGAGGAGCACAAATCAAGTGTGGCAGATCCACTCCTTATGGTAATGCTTTTCTGAAAGTCCTTAGATATTAGCACTCCTTGGTGAAGTTGTAGAGAAGGTTGCCTCCATCCATTTTGTCACGGATTTTGCTGAAGTTCTCATGGATGAAACTGCATCTTGATCCGTTCTTGAGAGAGCTGTAGAAACAGGCTAGTTTAAAAAAAAATATTATATTAAATTGTTATATTAAAAATACTTCAGCAGTATCAAGCAAAACTGATAAACACTTTTATACGTATCTACATGTACATTTAAATACCAATAGATTATTTGAATCCAGGTTGGTGGAACAGGATTAGAATCTTGTTTGTGAGTCTTTGAAAAATCACGTCCTTCTGCACACGCATGAAGCAGAGCCTGAGGAATCCCGAAAGGCCCTGATGTATTTCATAAGGCATTGCCCTGCTCATTGCCACTGAAACACTGCTGCTGCAGCAGTAGGTGGCAAGTTTTCTGGTTTCTTGCTTCTTCATAGGGAAGACAGGAAGGCGATACAGCTTGTTGGAGACCCGTGGCCTATCCAGTGTTCACAAAAAGTTGCTCATCACAGCCTTGATTCCTTTTTTTTTTTAGAGTAGTTGAGCTCTAGGAGCTTCTTCCCTAACCCAGTAAACCTTCCTGGAAATTATCTGTTCTGCCTCTCGAAGGCTAACTTGACCTTGACCTGGGAAAAGCTTGTGGTTTCATAAGGTCTAAGGTATTTTGGAATAGGATGCTCAGCTATCTTGTACTTGCTACTGTACATTGGCAAGGGAGAATCAAAACCAAATATCCTCTTTAATATTGAATCCCTAGAAATTTGGGAAAAGACAAAACATACAATTTAACTGAAACTCAAACAACTCAGGAGGGTGCCCTCTATTTGCAGGGACAACCAGATCTGCACAGCTTTTATTTAAAGGACGGTTTCTTAAGCAGTAAGCATTTTTTACTTCCCTTCTACTTCATTATGCCATTGTACTCAGATTTCGGCCCTTTCATCCTTTGCCCATTTCAGTCATGTTCTGGGATCTGCAACGAAACCACTACAGGAGATGGTCTGCAGCATCAGTAATGCTTTAAGACAAGCTTGGTAGCTCATATTTCTTTGTTAGCAACCCATTGCGAAGGGGGAAGATCAGTTTGCTTTGTTCTTAGGCCTTGATTTTCATAAGCTAATGATGGCTGCGGGTGTAATTGTGGTCAGGCTTAAGTGGTAGCATGAGGGCAGAAAAACAGAGCGGCGCATCTGTGGGGCCTATTTCCCCTCCACTGCGCACACGGAGCAGGAGCGCATCTGCTTGTTGTCCCCCCCCCAGGCACATGCCCATGCCCAGGGAAGGAGGGATGTCCCAGCCGTGGTGGGGCTCGCCTGCAGCGGAGGCTGGAGGTCACGAGCAGAACATAAGCCCGAGCACCCACCGGTGTTTGGGTCCCTTCTAGGACCCACCCGACAATGGATTAATCTCCTCTAGATTAATCTCCTCTAGCAACAGCAATAATAAATAATCCCACTTCTCTCTGAGCAGGACCCTGCGGTGGATTTTATTTCCTCTAACAGAATCACAGAATCACAGAATAGTAGGGGTTGGAAGGGACCTCTGTGGGTCATCTAGTCCAACCCTCCTGCCAAAGCAGGGTCACCTACAGCAGGCTGCACAGGACCTTGTCCAGGCGG
>Ga0065711_1048075_pt1 | contig 12002 bp, 5 predicted proteins | sample Hoacrofraction12_FD_59098 | JGI IMG/M metagenome (GOLD analysis project Ga0065711, IMG submission 59098) | Hoatzin crop microbial communities from Cojedes, Venezuela - Epithelial fraction 12 v2 (version 2) | ecosystem: Host-associated > Birds > Digestive system > Esophagus > Crop | place... | reverse complement strand
TTTAACCATTCAGATGCTGTAATAGTTTTGCTATATAAACCTTGTTTTGCTGACTAATAAAGGTGTACGATCATACTCATATTGGGGTCACATCGTTACAACGGTCCGTTACCCACGCCTACAGAGAAAAATTATGTGTGTGTGCATTTCTTGTTCATTTGAGTTTGAAAACCAAATATAAATACAGTTCTTTCCAATTCTGAATCAAATCAATCGATGCAAACTCAGTTGAATGAATTTTCCGTATAATTAGCTTTATCTATGAGACCATAGTGTAACACTACTATTTGTTATACTTAACACTAAAAGGTTTCTGTTTAATACACAGGAGTTATCTGGTTTCAAAATTAGTAGATATAACCTAATTATACAGAAATCATGCTGTATTCATTGTTCTGTGCAAGATGGCAGATGATAATGTTAATTAAAATGTATCCATGCCAAATAATATTTCTGTTACATTTTATGGAAATAATTTCCTCAGATGTATTTATAACTGAGATATATGCAAACTAACAACTATGATTTCCAAACTTTGCTCTTCTGAAAGCGTCGTGAACCTTACCAACAGGTAAGTGTTATTAAAGTAATTGATACTAAGCAATGAATAACATTCAGCTCAAGTATCTTTGAGAGATCCAGGCTTGTAACATTATTTGTATTTAGAAAACAGAACGACTGACTGGAAGTGCCATTTTCTAACTGGTTGTAGTACACACATGCGTTGGTGAGTGATGATTGTCGACTTCAGTGGGACAATCTGCGTGCTTCATGTGGGACGTAAACTTGGTGTACCAAGTTTGTAGTGTGCCACTAGAAACTAAGAGGTGAATGAGTATTTGAAGTTTAAAGACCAATGTAACAGCTAAACATGCACATCTCTGGGTTGCTCTCTTTTAAGTAAGAGTAATAGATATATGAAATACATTGTTCCTGTTAAACCTCACTGTTACTTTTTACCACCAGTAAATTATTTTGGAGGCTCAAATTTTTTACATTTGCTTTTTGCCCAGATATGATATACAAAAAACTGTCTTGTCTATCCTGTATCCTTTCTTGCTGCATGAGTATTGAGACTAATGTGTCCGCCTCTGCATGTGTTTGGCTTTGCTAGAACTTACTCTGTCTTTCCAGACACCATTTCTTTTTCTCAGATGTTATCTATTTTATTGTTCTTATTACTTTGTTGGAATGTATTTGCTATGCCAGCTTCCTATATTGATTTCTTCAGCAGGACACCTGGTTTGAGTCAAATTATACCTAAGCATGCAGCAGGCTTTTGATTTCCTGTAATAGCTCAAAGATGATTATGCTAAACAATAAAATCTTCAGGTTGTGCATAATTTGAATTTTCTGCATTGGTTACAGACAGTGATTATTTTAATCAGTGAACTGTAAGAAGCATTTGACTGAATTGATCTAAAAATACATTTAAATATCTTCCGCAAAATATAGGGACATATCTCAAGGTTCCTTTGATAGGTATATTTTTCTGGAAGACGGAAGCAATACACAATCGTATTTTTAGTTAATATTTTATTTATTTTTCTAGACATGAAAGTAGAATTATGTAGATAAGTAAAGATAAAGTGCTTATAGTGCAAAATAATGAGAAAATGAGAAAGTATGGACAATTACACAAGTATATACACTGGATAAGGGCAGTGGGTATCTTAAAGTGAATGAACTCATTACAACAAGGGCACTGAGCACTTGCTTCTGTGTCCTGGTACATGCAGTTACAATATTGTTTGTGTAGCAATGAAAGAATTTAACCTCAGGAGTCATAAGTATATTCTAAACAGAGTGTCACCTGCATTACCAAGCCCTCAAAATTCTATAGCAAAAAGCAAGAGTCAAAATATGCGAAAAATCCTGAAGCACTTCACCACTGGATCTTGAGCTTTGCCTGCTAACGTATAGCAAAAGAATGGTATGGTGATTAAAGCAGAAGCTTAGGACTCAAGATGCTTGAGATTGAATTCCCAACCAGAGTAGAAATTTCTTACATGACCTTGGGCAAGTCTTTTAATCTGTGTGTGCCTCAATGTCCTTCCACAAAAGGAATACAATTATTGTATTGCAGTTTGTCTGTTCCATGCGCATGCATTATAAGCTTATCGGTGTAGGGTCTGCCTCTTTCATATGTGCTCATTTGGCACAATGATACTCTGTTGTGAGACCAAAGACCGCTGCGTGCACTTGAAGCCCAAACACAATTCTCTAATAATGTTTTAGATGGAAAATCTCCATTGGACTTAGCAGTAAGACCTCATGGAGTCTTGCTAAGGATAGGTCTTCTATGCAGTTTTCCCACATAAACGTATGTATAGAGCACGTCTGTGTTCTTTACTTTCTTTGCATTGCTCACAGCCTGGCTTTGTCAACAGGCTGTGGACAAATATGACACCGTATATCAAGCTTGTTGTTTTTAATGATAGCCAGGAGTCAAAAATGCTATTGTAAGTGGCATGAACAAATGACAGCTAGTGAGGAAGCAAATCTGAGAAAGGGTGTGTATCTGAAAATCTGATTGTTTTTTTCCAGCAGTTATCAGTCGGTATGAGAAAAGATACTGCCTCTTCTAATGACTCTTGCCTTAATATACAGGTATTGTAATCAACAAAAAATTGAACACCACCTTTTTTGGCAAACTTGTCATCAAAGCAGAAATATCTCTTGTCCAAAGATAGTTTGCAATGCCAGCAACTTGAATCACGTTAAGAGAAGAAAGATAGGTCAGCAAATGATCTCTTTCCACCAAGATGATTTCATGCTGACTCATTGACAATATTGTAACCATAGATTCGCCCGTTACTGGAGCACATTATGAGTTACAAGATGGATCAGAAAAAAAACCAGCTATGACCTTGTTTCTCTGATGTGATGGGAAAGAAAAGCTTTTTTTTTATTATATTGTTCCACTGTAGGTCAAATTGTAGATGTTCAGCAACTTGCAAAACGACAGGAAAGGTATTCTCAGGTACACCTCTTGCACCGAATCTAAAGCATCACTTTAACAATGGAGCCTTTTTATGACATAGATCACACTTTCTTTTTTGTGATATAGGTCCTGTTCAGGTGGTCGTATTTCACAGCGTTACAAGTTTGAAGCCGGATTTTGATTCCAGATTTTGTTGGTTTACCCAGGATATTTCATCTAAAAGGATATTGACTTTTAAAAGGTGCTAGCTGTTTATCAACAGTTGAACTTGCCCAAAGGTATAGAACTTTCAGAATGGCAGCATAAAAATATGCCATGTGTGTTGAAACACAGCAGACTACCCTGGCACTGCAGGCTGTTATTGTCAGTTTTTAGGTGCTGGACACCCTGAGTCACTTCTGAATCATCAGTGTCAGAGAGAAGAACTATCCCAACAGAGAACTTACAGTTCCCCTGATACATACAGCAATAATTTAATCTGAATTTGGTCAAGTAATTTCCGTTCCTTTATTTTGCCTTTGTGTGTTAGTTATTCCATTGTCTGGATATGCAATCTGCATCTCCATTATCACAACATGGTCAATATCTATTGAAAGACTTGCTGTTTCTTTCTTTGTGAGCTTTATTGTTCATTCCTAACTGTGAATGCATAGCATCATCACATAATCTATAACTAATTGTGCAAGAAAGATAAGCACCATATTCTGTTACTCTTGTTTTAGCAATTAGTATATGTAAATCACATAGGAATATAAGAGTTCTCTAGTGAGGCAAACATATTTATTACTCTTGCAATAAAAATGTTCTCACTAAAAACAAATATGCAGATATGGAAGTAATAAAAATACAGCAGAACAGCATAACATATGTTGAGTACATTTGTATTGTATCCCTTTTTAATACAGAATAGTTTTTCATGCTAAGATTTGTCTTGTATCATGCGTGTATCTCTACGTGGCAGTGTCCTGAAACAGCACTGAAGGCCACTAGTTTGTAAGTTAGTGGAACAGGTGTGCTTCTGGCACACAAAACTATTCCACAGAAGTGGTTTAGTAATCACTGGCTGCTCATGTAAATTCCAGCAATTAAAGACAGCTGTGCAGAGCAAAGAGACTGCTACCAAGGATGGCAGCATCTGGCCCTTTGCTCAAGAACCTGTTGTTCAGGTGTACTAACGTGAAAAACAGAGATGTTATTTCTTGCACTATGCTTAAACTAAAACCTCAGTTATTCAGAACTGTCACACTCATAACTTGGGGTCACTAAATGATCTCTGAAAAAAAAAGGTGAATATTAGTTTGAAATGTGCTCACAGAATTAATATTATAATTATACAATTTTACATTTACCATTACACTAATACTGCAGTGACAATGAAAAATCATAAAGCAGAATAGTTTATAAACTTGAGAGCCAGACAAATCCATGTGCTTTGAGTGAGTTATTTTGCTTTCTGCAGAGACCAAATGGAGGTGGGGTTTTTTTGACCTAAACAAAACAAAGTCACAGACAAAACTGAACTCCAGTTACAAAGAACCTAAACAGTGTCATATATCTTCTAGAACATAATATGCTGTAGTACTTATATACTTTTCACCTCTTTTTCTGATGTAGCCGTTATGGCTTACAGAATAGATCAGAGGTTGTACAAGTGCATTTCCATGTGACAGGCTGGTGTACAGAATGAGAACATGTTGGGAACTCCATCCTGTACGCTACACACACTAGTGCATATGCCATTGCATTCTTAAATGGAGATATAAACCAAACTGAAGAAATATGTTCTGGTCTTCAGTAACCAACATGTATCCAGAATAATTCTACCGGAGTTAATTTTGACTAGAATCACAATTAGGCCGATAAATGTGGCATGACATTTTTAGTGCAGATGTTTGATTTCACTTTCAATAATTGTTTATTTTGAACCTTTATATAGGATAAGAATTAAGACATATGTCCTTGATAGCTGTTGATATTTAAAATTATAAAAGCAATCTGTTGTCAGCTGAAGTGTGTAAAATGGTAGCATTCAATACTGACATTCTAGTATGTCAGAAATGGCTTCTGCATAGCTGACCTTGCTTTCAGGCAGAGAGATGATCTAGATGACTTCTTGAAGTCTATTCCAGACTGTTTTTTTTTCATGAGCCATAGCTTTCTTATCTTCTCTGCAATGGCAGAAATGTATATTTGCTGCTACTTCTTCCTAGGAGAACAGATATTTATCAAAAAGTTCTGATCTGGTATTTTGTGAGTTATCATAGCAATGAAAAAAGTAGAGCTAGAGATATCTGTAACAGAAATAATAATGATCCTGATTCTTGCTTCTTTGCTTATAAATGTGGGATGGCCTGAAGTAATATAAGCTTCCTGTCACTGGATTCCAAAACAAGCATTTTGAGTATGTAATTGATCTCAGTATTAACCCCATGATCTGAAAACTAGGCCCTTTTCAGACTGAACACCCAGATAACTTTTGAATAATTTTATGTAGGAGGTATTTTGAAATGCATGATGCTTTTGAAAACTCATTTAGAGCCAAACTGAGGAAAAAATGAATTTGTGTTTTGATGAAATTTGACACAGTTGTTGCCCTGGTGTGTACTGTGGATGAGGCTAATGATATGTGGATTGACTGTGATATGTCTGAAATTTTTGGTTTGTGTTAGGTAGAAGACTAGTGTATTTAAGAGTTCTGTTGGGAATGTTACAAGTTAAAATTCAATGTGTTTTTAGTTGTTTACTAGTGAACTTTCTAAGAACACATTTCATCAGGATTTCTGTACTTTGTGTGCTCTAACATAAGTTCCTCAACATTGTTGCTGGGAAGAATGATGAGCAGGAGCAAGAAAAGGTATGTGAGCATTTACCCATCCTCTTTGGAGATCCTAATTTTCAGCTTTGCCTTGGCTACTGAGCAGTCTCAGGAGAAAGCAGTAGGTTGTTGAGGCAGGCTTTGGATACTTAGGCAGTTTATAAAATTTGATGTAGCTCACATACAATTAGTGGCATATACAGAGCACTTTGGAAAGCCTTGCACTACAGCAAACAATGTTATGGCCAAAGGGTCAGATTTCAAAGGCTAAATATTAACCAGTCCATCTTTCACCATCTGATGTTCTTACAAGGTTCTCAGACTCTTGACAGTGAATTTCTGTGGCTATCTGCCTGCTTTTACTTCGTTTCTTCAAGGGGAGCTTAGCTTTACTGAAATTCTGGGCATCTTTCTGAAGGTCCTACTTTAAGCCTTTTGACATGCCAAGGATATCTCCTACAGTTCTGGGGTTTAAAAAAAAAGAAAGTGAACTGGTAGAAGAAATAGTTTGAGACAACAGTGAATTAATTTGTATATGCACGTGGAATTATATATGGCACTTCAAGAAATTACTAGTAGTAGATTAAATTTTTGTAACACTATATGCAAAACCTGATTTTAAACATTTTTTTCTTTGTTGCTGGTAGAAAGTAAAGAAAATCTAGTAGGTGATTGTGTGTGCATACAAATGTATATGCAAAATGCATACTTTATATTTTCTGGAAGTGATTCAGAATATCAGCTAAGTCAGCACAAACTAAAAGAATATGATTAATACACACCAGCGATATGTACCCTATAGATAAGATAAAGTTGCTAATGTACTAGATTCTTCCAGAATTCCTCATTGAATTCTAGGTTTATATGTGTTGGTCCAAAAGCTAGTCAGAAGGAAGGAAAAACAGTGTCCCACCTCCTCTCCTCAATGAACCTGTGATAATTTTTTTTATGTTTTGATCACATAACTGAAACATGTTTGTGTTCTGTTTTGAAGAAACCAGACACTCCTGCAGAATTTTTGAGAGAGAATTTGTGAGTAATCTCACTTAGTACCTCTGTTTTCAACATGCAGATAACAAATAATGCAATGATTCTATGTATTCCATAGTTGTTAGAAGAAAGGCTTACACAGACTAAGTGTACACCTGAGAGTACCTGCAATCTACATGTAAATCTATATTAGGAAGTAAGGTTGAAGTAGGGATATTGTTTGGTACAACTTTGCATTGTGTCAGTACTGGGATATGCACTCAGCCGCATCAGTGGCGTGCTCAAAGTGGATTCATTCCTGGTAGAACTGAGATTGAAGTTGTGTATCCAGTTGTCACCTGGAGTACCCACTTGAAATGTGGATGTGGGATTCTCCAGCAGTTAGCTCTCATTTATGATGTGTACTCAGGCTTGCAGCATTCAGCCTAAACTCATTGCTAGTAAAGATGCAAATGTTGACAGTTCGGCCTGGAATTGTGATAGATCACAGCAAAATGAACTGTGATCCTTCCCTTTTTGGATACCTCACTCATGTGGATGCACCTTATGTGATTTTTAAGTCCCTGGATGGCCATTACTGGCTACTCTAAAACACTCCATGGCTGATAAGAGAGGCATTAATGAAGCAGAGTCCAAAATCAGGGGAGAATAAACAGCATAAATGAGTAGCCATTTTCTGAACTTTATCCTGATAAGCTTTTGAATTTAGTCCAATAAGCCCGTTAATGAAGACAGTAGCTTACAGCACTGTAGAATTAAGTAATATGAAAAATCAAACTGAATCAATTAGAAGCCTGCAGTAAACACAATAAGCTACTGTAGAGTTCATATACTTTTGAGGAAAGTGTCTACATTCAACATGCCTAAAATGAAATGGTGAGGAAAGTTTCAGTTCTAATCTTCTTTTCCAAGTTTGAAGTATGGCCAGAGCTAGTTGTTTAGATATTTAGCAGGACATAGTAGATGTCTGTCCTCTGTTGTTTTGAGTGATGTTTTGTGTAATGGATTTTTCAAAGTAAAGATGAAATAGTAGTTATGGGAAGAGAGAAAGGAAAAGAGAGAAGCAGCAGGACAACCAGATGCCAATAGCACAAAGAAACACATGAAAACCTGGTAACTGCACAATATGGCTGTTTTGACTGTATGCCTTGCTACTTCAGGACTAAAAATATGTTGGGAATTGATATTCTTGTTCCTAGAGAATTGTATAAGGATTATTTTTTGTTCCACTTGGCTTGTTTAAAAGAAGAAATTCTGACGACGATAGGTGTAACTGCATAGTAAAACCTCATATTTAGTGAAAATCCTTCTACTGATTCCTTTTCACTTCTGGAAAATGGACAGATGGTTAGATATCCCTCTGAGGGAAGTAAGATTCCTTAGCTTTAATAGTATGAGATTAATGAAATGTAAAGTCTTGTATACCCTCAAAAGCTTTACTTCCTATCACCCTGACTGCAGATGGTATAAAGGTTCTTTTTCCCAGTAGGGTTACTTCCAACCAGGACAGATATCAATCTTTTTCTTTTTCTTTTTCTTTTCTTTTTTTTTTTTTTTTTCTTTTTTTTAAAAAATGAGTGCAGCTAGGTAAACATTTGGGAGTTTACCACTCCAAACCTGTTGATAATGATTGTCTGCGTACGGCTACAGAAACTCTCCTTCCCGTAACATACTCTATCTGCAGACCAGCCCTTAAACCTCTGTCAGCTTCTGCCTCTTTCTCTAGTTATCTATCATAACCCCCTTCTTTCTTTTTCTGTATTTGGCTTATCTTCCTCTTGTTATTCCAAGATTTATACCAGCTGACATTTTCTCTACTTTTTTTTCTTACAAATCTTCCTCTAATCTTCCTCTCTCAGATCTTCTGTTTTTCTTTCTGCTTCTCATGTATGGATTTGCTTATAGGATTTTTCCCTAGCTTTATCACCAAAAACCTGCTGTGATTGCAGTTGGTACACGGTAGTCTGTCTTTCCTGATGTTATCTTAGATACTGTTGTGTCATAATCAAGGGTAGATGTTGAGATTTCAGAGATTGTTGTACCACATGACAGGCTACTAAACTGGTGTTTCAGAAAGGACTGACAGATTCTATACATGGTTGTCAAAGCTGCAAGACACTGGCAGGTATTCAGATGAGAATAAGTGGAGGAATCAAACTCTTCCCAATAAGTATTATGGGATGGTTCAGAGGGATGCTCCCAATTTTAAGGAAGGAAACCAAATCTATATTTCAAAGTTTTTTTTAAAAAAAATCTTTACTCTTAAGATAATTGTCGTGGCTTATCCATTCAGGGAGGTTCAACGAGAGGATTGTGAAGTGTGTTCTTAGGATTCCAGTAGCATTCAAAGTAATTATACAGCAAAACTTTTGGCATCTCTACATTGTTGCATCGTGGGACAGGTCTGCAAACTTCACTGTGTATTTATCCATTAATTACATTGTGATCTATCACTTATCAGAAGAAACAGGGTGAGCACATGTCTGTTAACCAAACAAAAGCACAGTATCAAACAAAACAGTGCCCTGAGAAGAAATGCATTTGGCCATCTAAAGGATAGCATGGAATTCATAGTAAACAAAGCACACATATCTCAGGAATAAACTAGCCTAAACATACATAGGCAATTCACATTTCACTTTGTAAGTCTTATTGTAGCTGTACAAACTATTATGCAGAAAAAGACAACACAACTTTGCTGTACACTGAACTAAATAAAGCATTTACTTTGGCTGCTTGTAAATAAATGTTGCTAGATTTACCCAACGCATTTTCAGAGTTTATTTCTAGTAGGTGGTTGGGCTTTGTTTGTTTTTACTGATTAATATTAGTACTGGGATTGGCGATGGTAGTTTATTGTCACAGAAAAATACCTTGAACACCTTGTAGTCCAGGGGCTACACTGATAAATTAGAGTTTAGGAGTCTTGGGATCTTTTTAAATCATTCATCTGCTGTTTAGCTTCAGTAAGTCTTTTCTGTTTTCTACATTGTTCCTGTTTTTGCTAATTAAGCAGAGCGAGGACTGTCTTCTGTGAGGTGTTGTGTGCTACATATCTTCTACAGGGCAATGCTCAACTTGGTTGTGACCTCAGTGCAGTAAAAAAACCCATAATTAATCTGTCCATTTACCAGTTAACTAAAGTAGAGGACTGCCAACTAATGCTGAGTTTTTTAGTCATTATCATGCTGTAAAACTTGGCAGACCATCATTGTTCTGACTAGTTAGATGTTCAAGGTGTAGTAAGGCTGATAAGCACTTAAGTCTAAGTTATAACTTTGACTTGCAGGTTGTTGGACCGTTCTGGCTTCTCTTGTTTAAAAGTTTATCATTCTAATGGCCTATGACATAAATAATGTGAATACTTGAATGTGTCTTCACCTTAAAATAAACACGCAGGGAAGAAAAACAGGGAGACCAGACAGGAGAATGTTATTTTACAATTTGTGATTTGAGACGGAAAACCCATAGACTTTAGCTAGTGTAATAATTGAGTACAAGTGTTGAGAAAATAGTCTAATATTGTATCTTATCATGCTGCATCTCTGTAAAAATATCATCATTATTATAGTAATCATAAAAACAAATTCAGTGTTGCCACTGTTTATTAGACTCTACTATTTGCAAGAACTAAGCGATACCACAAATTTCATCTGACGTAGAATTCTTTGCACAGTGAATACAAGCACTTCCATTAAGGCTGAAGATGGGGTACTGTGAACTCTAGTTTAAAATATAGATTACAGTGTATGCTAACTTCTTCTGGTTTTACACTTTTATCATTTTCCATTTCTCAGAATCTGACAGATGTGCATCAGGGCAGAATGCCCTATGAAACTTCCTGCTTCAAGAATTCTTGATGGAATTGTTCCTGTTCTGCCTGTGCAGTTTCAAATACATTTATTTTCTGGCTGATTTTAAGACCAGATCACAAAGAGCTAAACCAAGTGTGGTAGAAAGCAAACTTAGGACTATGTCCTACCTGGCTGGTGACTGGGTATCTAGCTGTACAAAAGAAAGTGAGAAATACGTTCCTTAAGACTTAGGTTGTAGTTCTAATATATTTATCAGTGTGTGATTTCTGTATTTGGTAGACTCTACAAGAATACATCAGGATGCAAGAATGTCCTTGGAACATGTACAACAGCTGGCCAGGAGAGTTGATTGATGTAAGTGGCCTTGGTTTGAATCCACTGAGGACTAGCTCCATGAAGAGATGTGAATGACTGACGTGGAATTCAAGGTATACATATCCTAAAATGTAGAAGGCAGAGAATATAAGAAACCTGTTATAGACACCCCCCCAGTGCCCACCTTTTTCCATTCTCATTTTGGAAGAAAGACTGAATAGTCATTCTTTCTTTCGGGTCAGCATTGAATTATCAAGAAAATGTAAAGCATATAGAACACACTGGCAGCAAAACTGTATGGAATGTACTATTTTTTTCATTTTGGCATGATGATGGTAGAGGCTGGAAAACAATACTGAAAATAAGGGCATGCCAAAGCAATTTTTAGGTGGCAGAGATCTACTTAATGCCAGAGTTTAAACTGACCAATGCTGTGTATCCTGTGCAGTCAGTGTTGGTTGGTGTGTGATGCAAAGCTCTTCAGGAAGGTACTGCCTCCCGCTATTAGGTAAAATACCATTCTTCTCAACTTAGGAAACCTTCCAGATCCTTTCCAACTCAGCTGTATGTTCAACTAAGCATTGGAGCTTCCAGCTGTTCTTCTGATTCCGTTACAGTATTTGTCCATGGAATGTGGGAAGAGGGGCAGGCTACTTGGGAATAGTACAGGAATGTGGTCAGAGCGTGTAGGGATGCGACGAGGAAGGCCAAGGCCCACCTGGAATTGAAGCTGGCAAGGGATGTCAAAAACAACAAGAAGGGCTTCTTCAACTACATCAGCAGCAAAAAGAAGGCTAGGGACAATGTGGGGCCGCTGCTGAATGAGGGGGGTGTCCTGGTGACGGAGGATGCGGAGAAGGCAGAGCTACTGAATGCCTTCTTTGCTTCAGTCTTCAGTGCTACGACTGGCCCTCAGGAATCCCAGGCCCCAGAGGTAAGAGAAGAAGCCTACAAAGAGAATGACTTTCCCTTGGTCGAGGAAGACTGTGTGAGGGATCACTTAAGCGATCTGGACATCCACAAATCCATGGGCCCTGATGGAATGCACCCACGAGTGCTGAGGGAGCTGGCGGATGTCATTGCTGAGCCACTCTCCATCATCTTTGAGAGGTCCTGGAGGACA
>Ga0065711_1048062_pt1 | contig 12002 bp, 7 predicted proteins | sample Hoacrofraction12_FD_59098 | JGI IMG/M metagenome (GOLD analysis project Ga0065711, IMG submission 59098) | Hoatzin crop microbial communities from Cojedes, Venezuela - Epithelial fraction 12 v2 (version 2) | ecosystem: Host-associated > Birds > Digestive system > Esophagus > Crop | place... | reverse complement strand
CCCTGCTTCGGCGGGGGGGTTGGACTAGATGACCCACAGAGGTCCCTTCCAACCCCTGCTATTCTGTGATTCTGTGATTCTGTGTTGCGTGCAGCCTGTATAAAAAGAGGTTCCACAATTCACTGTGCTCTACCAGTTATGAAAAGGATTTTAAGACAAGGACTTGTGAAAAGGAGGATAAATATTGAAATGTTTTATCTTAACCACTTAAAACAATTCATATTGGAAGTGATTAAAATTTACTAATTTTTTTCTTGTTAGAAAATATACAGTCACTAAAAAAAAGGTGCTGTGAAAACATATTAAAAAGATCATAAAGAAAAGCTTTCAGGACCAGGATGTGAAAGACAGAGCGAGAAAAAGACAAAGAGAGATGACTAACATCAGTTAGTAGACCAAGAGGGCACTCCGGTAGGATGCTAGACACCCTGATGCAAGATAATATCTTAATCTTCAGAATTTTTCATTAAGTGAGACTGTTTTTTCAGCCAGCCGTAATTAGTTTTAAACTAAAATTGTAGGAGCAAGGTGGGAGCCTAGACTTTCTGACACAGAATAACAGAGAGCAGATCGGAATAACAGAGCAGATCAAAGCCCACGCAGAGTGGTCGTTGTGCTGTGACACAGGTGTATCACGGGACACCGCTGCAAGCTCTGCAAGGGTCACAGAAAGCATCACAGCAGCCAGGTGGCTTGACCATCGGAAGACATCCCTTGCTTTCCAAAACCACTCATTGCTCCTAAGCCCACCAAAATCTATTTAACTGGCTGGTCGCCACGTGTTTTTGCCCCTGCTTGCACAGGCCACCAGAGCTGATGCATGCTTTCTGACCATCACTTCTCTCATCTGCTGGCTATTACTGCCAGTAGCAGCAGCCTGTTGGGCTCCTGGGTCCTGCCTCTTCTTACTGCTGCTGCACGGGAGCTGTCGTAGTGAGTCACTTTTAATCACCAAGGGAACCCACAGCCCGATCTCCGCTCCTCCTAAAATAGGAACTCACAGCTAGATCTTCTCTCCTCCTAAAATAATCAAACTATGAGAAAAAGCACTATATATTTGGCAGCATCTGAAACATGATATTCAATGCATTAGACCGGTGGAAAATCAGGACACTGAGCTCAGCCATAGCTGGGCCCCAGGCTAAGACCAGCCCAGGCTTTCAGTGCAGGTGGTCTTCCAAGTCCGCTTAAAGCCAGGCAGAAAGATCAGTTCTTTGCAGGTTCTGAGTAGAGAACATGGCAGAATCAGCTTTTCTCACCCATTATTTGAAAAAAACTTTGAGGGAGGCCATATAATCAACACATTCCCTTTATATTTCAGTTCAGAAAACCAGGTCCTTGAAAGGAATACTATTTAACAGATAAGACAATGCTAAGCTTTTTAAATGGTTTTACGAAGGCAAGTCTTGTCTTCAGTTTAGTTTACTCTTATCACATCAATTCTTATAAATTGCAATACAATAATCCTTTTAAACAAATGTTCATTATTTTGAAGTACATTGAAAAAATGTTGGTTATTTTCAAGCAGAAGTGTTACCTGTAAAATATCGTTCTGCATTTCTATAAACTCTCTCTTTTATTTCTAGGTATTTCCACACAATATACTTGGGTATTCGGAGTCGACGGAGTGGAGAGAATGACAGATGGCGGTTTTATTGGAAAATGGTGTATGAGTATGCAGATGTGAGTATGCTGCACTTGCTAGCCACGTTTCTGGAAAGTGCACCACAGCTGGTCCTGCAGCTCTGTATTGTTGTGCAGACTCGTACGCTCCAGGCTCTCCAAGGTAGGGGTTCATTTAATCTGTTTGGGTTTTTATCATTTTAGGAAGATGTAATTTCTATACATACATATTTATCCTTCTTTCAAACTGCTGTGTGCCTCGTACTCCTGGCATAAGAGCAGATCTTGCCTGCTAGCTGCTATTAGGCTGCTAACAGTGACTCTGTCAAGAAAGCCTGTGTTGTTGGAGCTTTTTTAGACTTTCTTACGGCCCTGAGTTGTGGGCAGGATTTATAATGCTTTGCTTTCTGCGTGTCCTTGTAATAGAAGAGCTCTTCTGATTATTCACTGGGCCAATGTGAAAATTGCATCAGTCAAACTATTGCTTTTCTCCCTATGCTTCTTTCTGTGAATGTTCAAAACCCTCCAAAGTGCAGTAATGAGGTTCATATGGCATTATGCAAAACAGAAAACTGCACAGCAGAAAACAGCTGTTCTGTGAAGAAAATGCCCATGTCTATGGAATACATGTCCATCAGTTCTCAGCCATGCTTATCTGAAACAATACAAGTCATCTCCTGAGTGTTACAACAATATTCATTCCTTCAAGCTCTAGGTTTCCTTCTAAGGTTGACACTGTCAGCAAGCATGATTACTTCCTTAAAATGGTAAATGCATGCGTATGTCCTGCCATAGGGTTTCGTCAGCCAGTGATACAGAGATAAGAGTATCTCCTTCTCTACTGCTTTTTTGGTGCTACTTTTGGCTACCTGGCAGTTTTCCTTTTGTATTGCACTATTGTTTTGCCTTATGGCTGCACCTGGGCTGAAATTATTAGCAAGGGAATGAGGTGAATGAGAACTTGCGATCCAGAAGGTGACATAACCATCGTGAGGTGGTGAGGCGGGGAGGAGGAGCGGAGGGACAGAGGAAGGAAGGAAGTGCAGCATTTTTGCCATTCGTTTTTAAGAAACAGCTCATGTGCTTGCCACTGTACAAGGCAAAACTATGACAGCACCTTGCTCCAAGAAGCTCTGGGTCTAGTTATCTTATTATGAGTAACGTGCAGTGAGACTGATCGAGTGAAAAAGGACTGGGAACAAAGTGGGTAACTGTGAAGACCTTGATCCTGGGCAGTTTCCTGTGGATAAATCAGAGGCTTTTCATTAACCTCCCTTTTGCACTGATGTCTCATAACATCTGTCCTGCTTCCTGTGTTTTTTGTTTTTATTTCTTTAGATCTAAAACTCTGTCACCTTAAGGGGAAAAGAAAGCCAAAGTTTCTATTTTAATTGGTTGGTGTTCTGCGCAATGAAGGTTGCCTAAGCACCTCCTACAGCTATTTCGCAAAATGATGCTGCCCCACATCAACCAGTCCAAACTATTATCATTCACAAGAAGGTATTATCACTTCAAGAAGCTTTGTCCCCCCAGAAAAAGACTCCAGAGAGAGGCTTAGCAGAAGAACATATCCAGAATACTGTATGGTCAGCTGTAATTTAGCTATCTTCATAAACTATTAATACAGAAGGCCTCTCACCCTCATTTTAGTGCAATAACAGATCTGTCTATGACAAATGCGGCTGGTGAGTAGGCACTAAGCCTGTGATGTACCCTGCAAGTGGTTCTTAATTAGAGAAAACCTGAAACGCTTCAATTTAAAAGGCAAAAATGGTTCCTGAAGCCTGCAATCAGCTCTGTGAAATCTATGTATCAGAAACCAGAATGGAATAAAACCATAATTATGGATTTCAGCTGAGAAGGCTGAAAATATTTACTGATCTTCTCTTCCCCCATTTTCTTCCAAGAAGAAAAGGCTCCATTTATAAAAAACTAAGAAAATTAAACAAGGTTGTAGCTTTTTCTTTAGTAGTACCATTATGTTCTCCTGATTAAAGCTAATATGCTTTAGTATATTGCCAGCTGTGAAAATCCTTTTTCTGTTCTCTCTTCATTTTTAAAGAAATGTTAAGGATAATGCGTTGCGCTGTAAGATGGTAGATTTACTGTGAGGCTGCATAAGGAAAGCATAATTTCTCTCAGTGGTGTCATGCTACAGCTGGGTGTTTTAAAAGGCCTAGCCATAAGGTATATGCTTCAGCTAGCTGTCCACTCACTGAGCCTGTTATAGAGATTTCTAACACGGATCAATAAACAGAGTGATTGATGGATTTTCTTTGTTTAGAGAATGCTGCTTGGTTTTTATTACCGTTCTTTTAGTTCTCTGTTCCAGCGGGACAAAGTTATCATGACAATTGATAAGTGCCATCGCTGGTCCATGTTCTTAAAAGTATACTTGCATCACAAACCACAAATTTGGCATGGGAAATGAATGATACTGGAAATGTCTTGGTCTATAAGCAGGGTATTTCTAACATCAAGCCGTTAATGACCACAAGAAAAACTCTTACATATTTTATTTATGAAATGGTATATTTTCCATTCCAAATGCACCAAAATAACATCATTCCCAACAGGAGAATGTTGTATGTGTGACTGAAGATTCCTCATTTTGTAATGGTGTTGGCTAGGTATGGATCATTTGTTATTTCGGTCCTTAAGCCCTGCTAAACAAGGTAAGAAATACATACAGGCATGTGCATATGTCCTTATGGAGATCAAGAAAAATACTGCCCAATGTGTGCAAAACCTTCCCTCTCAGTCTTCCATACACTGCAGCGAGGGCCACTTCAAAAGCCCAGAGGTTGCACCACAAGCATCCTTTAGCACTTGCCTGGGCTCCCCAAGCATAGATTAAAAAACTGCAATGTAAACTTCTAGCAAGGATTGTGTACCACTGTACTGTGATGGCTGCAGCAGAACACTGCTTAAGCAGGAGGCCATAGACAGTCATTGTGGAGCAGCATTTCTTTTCTGCATTGGCACCCAGCGAAATCTGAGTATTGATCACACAGTATCTAAATTGTTATCTAAAAATCTGATTCTTCTTTAAGATTTCATCAAAACTGGCACAATTAGAGGCAACAATCTTTCTTATTCTGCCTACAGAAGCCAGGTCCCTCCCAGAGTGGAAGGAGTGAAACTGATGATTTCTCAGTGCTAATTCCTCAAGAAGAGAAACAGCTTCAGTATGATGCTGGACTAAGCTGGAGCTGAGCTAACCCCCTCATTACCTCCACCTTTTCCACCCTGGTGGTTCCTCTGAGTTTGAAGAAATATCTACTCTCTAGAAGACAGATGTGCCTCGAAAATAAGTAATTCCCCAGTCTTTTCCTCATGGGAGTCTGTTTCCCTTGCTTTCTCTTCTTGTGCTCTGAGCACAGCACTCCCACAGCAACTTCTCTGCTGAGCCGGCAGTACCTCCAAACTGCATTGCTTTTTTGCTTTTTCTTTCTGTTCTCCCTTAGTTACTCTGTAGGAAAGTCATGTCCTAAGCAGCTTTGTGGCGGCAGCCACTAGCTTCCCCTATCCTATTCTAGGTGGAAACTGCATGAGGAATGAGGCAGCTCTGCATGTGGGGGGAGCAGTGGCAGAAAGTCCACTGAAACAACCGATGCTCATCCTGCACCCATTTGTTTGCACAAGGGCGTATATGTGGACAGGAGTGTCAGAACCGTCTGCAGGTGAGCTAGTCCAGCTACCAGAAACAGTCTAACAGCAACAGCCTGGAGGCCGGGGTGGGCTAACTGATCCCAGTGCCAGCCTATGTACACCAACTGCCTGAAACTCCTTGTGGATCTGGGCCCTTTGCCCCATGTTTTCAGTTCTGCTCCGAGGGCTGGGCAACCAAGTCCTTCACTGGATCTATCGCTGAGTCACAATGAACCAAAATACCAGGTTTGAAAGTGTTCAGATTATTGCACCAACCCAATAAATTCAGAAGGCTGCGAGTAAGTCCCTTAAAAATGCCTCCACCCTTCAAGCCATTCAGCAAATAAGCAATAGTTTCCCAGTCTTTGCTAGGAAAACAAACAGTTCCACAATAACCTGCCATAGACTAAGTATTAGGCAGATTTGCTGACACAGTAAAATCAGTCTAAAGGCTGCAAGACTCTTCCTTGGTTGGGTCTCTGGACATCCAGCATAATGGCCACATCTCACCACACGTGCTCTGCTGACTCAACAGGACTGACAAAGTGATAAACAGACCTGAACTGGTAAATTGTCTCAGTGGGGTCATTCTATAATCACCTGAAGCCAACCTACCTGCAGGCTGCCCCTGAAAATCTTTGATTTGATCATGGAAAGTCCTGCCAGCACTTCATCCAAACTGCATGCTCCCGTCACATCACTAGCATTCCTGTGGCTGCACCCTGGGTCCCTTGGACACTTGTACTTTTCCTGTTTCTAACTTGGTTGAGGCTCAGCGGAATCCAGCTGTGCTCCCCAGGGCAGGGGGGTGTCACACGACGGGTAGTGCCAGCCCGGGGGACGCAGGAGGGACATGGCATCGGGGTGGGTGGGGGAGGTCAGGCCTGTCCCTTTCTGCGACACCTTATTTTCAACTGACGCCCACAGACTGGCAGTCATCCCTTGGCACTCCCCTTTTACTTCCTTCAATTTTCCCACTATGCCATTTGATTTTAGAAAGACTTCCCATCCTAAAATCAGTAAAAACCAGCAAGCAAAAAATCCTGCTGATCAGCTGATTGGGAAGCAACTCCTATCCTTTGTCATACAGTTACTGTCGTCTTACTCAAGGGCATGGTATTCTAGCTGCTCCTAAATGAGCAAGTAGACAAGATTGCTCCCTGGATTTAACACAGATTTCATTATTTATACTGTATTAATTAACACATTGTTTAAATTATAGATTAGCTTCTCATTCCTGTTTACTGCATATTATGCTGGCTAGTCAGCACTGGACTTTTTTTTCTTCATCAGCCCCTGGGGGGTTCATTCTGGCTTCTCTGTACAGTACTATTAATAAAAGTCTCTATCAAAGTTTAATCAAAGTCTAATCAAAGTTTATATCATGCAAAGCTGCAGTTCTTAATATAAACTGACAGTAGTGCAGAAGCAAAATGAGAAGTTCAATTTACAGAACAATTTACAAATTCATCAAGTTTCACTGAAGTCACCACACTCCCATACTGCTGCTGCATTCTGCTGAAACTGCATTTCTGTGAAATCTCCCTGGCCAAACATTTTCCCATTTTCTGCCAGCTCTCTTGGAAACTCCTGCCCTGCTCATACACTGACACCGCAGCCAGTGTACAAAAGTTCACAGTGCCACCAAGCATCGCTCTACAGCCCTTCAAACAAATTGCTGTTCCTGCCTGAGCTGGACAAGAAGTTCAGAGACTTGCTAGCAGTTTATGACGTGGCTGATAGGTCCTAACTTCATCTGGCAGAAGGAAATTATGTATTAGCGAGTTCATTAAAAAATCCTCTGGCAAAGCTCATCCTCATGCATCAGGAATTCAAACTCTTTTCACATCAGCACAGTAAGCTGAAGTTCATTTAAGTCTTTACAATTTTTTTTGTGAGGACAACGTTACGCTTTTACATGGCTTTTCTTTTTTTGTGACCTTCACAGCAGTTTTGGATTGCTCTGTAAAGTGCTGCCTACATTTGCAGTGTTCTTTAAATAAATAAAAAAAAAGAATTCTGATGTAAAATCTTATACAATTCAATGTATATTTGTATGGAAATAAGAGGCAGCACTTGAGTTTTGGGCAAGCTGCCACTGCGTTTCTCTGTGCTGTCAAGGTTCTGCACCACTGCAGTCCAGCACCCAGCCTTCCCAGAGAGAAAGAAAAGCAGAGCAAGCAATAGTCAGAGTCTGCCTGCAGCTTGGCAAAACAGATTTTCGGTGACAAGGATGAACAAATATGATCTACTATGGAGTAAATGTGTCTTCTGCAAATGACTTTTAAACTGATCTGTAGGCCCCTTTGCAAATCTTAAAATGTTATCTTGCGCTCATTAGCATAGAGCCAACGTATTAGCACACCCTTGTTTCTGACAGGGCAGGAGAGGACGTCCTGAAGGCGTTCATGTCGTATAATCCATTTCATAACCTGATTACAATCTTAAAACTCGTTATACCCTTTGTATCTAATATACCAGTTGGAAGTTTAATTCTCTGATTGATAGAGACCTGCTGCTGCTGTCCTGCCTTTTTAATTTCATCAGCAGTCTGTCCCTATTTATTCTTGTGCCATCCCAGTTTTTTACACTTTTTCCCTAAGGAAATGAGGTTCATGTGGTTATGCAATCCATTTCTGTCCTTCAGTCCTGACTTTAAGAACTTCTGATCCATTGCACTATTTCAATCAAATATAAAAGAACAGCCAACATCTCAAAGAGAATTATGTTTCTTTAAATGTTGTGAAAAAAGCAGCCAAGTCAGAGGAAAAAAAGACAAATAAAAGCCTCTGCTAAAAGGAAAAGCAAGTAGACTTCAACTATTATATCTTTGTTAGGCACCAGCCACCAGCCAGTCCAAATACTCTTCCTTCCAGACAAGGCGTTGCAGTACTCTGCTCTGCCCAGCGGGACTGTTGTGATAGACAGATGGGATTAGGAAATAAGAGACACTTTGATGGGAAAGTCAGAATCATTCCTCCTGCTGCTCATTCTCTCATCTCATGAGAGGTTCTGCATTCTCTTGATTATCTTGATAGACTTTCCCTTCATCAGTTCCACTCTGAATTCATCTTTTATGAATATGGATGATCAAAACTCTACAGAGTACTCCAGATTACATTTCTCCAGAGTTCTCATATTTCTCATGGCAATATCTCACTAGGTATGATCCCTGTTGACTCAGGCATCGCACTGGTTAATCCTAGTTGTTTCATGATCTTTTAAAACACACAGGCTCTTCTGGCATCATGTCACTCTGATGAGGCTTCAATTACATTAAAAAAATTTATTAGCAACTAAACACATGTAATGAAATTTTATCTCAGTTCTACTTTTCCAGCCTGCGAGGTACTCCTGTTTTATCCACGTATCACTCTCCTTTTCTGCATTGGTAATGTCTCCCAAAACCTTATTAGTATATTACTTTTTGAAACCAAGGTCATTAAGAGAAATATTCAGACAAGATTGGTTCCACGGGTAATCAGTACTGAAAAAAGCAATAGTAATCTGCTCCAGACCAAGAGTTTTTCAATAGCATTTCAACATAATCCAAACTAGTTCCTTTACCTGCATTAGCTATTTTATACTAATCCTGATCTTCTCAAGCTTCACCAGTACTTTCCCATTAGTGTAGTAATCACCGTTCTGCCAATGTTTTGACAGATTAGATCTGCCGCATTTTGTTTGTTGAGAAAGTGGGTTATAAAAGAAAGATAATCAAGTTAGCCTAGACTCTGTGGCTCTCTTATGATCTCCTTTATTGCAGATATCTATTATTTTTCATCTTCTTTTATGTTTACCTTCATTTTCAATTACTTTTTGCTTTGCTTTAAAACCTGCTCTAAAGCTTTGTGTTGTATTGAAACCTGCATTGTAGGCTGTTTTAGCCAGGTCCTTGTGAAATGCACCAGATTGCCGCTTTTCCAGTCACATGGCACTAGTTCTGAGTGGAGAGACTTATTTAAGATGATGCTCACCAGCAGCAGACGTTTTCTGTTTGCACTGGGACCTTCGAGTTTTGCTTCTCTCTACAGTAATGCAGATTTCCTTTCTGATCTCATTTCCTATCAGCTGGCTCTGTCTTTGAGCCCTTGCTTCAACAGCCCTTATTGAAAATAGACCTACAAGGCACAGCATTTGTTGCTAATCATCCTTTTTCCATTTCCATCTAGGCACCATTTGTCAGGTAAGTTTGCATACAGCTAGGTTTTGAGGCTTTTTCCAGAAGTTTTTGGCTTTGCAGGGTTTAAAAGCTCCAGAAATTCTTCTGTGTTTTGCCTTAAAGAAAATCCAAGTGTCCTCCACAGAGAAGTCCTCGAACAATTAACTTCTGCTGTCTTCAATCATTTGTTAAGAATTCTGAGACAGACTTACTAACAGATCTATTTTCGTTTATCCCTCTATTTTATTTAAAGTAAACCAACATTCATGTGATCCGATGCTATTTTTTTACAATGAGCTGTCCTATAACAACCTCAATACTTTCTGTAACTAAGTATAGAAAGAAGCTTCTCTGCTTTATGTCAGAAAATCTGTCAGTTGTCACATTCCAGAATATCTGGACTGCCTTCAGTAGCATTTGTTCTTCAGTCTATATCTGAGAAATTGCAGTCTGCCATAATGAGACAATTCTCCACAGAATTTCTCCCTGTAATAACAGATTGAACATCTCTATCCATATCCAGATTTAACTCTGGAATTCTACAGCAGACTCTAACAACTACCCACTATCTTTTCCCAAAGCAATTTTGTATGCAAATAGAATCTGCTTTATTTGGGGTTCCTTTCTGAAACATCAGCCTGTCATTCCATTCACATACACTGCTTCTACTGTTATTTCCATCTTTTCTGAATACCAGCTCCCTTTCGGTACCTATGTCCAGGGAGTGATTACAAGTTCATGATGTTTCCATAACCCTGTAGTCCTGTTTGTAACCCTATAGTCCTTTGTGTCCTGCACTCATGGCATTTTTTCCTGCATTTACAGATGTACAGTCCCTGTCCATTCATCTGTCTATGATACATCAGTATAACCCTAAATGTAAAAGAAACAATGTACGCAATGTGGCAGGTATTGTCAGGAAGATGAGGAGCTGCCAGTGATGGTGGTGTTTCTTAGCACATCCATAACAACCCAATATACAGGACCTCAACCTCTGAAAGTCAACCAAAGAAGATACTAGTGACCATTTTTCTTCTTTCTGTTTAAGTGCAGTCAAAAATCCTAATTCCTCTAGCAACATCAGGAACAAGAGTGGAACTGCCTCCAGCGTTTTTTCCCAAATAATATGTTCTGGTGACTCTCTTTTTCACTGAGTTTGTGCTGGTATCTTTTTCCTTGTTTAGTTCCTATTAACCAGTCATAGAAAGACCACGGGAACACATAGCGCTATGTAGACATATCAGTATGAGTTTGTGATATGATGCAAAAAATGATATTTGTGGAGCTTGGCCTCTTATTGCCCATTTTTTGCCACTCATTAAATCACAGGAAAAATGAATATACGATGCAGGTCATTCTGAATGAATGGCAGTAAGACTTCATTACATACCAGCATGAAATCTGCATATGTCATTGTAATGGAAAAAAGTCATTAAAAAAAAGTATTAGGAAGATTTAGTATAAATTTTGCTGCTGCTTTTTTTGTCTTCTTTCTGTTGGCCACATTAGATATCCTAGCTACATTTGCAGATACAGGTATCTCCAGTTAAGCGTTAAAATCCTATTGAAAGGCCTCAGCTGATTACCAAAGATATTAGGTGGCTGCCTCCTTCACTAAATTTTGAAAAATCTTGTCATGTATTTACATGTGTGAGCCCAACTTTAGGCACATATTTTGTAATGCCTTAAAAGTATTATGCTAGTCTGAAAGGAGAGAATTATAAGTGTTTTTATAAGCTTCTGTTTGCACACATTGAAGATAGGTTTCTCAAGGCTTTTTGGTGCAGCTTGTCCCAGTACCAAGCTGATAATCTCACCTGTGGGTGGCATTTCCAACTCACACAGATTGAGAGATATCATTTCTTAACTTGTCACAGAATCGAAGAATAACTTAGCTTGGAAGGTCTTCAGGAGAACACCTAGTCCAAACTCTGCTTGAAGCAGAGCCATGTTCAAACATAGGTCAGGTTCCTCAGGGCCATGTCGCTCTGAGTTTTGTGGATGGAGATCCCACAGCCTTTCTGGGGGAACTGTACCAGTGCACACCACCCTGGCGAAAAATTCTTTTCTTACAGCAGTCTTGCTGCAATTTGTGACTGTTGCCTCTTACCCTTTCACTGTGCACCTCTCAGAAAAGTTTACCTGAGTTTTCTCTACAATTCATTTTTATGCAGGAGAAAATGGCTATTAGATCTCTCCCCTTTCTTCACACCCCTCTCTATCAGCCCTCTCTCCACCCTACACAAATCCAGCCTGTACACTGTGTGCTCCAGCTCCTAACAATCGCAGTGGCCCTCCACTGGCCTCGCTCCAGTTTGTCGAAGTCTTTCCTGTACAAGGGCCCCAAAACGATACGGACATGAAAGAGCTTTCCTTTGCCTTTGTGACTCTTTTTGCAGCTGCTCTCAGCCTGCTGAGATCCTCTGCAGGGCAGCCCTGCAGTCCAGTGCATCAGCTGCTCCCCTCTGATGGGTCCAGGCTTTAAGATCATTATGACCTGGAGGTATTGTGAAGAGAAGTTCCTTACTGTTGGGGGGAATGGCAAAAAAAAAAAAAAAAAGCCCAA
>Ga0065711_1012269_pt1 | contig 12002 bp, 7 predicted proteins | sample Hoacrofraction12_FD_59098 | JGI IMG/M metagenome (GOLD analysis project Ga0065711, IMG submission 59098) | Hoatzin crop microbial communities from Cojedes, Venezuela - Epithelial fraction 12 v2 (version 2) | ecosystem: Host-associated > Birds > Digestive system > Esophagus > Crop | place... | reverse complement strand
GAAATCTACTTAGATATAAACTTTATTGAAAAAAGGATATAACCAAGTCACTAGTTCTAAAAAAAATGTTAAAATGTGTGGGTTTACTGAATATTAAAAGGAAAGAGAAACAAATTATAAAGATTACCCAGCTATTTTTTTTTCCATTTTTTATTCCCCCCCCCCTAATGTCATTTGACATGCCTTTTTGGCTTTGTCTGGAAATCTGTGTGTTTGCAGAGATATTTTTGTGTCATTTTATGTATGTATTTTTGTTCTCTTTCATGCGTAAATTCTGTAGGCTGTGCATCAGCTTCTGTAGTTACTAATTTTCTGCTTCTGTACAGAAATCCCTTGTGTCCTGTAAATGAGTTTATTTTAAAACTTTGGAGTAAACCTAGGTATGGTAAGTGCCACTTGGATTAATTTCCAGATTTAGACACCTTAAGTTAAGTGTGGGCAATGTGGACAACAACATGTGACTTAGGTATCCAATCACCCACTATATACAATGGAAATAAGGGGTCACTTTGATTGGTAATCCAGCTGAAGCACAATAGAGATTTAAGACTTAGTCTTCTTATTTTAGTTGAGTAACTATTTGTGTCACTATTTCTTTGATCTCAAAGCAGAAGCATAAATACAGACTTCTAACTGCAGTAATTTTATCATTACATCCAGCCCGTATTTGTATTGCATTTGTGTTTCTGTGCCTAGAAATATTACCATCTCTCACAAAATGTAAAAAGAACATAAACTCTCCTCCTTCCTTTTTCTGGAATTTTCACCCTTTCTTCAATATTATTTCCCAGACGTGCCACCATCTTGGTTGAGGGGCTCAGCTGTGCCCTGCGGTGGGTCTGTCGGAGTCAACTGGAATCGGCTGAGTCCAGCACGGGAGAGCCCCTGGCGTCTCCACAGAGGCTGCCCTGACGCCCAACCACCACTAAAACCTTTGCACCTGCACTCAACACAGCATCACATCAGAATTGTAACCTGCTGTCCATTAAACATCACCTAAATAGAAATTTCCTGTGACAAGAGGAGTGAGCAATATACGTTCTATATAGAAAATGCAAAAAAAAAAGAGTCCTATCACTTTCAGAGAGGAAAGAGATGTTTGCTTTTATTCCAACTAAGGACAGTAATGGCATTTGGAGTCACATGAGTACATTTACAGAAAAAGAAATTCACATTTATAAATGATATTATCATTTATCCACATTAAGGTAGGGTCTCAAGGTGTTTGTGAATAAATGCTGTCTGCACTGAAGATTTGTTCTGACCACAAAAAATAGGAAAATTCTTACAATAGGGTTATACTTACATAGTTTAGGTGTTCAGTCTAAATTGTGTTTGTGTACTTAAAGAAAGAGCAATGTACATGTCTGTATCCCTGCTATTTCCTAATATTTTTGTTGTTGGAGAACGGTCTTCACAAGATTTTAAAACTGTGGTTAAGCTCTTTCAGGATGTAGGACTTCATTCTAGTTCTGGAACTTAGCGAATTCTCTCAATATGCCTAACAGGTGCTTTTTCACACCTGCTCCCTTCATTCTGTCTTTGCTTTTGTTTTCTCTTATGTAGAAAATGCTCTCTTCAACTTTTGCCCTTTCTAACCAAATACGGTTTTGTTCTTACTGTTGGCTGTTTGCTCTTTCCAACATTTAAGAGTATCTGTGTAGTCTATGTATTAATAAAATATCTAAAACCCTGACGCTCTGAAAGTGCAGTCAGTGAATTGTTGAATTTTTCTTTTTTTCATACTCTTTCACTATGTGTATGTTTGTGTAATAATTGAGGACTTGGCTTGACCTATCTGCATGTTTGGTTTTAGTTTTTGTAACATACCTGCTGTGATTCGCCCTATTAAAGCAACGAAAGTCAAATTGTGCACATACTCAGGCTCAGACGTCTTGTAGTCTGTGCCGATCCTTATCTTCCTTGGAAATGGATGTCCATCAGGCACTGATGCCAGTTACCTGTCTTAAATGACCTCAACTTCCTGTCTGACATCAATGTGACCTCAGTGCTCACTGCTTAGTAGAACCAATTGTGAACACTTGAACATGACCTGACTGTTGCAGGTGAAGAACAAGTGCCTATTATATTCATGGTTGTCAGGTTATACACAGTAGCATAACAAATGAATTACATTTTCCAGAAGGCTAAGGCCATAAAGAGGTAACTATGACTGATGCTAGTCATCATGCATTGGGATGCATCTAAATCTGTTTAGCCAGTCAGATTATATAAAATATTTACCAGGCTGTTGCTATGTAACCTCATTTTGTGTGTTAGTATGGAATTCAGAAACATTCTTAAATTGCAGATAAAATTTATTATGTGACGCTTTATGCTACAAGAAACTGTACCAGAGCTGTAGGTTATTTTCACTGTTCCTCAGTGCAATTCATTTTCAGTTGAACCAAGTATGGAAATCTATACTGCTTATTTTTTCCATATTTCAGATTTCATAATGATGCAACTTCTTTGACACTTTACATCATATAGACACATAAAGTTCAACTTTGTCTAGAGAAAGTCCAGATTTTTAAGAAGTCACACAAGGAAGGTCCCGTAGCAGAAGTATCTCCAGTGTCTTCAGCCATGAACAATGCAGGAAAAATGAGACTGCTATATTCTACCAGTATCTCTGTCCCTTACATGTCAGGATAATCACGTATTGTGATCCGCAATGTCATGTGCTATATAGGCAAGAAGGGAAGTTTACATATTTCCTGTCTTTAATCTTTCATCTCTATTACTCAACGCATTTCTGTGCATACTCTTATCTAAATCAAGATATCTGAATATAAACAATCTGTAGGATTGCAGTGTTATATTTTGATGCAAAAAAAAAACATCCTTCATCGCAACTCAACTATTTCTAGAAAATTATTTTGTTTTGAAGACACTAAGACAACATGAAAAAAGGGAGTAATAGATGAGAAACTTACTGGTGATAGTATTTGTGTATACTTTTTTCAAGTATAAATACAGTTAAATAAACAAAGGAACAAAAATCTTTAGGTTCTAAGGAATATCCAGAGTAATGCATAAAAAAGAAGCATAGTGACATTCTACAATGTAGAGATAACAAACTGATCGGGGGATAAAACATTTAAAAAATTCTGAAAGTAGGAAGAACTGGTAAACCCAAAACCTTTGCAGTGAAGAAATAAAGTTGAAAATGCATTCAGACACAAGAAGTATTTTTCACCAAGTGTAGACAGCTGCATAGAGTAGACATTTACATCTGAGGTAGTATATAGGTTTTGGCTCGAATAGAGTGAATTTACTTCATAGTAGCTTGTATACTGCTGTGCTTTGGACTGGTGGTGAGAACAGTGTTAATAACGCACTATGCTTTAGCTATTGCAGAGCAGTCCTTACACAGCATCAAAGCCTTTTCTGCTCCTCACGCTTCCCCACCAGAGAGTAGGGTGGGAGTGCACAAAAAGTTTGGAGGAGACACAGCTGGGACAGCTGACCCCAGCTGACCCAAGGGATATTCCATGCCATATGACAGTGTGCTCAGCAGTAAAAGCTGAAGGGGAAAGAAGGAGCAAAGGAGGGGGGATTATTCGGAGTTATGGCTTTTGTCTTCTCAACTAACCCTTACAAGTGATGGAACCCTCCTTTCCTGGAAATGGTTGAACACCTGACTGCCAATGGGAAGTAGGGTATGAATCCCTTGTTTTGATTTGCTTGCTAACTCAACCTTTGCTTTGCCTCTTAAACTATTTTTATCTCAACCCATGATTTTTCTCACCTTTATTCTTCTGATTGTCTCCTCTTTCCAACTGGGTTGGAGTCAGAGAACAGTTGTGTAGTGTTTAGCTGCCTACTGAGATGAACCCAACAGGCAGTCACTCAATGTAATAAATAATACAATGTCAGGTCAGATCAATATTTCTCAGTCGTTAGTAGAGGTTAATGAGGAACGAACACAACATGTTTTGTAATCAGTGCATGAATGATTAGCTTAATGCCATTCATTCTCAATAATGAAGAAGAGAATAGTAATATGTTGATATTAAGAGTATGAAGGAAGAACATCCCTTCTAAATATCATTATTAAAGATTGGGTACACTAAATTCTGTGACAAGTTTGTTTGCTGGAGAGTAAAAGGAGGTAGGCTGATGTAAGTTAAAACTTCTGTCTAACACAAGTACGCTGATGTTAAATGGTATAAGCTTTCCCACTTAGCTTCCTTTATATTTGTGTTTATCAACACGGGAATTAGTTCATCTTCCTATAGGTCACTCTTAAAAATGATAACCAATGACATCTCTCTATTTTTATACTTCTTGTCTTGAGCAAAAAGGAGCTTTAATCTTTTCTTCTAATATCTTGAGTTGCAAGATTGAAGAATGATGGTAATAGTATTAATCAGAAAGTGTACATATCAATCTCTGATAATTCTGATGTAGTGTCAATAGCTTGCTAAGACCAATGCAAGGGTGAGGCAGTAAAATAAACAGATAATCTTCAGCTTTGAAACATCATTGTACCTTCCTACAAAACTCTGAGAAACTGATCTCCTCCTATGATCATATTAATACCTGTAGATTCCAAGTGCTAATGTTTTGGTCTGAAGTTACAGTGGACTTTTGAAGGCAATTTTGAAAAAAGGTATTGTCTCAGGACTGCAGGATGATAAGTATATGACCTCTGGAAGTCCCTTATAGCCTAAATTATTCAATGATTCTATGATGAACACCTTCAGTAGCATATTGTGAAAGACAATCATGACAAACACTGACAAACACTGACAAAACACCTCTGCTAAGCTCAAGGCCTCATTCAGTACATTCAGGCTGTTAGTAGGAAACTCTTGGTTTGTTCTCCATTCAGGAAAGACTGCAAAAACAAAGAAAAGAACTGACTGCCTAATATCTGAGCAAAGTTTTTCTTTTTTCATTTCAGTTTGACACCAGTTTTCACCTAACACATATATCTGCTGTTCTGCTTTCTCTTGATGCTGAGATTTACGGGTTCACAAAAGAGAAAGTCTCCAGCAGCACACTGGTAGCCTGGGCATTCTTACTACTTCATAGTAACTAGTTCACTCTCTTTAGAGCTTTACTCCACTGGTCCTTCAGAGAATTTTGCTGGAGGGAAAATGAGCTCACCCCATACACCCTCTGTCCTGAGGGAAACAAAAATAAGGCAATCTTGGCAAGTCTTTTTATTGTTGTTCCCTCAGGGATCTTGTTCACCCACTCACTGCTGTTTGTGATGTTGGATGACTTGGCACCCCCTAGAATCTCTTCCTATCTCTTCCCCTGTTGCAAAAATTCTGGAGTCCTTTTCCCATCACATTTTTGTCTCACTAAGTTATAGGTGATTTTGGCTTTCTCAGTAAATAAATCTTTGTTTTTCTTATATGTTTGTGACACATTTCTGATTCAAAAGCAGAGCTCAAAGAGGAGGTAGAAAGGTTAAGCAGCATCAGGGAGTGCGAGAGGGAAATAGACTGGTGGAGCCCTGCCCTGCCATCCCCGAAACAAGAGCAGAGGATGGACACTCCACAAGAAGCAGAAGATCCCCTGCCCTCTCACCATCAGGCAGAAGGAGAGGACCTGAGAGACAGGGGGGAATGGAAACAGGTCCCTGCTCAGGGTGGCAGGCAAACCCCCTCCCAGCCTCCCTCTCCACCCCAGATGCCCTTACGCAATAGGTATGAGGCTCTGGAACTGGAGGGACAGGCAAATGATGAGGTGGATGAAGGCCCACGCACAGAGTTGCCCAGAGCTAGGCAGCCAGCCCCACATATCACAACTGCCTCCACAAAGAAACAAAGAAGGGTAATTGTCATAGGCGATTCCCTTCTGAAGGGAACAGAGGGCTGGATATGCCAACCGGACCTATCCCACAGAGAAGTCTGCTGCCTCCCTGGGGCTCGGGTGAGAGATATCACTGGGAAACTCCCTGGTCTGGTATGGCCCTCTGACTATTATCTACCCTTAGTTGTTCAGGTTGGCAGTGGTGAGGTTAGGGACAAAAGCATTTGGGCAATCAAAAGGGACTTCAGGTCTCTGGGGAGACAGGTTAAGGGATCAGGAGCACAAGTAGTGTTCTCCTCTATCCCTCCAGTTGCAGGGGAAGATAAGGGAAGAGAGGGAAGAAACAGGAGGAGCCAACAGATCAATACCTGGCTCCAAGCCTGGTGTCACAGGCAAAATTTGGGGATCTTTGATCATGAGTCAGTTTACATGGCACCAGGCCTGCTGGCAACAGATGGGCTACACCTGTCGCAAAAGGGGAAGAGGATCCTAGCTCAGGAGGTAGCAGGGCTCATTGATAGGGCTTTAAACTAGATTTGAAAAGGGGAAGGGGATAAAACCAGGCTAGCTAGTGAAAAGCCTGGGGGTGGCAACTCAGCTGTTACTGGACGGTGTGCTAGCGAGGACCTTCACTCTGCTGAGTCAGTGAGGATATGGAACAGGGAGCTGTGCGGCAACAACAGTGCAGATTCATTGGGGGCTCAGCTCAAATGTCTTTATGCAAATGCACATAGCATGGGGAATATCAAGAGGAGCTAGAGATGTGCACACATCTGTGCGGCTGTGATATCATTGGCATCATGGAGACGTGGTGGGACAGCTCCTATGACTGGCGTATTGGGATGGGAGGATACAGGCTCTTTAGGAATGACAGGCAGGGGAGATGAGGAGGAGGTGTCACCCTCTATGTCAAAGATCAGCTGGAGTGCATGGAGCTCTGCCTGGGAACGGATGAGGAGCCCACGGAGAGCTTATGGGTCAAGATTCAAGGCAGGACAGGGATGAGGGACATTACAGTGGGAGTCTGCTACAGGCCACCTGACCAGGACAGAGAGCGGATGAGGCCTTCTATAGGCAGATAGGAGAAACCTCACGTTCAAAAGCCCTGGTCCTCATGGAGGACTTCAACCACCCCAACATCTTTTGGAGGGACAACACAGCAGGGCACAAGCAATCCAGGAGGTTCCTGCAATGCGCTGAGGACAACTTCCTCCTCCAGGTGAGAGAGGAGCCCACGAGGAGAGGTGCGATGCTGGATCTTGTTCTCACCAAAATGGAGGGGCTGGTAGGGAATGTGAAAGCCAAGAGCAGCCTTGGCTTCAGTGACCACGAAATTGTGGAGTTTAAGATCCTTTGGGCAGAGAGGCAGGTGCGCAGCAAGCTCATTACCCTGGACTTCAGGAGAGCAGACTTTGTCCTCCTCAGGGATCTGCTTAGTAGAATACCACAGGATAAAGCCCTAGAGGGAAGAGAGGCCCAGGAAAGTTGGTCAGTATTCAAAGATCACCTCCTCCAAGCTCAGGAGTGATGCATCTCGACCAAGAGGAAGTCAGGCAGAAATGTCAGGAGTCCTACATGGATGAACAAGGAGCTNCTGGCAAAACTTAAGCAGAAAAATGAAGTCTACAGAGGATGGAGACAAGGACAGGTAGCTTGGGAGGAATACAGAGAAATAGTCCGAGTAGCCAGGGAGTAAGTTAGGAAAGCTAAAGCCCTGACAGAATTAAATCTGGCCAGGGATGTCAAAGGNAACAAGAAAGCCTTCTATAGGTATGTCACTGATAGGAGGAATACTAGGGAAAATGTGGGCCCTCTCTGGAAGGAAGCTGGAGACCTAGTCACCTGGGATGTGGAGAAAGCTGAGGTGCTGAATGACTTTTTTGCCTCAGTCTTCAACAGCAAGTGCTCTAGCCACACCACCCAAGATACAGAAGGCAAAGTCAGGGACTGGGAGAATGAAGAACCGCCCGCTGTAGGAGAAGACCAGGTTTGAGATTGCCTAAGGAACCTGAAAGTGTACAAGTCCAAGGGGCCTGATGAGATGCATACGCGAGTCCTGAGGGACATGGCAGACGCAGATGCCAAACCACTCTCCATCATCTTTGAGAGGTCGTGACGGTCTGGGGAGGTCCCCACCGACTGGAGAAGGGGCAACTTCACCCCCATTTTTAAAAAGGGAAAAAAGGAAGACCCAGGGAACTACAGGCCAGTCAGTCTCACCTCTGTACCTGGCAAGATAATGTAGCAGATCCTCCTCGAAACCATGCTAAGGCATATGGATAACAAGGAGGTGACTGGGGACAGCCAACTTTGCTTCACCAAAGGCAAATTGTGCCTGACCAGCTTGGTATCTTTCTCTGATGGGGCTACAGCGTTTGTGGACAAAGCATGGGCAACTGACATTGTCTACCTGGACTTGTGCAAGGCATTCGACACTGTCCCACATGATGTCCTTGTCTCTAACTTGGAAGGGCATGGATTTGACAGATGGACCACTCGTAGAATAAGGAACTGGCTCGATGGACACAATCAAAAAATTACAGTCAATGGCTCGATGTCCAGGTGGAGACCAGTGACAAGTAGTGTGCCTCAAGGGTTGATACTGGGGCAGGTGCTGTTCAGTATCTTTGTCGGCGACATGGACAGTGGGACTGAGTGCACCCTCAACAAGTTTGCCAACGACACCAAGCTGTGTGGTGTGGTTGACATGCTGGAGGGAAGGGATGCCATTCAGAGGGACCTTGACAGGCTGCAGAGGTGGGCCTGTGTGAACCGCATGAAGTTCAACAAGCCCAAGTGCAAGGTCCTGCACGTGAGTTGGGGTAATCCCAAACACAAGTGCAGGCTGGGCAGAGAGTGGCTCGAGAGAAGCCCTGAGGAGAAGGACTTGGGGGTACAAGTAACCTGGGGGTATGGGTAACCCCTACCATTCTGTCATTCTGTGATTCTGTGGGTGGATGAGAAGCTCAACATGAGCCGGCAATATGCGCCTGCAGCCCAGAAAGCCAACAGTATCCTGGGCTGCATCAAGACAAGCGTGGCCAGCAGGTGGAGGGAGGTGATTCTGCCCCTTTACTCTACTCTCGTGAGACCCCACCTGGAGTACTGCGTCCAGCTCTGGAACCCCCAAACATAAGAAGGACATGGNTGTGTTGGAGCAGGTCCAGAGGAGGGCCACAAAGGTGATCCGAGGGCTGGAGTACCTCTCCTANGAGGACAGGCTGAGGGAGTTGGGTCTGTTCAGCCTGGAGAAGAGAAGGCTCCAGGGNGAGCTTCTAGCAGCCTTCCAGTACCTGAAGGGGGCCTACAGGAAGGATGGAGAGGGACTTTTCACAAAGTTGTGTAGTGATAGGACGAGGGGGGATGGCTCTAAACTAAAAGAGGGCAGATTTAGATGAGACATTAGGAAGAAATTCTTCACCACGAGGGTGGTGAAACACTGGAACAGGCTGCCCAGAGAAGCTGTGGATGCCCCCTACCTGGAAGTGTTCAAGGCCAGGTTGGATGGAGCTTTGAGTAACCTGGTCTAGTGGAAGGTATCCCTGCTCATGGCAGGGGGATTGGAACCAGATGGTCTTTCAGGTCCCTTCCAACCCTTACCATTCTGTGATTCTATGATTCTATGATTTTTCATTAATGTCCGTTACCATGTGCCTGCTTAGTAGCTGTTCTGTGTGGAGTGGTAAAGAAGGTGTTCATTGCACTTTGTGAGGTGGCAGTTTGCCTCAGAAAGGCTATTTTGTGCTGGGAAGAAAAGGTGCAGATTTACCTTGTGCAGGGCAGGGAGGGAGGAATATTTTTTTTTTTTTACTGACTTTGGAACAGAATGTGTGAACTATTAGAGGCTAGAAAAGTGTGGTCTTTTCATGGGTCACTTCAGCTGGAAGCAGAGGCACATAAACAGTGGATCATTTCTCACAGGAACTGTAAAGGAAAGGGAATGGAAAGAGGACAGAAGTTTTTGTTTCATCAACAGAGAAGCTTGTTTTTCTTTGGCAAGAGTGGTAAAAGCTTACTTTCTGATCTTCAGGGCCTTATTAGTTGGAACTGCTTCCTTAGCCATTAAAAAGTTGTTTTAACCACCCAGAGAGGGGACAGACAGACTTCAGCATTTTCCCACCATCTCCTAAAGAGCTGCAGAACAAGCACAGCTTTCGTCATTCTCCCTCTTGCTTTCTCCTGCTTGGCATGATGCAGCCATTTTACTAATGCACTTTTCCCCAGATAACTTCTTGTTCGTGTAAAAAAGCTGTCTTTTTCCTGCTGAGACAGCATTCTCTGTCACACGCCACTATGCAGAAAAGGTCAAAAAACACAAAGAGAACTAGGGAACACACAGTCAGAGTTACTATGTCTGCGCAGAACACTAATAAATATAACATCATTAGCTTAGGAAGAGGGAAAAGGAAGGGGAGAACAAATTACAGAGAGAGGTGTTGGCAATCTGTTGCCTTTTATTCACTCTATGACATTTTCTATTGATACAATTTCAATTTCTCCAGTCCCATTTAGTCCAATCTTAGAAATTCAGCATTTCTGTGCACCCACTTTGAAAGAGGGTACAGAACATGTGGTAAATGCAGCTGTCCTGATTACTTGCATATATAGTCACTAAAAATAAAAAATGCTTTTTTATTCCTGTCAGGATGGATAGTCTCATTTTTACGATCACAGGAATTGAGCAGAGAACAGCAGGTAGCCGTAACTGAGACTGCTGGGAATACGACTGTCTACTATGTTACACAAGCCGTGCCACAGAATCGTAGGTTAATCTGGGTTGGAAAGCACCTTTACAGGTCAGCTAGTCAAACCCCCGCAAACCAGGGGTGGAGACTCCACTGTCTCTCTGAGCAGCCTCTGTAGCGTGGTGAAAATGTTTTTCCTGCTATCTAATTTAAATTTCCATTGTTACAATTGCCTCTTGTCCTTCTGCTGTGCAGCTCCAGAAAGATAATATCTTCATCATCTCTATACAACAGATAGACAAGTATCTTCTGTTATGCTTTTTTTTGAGCCTGAACAAAGCCATTTCCCTGAGTCTCCTGGTAGATCAAGTGCTTCACTCTTCAAACTAGTCCACCAAGCTCTCTGCTGGACTCACTCTCATACATAAAAGCTTTTATCTTACTGAGAACCCCATCCCTGGCACAACTCTTCAGTTATGACCTCAACAATGCTGAGTAGAGGGGAAGAATCATCTTCCTCAACTTCACTATCAACACTCTTCCTAATACAGCCCAAGAATCTGCTGGCCTTCTTTTATGTGAGGATATTGTCCTGACTCATGCTCAGTTTGTTATACACCAAGAACCCTAGGTGTTTTCTAAAAACGTGCTTTCTATGCTGTTGGTGCCACCTTGTTATTCTGTTCCAGATGCAAGACTTTACATTTGCCTTTGTTGACCTCTGTTGATTTTTGTTTGCATTTGGTCTTATTTATCACCTGGTGCGCAGTCAACCAGAAGCACATTCAATGTCTATGTCGTATGTGGTCAGAGTTCAGCTAAATCAGACACGAGCTCCACTGTTGTCCAGTTAAGGCCTAATAATTCAGCAGAGTAAATTGTGTGGAACATCTGTAAAGATGAAAACAGGCACCTGAACACTGGAAGTGTATCTGTGAGAATAAAAGTGCTGGCATTGTCAGGCAAAAGGGGTAATTTCAGAAGTTTAAGCTTCAAGTGTTCTTTCTGTAAACCTCCATTAATATCTATTAATCTACCAGTTTGTTGCACTATAATAAGCATAGAAGTATTAACATAACTTGCATAATAATACATATGATATGTACTCTGGTCCCCATCAACATTCCTAAAGTGTAGGAATGCCTAGACAATAAAAGAAATAAAGATCTCATCAACATTTAATGCTCCAAGAAGAGTGCTTGGAGGATGATGCAGAGACTGTGATGATTACTTCAGTCAAAGCACTCTCGCTCATTCCAGATCGGCTTCTTGTTACAGAATCACAGAATCACAGAATGGCAGGGGTTGGAAGAGACCTCTGTGGGTCATCTAGTACAACCAACCTGCTGAAGCAGGGTTGCCTACAGCAGGCTGCACAGAAACTTGTCCAGGCAGGTCTTGAATATCTCCAGAGAAAGAGACTCCACAACCTCCCTGGGCAGCCTGTTCCAGGGCTCCATCACCCTCAGAAGGAAGAAGTTCTTCCTCATGTTCAGATGGAACTTCCTGTGCTTCAGTTTGTGCCCATTGCCCCTTGTCCTGTCA
>Ga0065711_1011014_pt1 | contig 12002 bp, 6 predicted proteins | sample Hoacrofraction12_FD_59098 | JGI IMG/M metagenome (GOLD analysis project Ga0065711, IMG submission 59098) | Hoatzin crop microbial communities from Cojedes, Venezuela - Epithelial fraction 12 v2 (version 2) | ecosystem: Host-associated > Birds > Digestive system > Esophagus > Crop | place... | reverse complement strand
TGGGCCTGCTCGTTGAGCCAGTTCAGCCACCTCACTGTCTCCTCAACCAGCCCATACTCCTTCAGCTTCTCTATGAGGATCTTACGGGAGACAGTATCAAATGGCTTCCTGAAGTCTAGGTAGAAAAAATTCCTTGCTCTCCTTCATCTACCAGGCCACTTCTTTCATCTTGGAAGTTTCTCAAGTTGGTCAAGCGTTACTTTGCCTTGGTGAATCCGTGCTGGCTACTCCTGATTAATTTCTTGTCCTTCATGTGCCTGGAAATGGTTTCCAGGATTAGTTGCTCCATCCCCTTCCCAGAAATGGAGTTGAACTCACCAAAGTCTTAAATTACCAAATGCGTGCAAGTAAGTATTTAGTAAAGGGACAGACAAGACTGACATACTATTATATGAGAATTTCAAGCCTATTTTAGAATAATAGCCAACGGTGTCTTTTTATTTTGCTTGTGTAATTTTTTATTTTGCTTGTTTTTCTGGGGAGAGAGAGGATTAGTATAGAAGGCTTTTTAGAACCCTGCTGAACTACAGTATTTTTCATTACAGTTTGGGAGATACAGTTTGGAAAGTAGTAGCAGGTTCAGAGTGACTGACTGAGGATGCAACTGTAGCTGACTGGGATGGACGTTTCAATGACAGGCTTAGCACCAGAAAAAAACCCACAAAATAAACCTAGGACAGGTATTTCCAAGACTAACGTAAGGCATTCAGTACACCACAGCATGTCCCAATTACCTGGCAGGCATTATTTTGCTGGTCTGCTTGGAATAAATAGTATCAACCGTAGCTTACCTTTTGGGCTCTGTGATTTACGCTGAACCACAAGCACCATCTGAAAATGTTTTTCTAAAGTCAAAAATTCTATTAAGAATTTAAAATATTTTCGAGTTTAATTTTCAGTGAAACTTGCACTCTAACAGTTGTGAGCTGGCAGGTACAGATGGGATTCAAACAGCAAATTTAAAGGACCAACCAGTTTTTGTCCAGATTAAGCAGAAGTGATGCATAAGTACAAGTTTGTACAGAAGTTTTCCTCAATTAGTAAATATCCTTTATGACTTGAGATGACTAAGATGTGCATAAATTATGTGTATTTCTTCAGACAAAAGGTACATTATGTATCACCCAAAAAGTTTCACCTGTTTAACAATAACAGTTTTTTCAGTAAAGATTTTAATCAAACGGTCACTAAGCCCTATTTTATATGTGCAAAGAGGAATGGGACTTTGAAGTGACAAACCATATTCACGGACTTTCATTGACTTAAATGACATATGGAAGTGGGATGTCCTTCGCTTATGATCTGGATTGAAAGGCCGTATTTCCTTATACAACTTCATATTTGCTTCCCTGGACCAATCAAATTTTTATGCGGGACTCAAAGAGTTCAAAATCATGATAATTTGACCAGTGACACTTAGTATCCCACTCCTGGAAGCCTGTGTCTGGGCACATGCTACAAACAGCACCAAAAAAGGCCCCTAAAATATAATCCTGCATTTTACAGTTTTAAAAAAATTATATTATGTGAAGCGCTGCCCAAGACTGAATTCTGTATTTCCAACCAAAAAAAAACACATGCACCATTTCTGCAGTGAATTGACTTCCAGTAGCAAGAAAAAAAGTAATCCTGAAAAAGAAATCCTTGTTATGTTTTCATGCATTCCTGTGATTCATTATATCTATTATATGGTTAACATGCTTCACTACTTACATATAAATGTTTTCTGGGGAAAAAAGCTTGGTTCCATCTTTTATGTTATATTTCTGCACAGAAGTATTTAACTCTAATGACACTCTGTTTACGAAAGTTATAGCAGAACTATAAAACAGTTAGACATTTATGAAATTTATACGTACAAATTGGTTGAACTGAATTTATGACCAAACCAGCCTATGGCTTCTCCAGAGCAACAAAGGAAGAAAACTAAAAACCTTCACTAAGTTCAAACAAACAAACCCCTCAGAAAGGCTTGGGTAACATTTACTGTACCAAAACAGTAACAGTTCTACCCATGTGTGAAAACAGTAGAACTAAGCTAGGAATCAGGCATTTCCAAGAAAAGTAGACTCATGACACGACAATCATTGAAAGTGGTTTTAAGCATCAGTCTTCAAGTGCTGTTGAGAGGCACAAACTCTAGTACAGATCCCTTTCATCATGACCTTGACACTCCCCCACCATTCTTTTATACTTGATTCTGTATTACTATAGCTACATGGTAAATTCAAATGCTGCCTACCTCTTTACCCCAACCTGCTTTACTGTTTGCACAGCATACACAGAAACCATAGTGGTATTTAAAAGACCAGCAAAATAAACTCCATGACAGGCACATACCAATATTTTAAACACCTTTGCTTCAAAAATCCATATTTGTGTATTTTCTTCTTCACAGAGGTGTCACCAATACCATGTGATTTTTGCAGTCCATAGATGCCTCAACTTCTTTAGTACTGAGACATACACACTTAATGAATTTTCAAGAAAGCTATTCTACAATAGTTATATCTGCAACACTACTAGCACTAAATACTTTGATTAAGATTTCTCATAGGGTTAAAATAATAATGAAATAAAAAGTCAAGTGAAGCTGATGCAGCTTTTCATTCTCTGAAATATCCTCGTATTTTTTACCTTCAGTGAAAAAAAATCTACAATGGCGCCTTCCTCATATTTTCACTAAATTACAGAAATGCCGGTGGGAAATGACCTCTGATGGTCATCCAATCCAACTCTAACTCAAAGTGAAGTTATTGCTAACATTAGATCAGGACAACTGTGCCTTCATCTAGCAAAGTCTTGAAAGTGTACAGGCACAGAGGTCCTATAAACTCTCTGGGCTACCGGTATCTGCTGCACTACCTTCCCAGCGGACAAGTTTTTCCTCATGTTCAAATCGAACATTACAAGCAATGATTTCTGGCCATTACTCCTTGTTGTAATAGCTGTCACTGTTAAAAGACAGCTTGGCTCTGCCATTTTTTGTAACTCTTCAAGTAGTTGTAGACTACTATTACATTACCCTCTTGGTCACCTCTTCACCAGACTAAATAAACCCAGCTCCCTCAAACTCTCTTTGCCCATCATGTACTGTAGGGTGCCGACTAACTTGGTAGTCCTTTGCTGGGACCTTTCTGGTTCTTCAGCATCGCTCAAATTGTGAAGCCCCAAAAAGGACACAACCGCTCAGATGTGGACCCAATAATGCTACACAAAAGGAAGTAACTTCCCCTGATCTGTGAAATATGGTACAATACAGAATTGACAACTACCAGAAATTCCAGATAAGTTGGTTTCTCCTGATCAAGGCAAAGAGTCACTCACTCTTTCTCCAAATCCAGCCTACATATGGTACAGTATCATAACATTTGATGACACAGAGATTTGTAATATTTTTTACTCAAAGACTTAAGCTCAACACTGACACTGCATTTTTTTTGCTTAAACCCTTGAAAAAACAGGGAGGTGCAAAATCTTCCACACAGATATTCTGGCAAAAAGTAACTTCCAATTCATCACAGCCTTCCAGTATCAAAAGGTTAAGATACTCTGTCATGCATCTTTACTCAGAATTAAACAAAGCCTTTCGAATGAACTGCACTGACATGTTTAAAAAATACAAGCCTAAATAAAAAAACGTAAAAAGTAAAAAATCAACAAGGGCAAACTATTTAAGGAAATAAGACAGAACAAGAAAGAGTAAGGTCTCAACTGTAACAAAATCACTCACAACCTGAAAATATGTCAGGGAAAAGATCTGCAGGCCCTTTGTAGGAACTAATAACAACTTCCAAATTTTTTTTCCCCAATGAAATAATTTTGGAATTCTTCTCCTAAAATGGATGATCCATAGCAATGACAGTTTTGATTCAATTATCTTGCCCCTCTCAGTGCTAGAAGCAGCCCAAAAACTACATCCAAACATTTCTTTCTTGGCTACAGTTTTGCTCTTTGTCACAGCCAAAACATTTTGCAGGGACTGTCCTTACAGCTCTCTTTCAGCAGAAACAGCTGAGGTTCTAAAGGAAACCCAAATCAGCCCATCTACTCAGCTTCACAGTGGCTTGCATGAACACAAACCTGTACAGATGCATATATCAACATAATAAATAAGGTCTGGCCTATTAGAATGATATGGAAGTAATGGTAATCACTGTCTTTGTGAGGACATTTCTATTGAAATGAATTACAGATAACTGAATCTAATATACGATGAATTAAATCTTGAAAAACAACTTCAAAGATACAGGCACTGTAAGTACAGGACACTGCCCTTTAAATTGCTTTGAAAAACACTCTGCATGTTACAAGAGAGCAATCTGACATTAAGAAAAGGCAGACAAATAACGAATATTCGCTTTTACTAAGTAGTAACGAACCAATCACCTTTCTCTTCCTGAGAAATAGTGTCTGCACTTACAGATATTTGGTGTTAGAACAGCTAAGTAAAATGCAAGATATGCAAATCACACAGAAAAAAATAAAAGAAAATGCATGGGATGTGGAGAGAGCATCAGCAGAAGTGGACAGTAAAAGGTAACTATGATGTGAGTTGTAACAAATTCAGAAATAAGGAACATGATTTTTACACTTTTCTGTACCAAAAGTTCTGAGTATAGCAACTAAGAGGTCTATTTGAAAATAAGTTTATTTACAGATATTTTTATTAGACCTCAATGAGTAAGCCAGCTTCCGAGAGCATCAAGTGCTCTTCCACATGAATCCTCTAAATTGAACTGTAAAAACTAGTCTCTTTTATATCTAAAAATATTCAAGCTTTACATTTTCTTATGTATATTTTTAATTTTTTGTATCTCTGCAATACGAAAGCATAGTGAACTGTAGCAGAATCTGTCATCATGTAAAATAGCCAACATTAATCCAGTAGAGCATGCGGTCACTTGAACAGTGACAAGCTGTCAATATACTTCATTAATATGGTTGAATTACAACACTACAGAGATTGATGACACACAGTATGCAAGACCATGAATACTAATACTTGTATCAAATAGAATTTAGCCTAAATTAGATTTGTTAGCTGTCAGGCATTGTTACATAACATTATTTTTTTTCTTATCATTATTATCAAACCACTGCAGAGATGCACACAGACATAAAAAACACTTGAGAAGTCTGTGTCTATAGACACTTTGCGTATTGACCAGCTTATAGAAAGAATGCTATATTAGATAAATGTCTGCCTTGCAAGCTAATGGCTTCTTTATCCTATACCACAAATGCTCACGATAGTACCAATTGATATTCACAGATTAGCCTAGAGAAGCATCAGTTTTTCAAGCTTGATTGCTTTTGTTACTGTGGTAAGGCAGATACCATTATAAGAAATCAGCATGTTGTTTTAAAATGAATCGTTTAGACTAGCAAGTAGACCTTTTGAAACATACTCCACCCCCGCCACCTTAGAAGTTAAATAAATTGAAACATTGTATCAAAACCAAGTTAAAGTAACTCCTTTTAAAATTCAAGTATTTTCCCAAACCCAGTTTTAATTTAACTCTGTTTTAAGGCTTTGTTATGTCTAAATTTTCTCCCTAAATAGTATTAGAATTATATTGTCTCACAGATCACATGTAGACTGTTGCTACTAATACTACAGGATCACAGGATCATGTAGGTTGGAACGAACCTCTGGAGGTCATCTAGCCCAAATTCTTGCTCGCATAGGGTCTAAGTAGATCAGACAGCTCAGGACCTTTTGCAGCCCAGTTCTGAGCATCTCTGAGGATGCTCTCCACAATGTGTCCGTGCAACCTGTGGCAGAGTTTTACCTCTCACAGGATGAATTTTTTTTTCTTGGCTGTAAGTGGAATTTCCATGTTGCAACTTGTCTGCATGGCCTCTTGTCTTTTCACCGTGTGCCTACACGAAGAGTTTGGCTCGAATGGCTCTATACACCCTTCTACTAAGGAGTTGAAGATAGCACTAAATCTCACCTTAGCTTCTCTTCTTAAGACTAGACAAACCCAGTTCTCTCTGTCCATCTCTGTTGGACTCATGCCAGTACATCCTTGCCTTTCTTGTATTGGGGAAACCAAGACTGCACACAATGCTCCACATGTGGTCTCACAAGGAATGAACAGAGAGAATAATCACTTGCTTTGACTTGCTAGCTACACTTTTGCAACAGTCTACTATGCAGTTGGCTGCATTTGCCACAAGAGTACACTGCTGACAATTATAAAGATGAAGTTCTTACCCATAAACACATGTCATCCCATATGGGTACTTACGTGAAAGCACTCAAGAACAGACTTTTTAGATTTAAGCATAAGCGTGGAGGCATACTAGACCCTTTACCTTTCAGCACTCTATGTGTATGTGAAATTAATAGAAGGAATTATCATCAGCTCTCTCACGTGCATAATGTCCTGTCCTCTTACTCCTGTGCCTCAGAGAAAGACTGGAGGTGGTAAGTTGCACAAAGATAACATGCAAGACCAAAGTGGTCTTGCAGAGTGCAAAACCTTGAGGTAAAGAATGTTCCTGAGGATTAATCTCACCATTCCATTCCAGCTTACACTTTAACACAATTTACAAATACAACTGCCTCCCAGTTAAATTATCTAATAGTTATTTTATGCAAGTACCACCATCATGGACCCCCACCAATGTGTTTAAAGAATGCCACACCAGAACTATGCGAAACAAAATTTTAAAAAATTAAGAAAAATAAAATATTTGAAAAATCAACCTAGAACCTGGATAGAGGAGAGGTCCCACCAAAAAAAAAAAAAAAAAAACAACCGCAGAAGAAAAGCAAAATTAAGAGTACACAAGATGGAAAAAGTTTGTGAAAAACAGGCTCATGTTCTTACATAAAGAACTTGCTCCACATTCACTTACGCATCTTATGTATCTTAACATTACAAATCTAATGCATAACAACTCTAAACCTTAAAAAAAAAAACCAAACCAAAAACCCCAACAACAAGCCACAACCAAAACCACAAAGCAAACCAAAAAAACCACTAAACCCAGAAAGTGTTTACGATCTGTTAACTCAACCACCTGCTAGCTTGAATCATAACTATAGCAATATGACACAAGTGGAACTGAAAAAACCACAATTTCTTAGCCTATGCCCAAGCCTTTTCTTTAGTTCTAGGCAGCAAATGCAAATCATCAACAGCTATTCTTCACTTTTTCAGTGGATCTATTATTACTGTTGGCTTCCTTTTTGTTCCTGATGTGCCCCTACTCTTGTCTACTATTTCTCCCTTTCAGCAATTCCTTCATGGTCCCAAAAGGCTTAATTTTACTGTCATGGAGCAAGGAAAGCAATACTCCACTAAAGGTAGAAATGTGTCCTAGCATCAGCAGTTAAGATAAGACTCAGAAAAAGACTAGAATACAGGCAGAGTTTCTTTAAAAATTCCAAATCATTTTATTAAAAATTCACTAGTTCAAAACGCAATTGTTTTGGTATAACCTGCCAAAACCATCATGCGGCTACACACAAGCTGAATATTATGGAAAGTGCAGCTCATATTTTGTTGGAGGGATAGGAAAAAGAAACTAGCAACAGCGTTGTCATACTTAAATTAATATCTCTGATAAAGTCTGAAGCAAGACCTGTGATTTACCTTGTAAATCAAACTAGCCATTAAGGTTTAAGACATTGTTTGTTGTAATTACCAACAAAAGTCATTAACCCTTTTTTGTTGCTGAACTCGGGTTCCTAAGGGCTTAGATGGCACAAGTGGAATTCCCAAAAAACATTACTGTACAAAAGAATATGATGTCCAGCAAAAATATACTGGACATGGAATCCACAGTGACCGTCATTCAGTTACCATGCTCTTTTTCATTCAGTATAAAAGAAGCACTTCATGCACATGAGTTGCATATTCAACTTAGAAAAGACATATTGTTTTACCCTAAAATAGGAAATGTTAGGAGTTATAGCCTTTTATTTACACCATAGCAATTCTGCAGCACTGTTTTAAAATACTGACTATATGAAAAAAATACACATTTTTATATCATTTTGCACACTTTAGTCACAAGTTTTCACCCATTTTATAGCAAATTACTTGCTAAATCTAGACTAGTAAAATCAAAACTGATGTGTTCTTACTTTACTTTTGTCTGCTTTTTTGATTCAGAATTTTTTTCTTTAAGAAATTTATTCTTTAAAAAAAAAACCGAACAGAAATAGCAATGCCTTAGAGTTAGTGTAGACCTACTACTCCTTCTAATATTTATTATCACAAATGGACAGCCATAGGAACTACTAAAGATTAGAAATGTTAAGTTAAATCAAGTTAAATTTGAGTTAGAAGACTTGCTTTAAAACTTCTACAAAAAGTAAAACAGAAAGGATCTTGCAAAGCAATTAAAAATAGAAAAGGTTGGCAAATCAAAAAACCTGTCTGCTTAGAATTTGCTTAATTGTTCATTCTTACCTTCTGTGCTTAATCCAGGACTTGAAGTGAATTTTGCTACATCGACAATCTTTACAGCAAACTGTTGTCCTGTTTCCCTGTTGATACATCGCCGCACAACGCTGAATGGACCCCTGAAACACACACACAGAGAAAATGGCAATAAATAACCCATTCTTTTTTATGTGTTGAGCTACCACTCCATTATTTCTAAACAAAGTTTAGACTCCAACATTCAAGTGTAGTATTTACACAGAAGCTTATACTTATCATCCGTGTTGCCCATTAAACATAAAATTAATAATTTTAACTACAGACTAGTGTAAAGAACACCAAGTAAGTTTTGTACTTTCCTATATTTAAGACATATTCTCTTGCCCTGCCACTTCAGAAAGGCTATACTCTCAAAAACCTTATGCAATATACTGACATGATTATTAAATTTCAAATGGACTTTATTTTGATGCATAATCCGGGATAGGGGGGAACCCAGAGGCAAGAAACACATTCTTTCTTTAATTCCTAAACTAGAGTTTAGAAATTACTACTTGAAACAACTGAAAGGATAGTCCTTCAAAACAATAACAGTAACAGAATTGTTGAATCTTGCTGTTGGTTTTGTTTGCTTGTTTTAAAAAAACTGGGTTTATTTTGAGCTTATATGACATCACTAGATATAAACAACCTCTTCTTTTCTTCTTTCAATACTTCAAAATTCCACAAAAGCATATAATTTTCTCTCATCTATGGCACTTTAAGAACCCCCACAAAAGTTACAGATAAAAAGATTTATTAAAATTAGTTCAGACAGATGTCAGTATTGCACTTACTAATAAAAATCTAGTTATCCACAACTGAAATTACATTTGCCAAAATACAAGTTAGAACAATGGCAACCTTTTAAAAACCATGACCACCAATATGCATTTTTGGATGCTTCTTTTAGTAGATGATTTAAGTTCTTGTAGCCTTGACCTAAAATATGGAATCTTCCATCCAACGTTAACAACAAACAATACAATCAGATAATTATAGTAGGTCAAGCTTTCAAACATGAAAAGTAAATAGGTTATGAAAACAGAAAACGATTATTTCAAGACTGCAATAGTTGTAGCAAATCAATTCTTTTTTACTGCTACTTATTTAATAAATGACTGACATGATAGTTCTAAAGAAATCCATTCTAAAGTCCTCTCAAAAAGACGTAAGGGAAAATTTGAGGATGGAAAGAGCCTTTGTTCAGAAGTTCATAGATTGAGTGAACATTCACCCGCTGAGTGAAATAAATGCTTAAATATAGCTCAAAAGACAAATTCTTCCATTTCAGCAGTGAACTGGAAGTAAGTTTACAGGTTTCTGAGCAATGAGATTGCAAAGTAACACAATTCTCAAAATAAAAGGTTCCCTGAAAAGGGAGAAATGTCCCTCTGAAGGCACTTACAAACCTTTATACCTGGCTTTTGGTATTCCTTTAAATACCAGATGATTTGAAGTATGTAATTCATCATACTACCAAACCTGTACTTCCATAGCTAAAATCATATTTTTGTACTCTTTAAACAACATACTTGCAAAGATTTCTTGGAATAGGGTCATTTCTGACACAGAACATGAATATCAAAACCAGTCAATGACTCACAATCTAAACATTCACAAACAAGGAAAATATTTATTAGCTCAACTACATGCATGTGAATTATGCTGATGTGCTCAAACAGAACTAACTACACAAGAACAGGCATGGCTTTTCCCCTCTTTACTTGCTTGTAACTCATGGTGAAATCCCCCATATTGATGGTTATTTTCTCCTCTGAATCCATGTGCAACTATTTTTCAGTATATGGTCCTTTACCAAGTTACCACAGACAATTTTTAAAAGAAGTTCGATTAATACACAGAAAACCACTCACATCTCATCTTATTTTCACCTGCGTGCCCGGCAAGATTGGAGAGCAGATCCTCCTGGAAGCTATGCTAAGGCACATGGAAAATAAGGAGGTGAGTGGTGACAGCCAACATAGCTTCACTTAGGGCAAATCATGCCTGATTAATCTAGTGGCTTTCTATGATGGGGTTACTGCACTGGTGGATAAGGGAAGAGCAACCGATGTCATCTACCTGGACTTGAGCAAAGCATTTGACACTGTCCTGCACAACATCCTTGTCTCCAAATTGGAGACATGGATTTGATGGATAGACCACTTAGTAGATAAGGAATTGGCTGGACGGTCGCACTCAAAGAGTTGCAGTCAATGGTTCGATGTCGAACTGGAAGCCACCACACGAGTGGTGTCCCTCAACGGTCCATTCTGGGACCAGCACTATTCAACATCTTCATCAATGGCATAGGCAGTGGGATTGAACTCACCTTCAGTGAGTTTGCAGATGATACTTACTCTTTTATCATCTGTCAAAGTAAAATTGCTTTAAAATACTATAAACATTTAAATTATGGGAATTTAAAAACATTGCAAAACCTATACCACAGCTTTGGAATAACATTGGCAACTTGTTTTCATTCATAATTGCCATAAATTACTATAAACTAAAAGCATTTCATTAAAATGATCATTTTTCTTTTAATTCTCGTTTTTTTCCCCACACAAATCCTTTCGGAAGACATTAAATAATGCTTTTAACGTAATCTGATACAGAATGTTAGATCACTAGAATGTAGAGACGTCTGACAAGACTATATACTTACTTGTAGGTAGACCTCTGACTTCTGTTAATTCACATAAACTCTATGAATGTAAATATTTGTTGCTGTTGACCAAGCTACTTCTGCATTTCCTGCTATCTTCAAGTCAGGGCTGGAGAGCTTGCCCAGCCACCTGAATATGTGTAGACACTTCAAGCACACAAGGAGAGATAGTTGGAGGAATCATAAATTAAAAAGGAACATAGAAACTGCAGCTCCAAGAACGACCAGACTTTTGGTCACCTCTACATTCCTCTCTCATAACCATGACTTATTTTGTCTTTCCATTATGCATTAACATTTTATAACCCTGACTTAAGCGATTTCCTTCCTGCATATTAAGTCTTGGACAAAAAAAAAAAAAAGACATTTTATTCACTTCTGTAACAGAGAGCATGTTTACAACCACCATGGCTTCACCAAGGGCAAGTCTTGGCTGACCAATGTAGTGGCTTTCTATGTTAGAATGATTGCATCAGTGGACAAGGGAAAAGCAACTGATGTCATCTATCTGGACTTCTGCAGAGCTTTTGACATTGTCCCCCACAACATCATTCTCTCTAAATTGGGGAGATATGGACTTGATGGGTGAACTGTTTGGAGGACAAGCAACTGGTTAAATGGTTGCAGCCAGAGGGTAGTGGTCAATGACTCAATGTCCAGATGGAGATAAGTGACAAGTGGTGTCTCTCAGGAGTCTGTACTGGGACCGGTGCTGTTTAACATTTTCATCGACTTCGACAGCAACATCGAGTGCAGCGTCAGCAAGTCTGCAGACGACACCAAGCTGAGAGGTGCAGTTGACACACCAGAAGGACGGGATGCCATCCAGAGGGACCTGGACAAGCTTGAGAAGAGGGCCTGTGTGAACCTCATGAGGTTCAACAAGG
>Ga0065711_1009939_pt1 | contig 12002 bp, 19 predicted proteins | sample Hoacrofraction12_FD_59098 | JGI IMG/M metagenome (GOLD analysis project Ga0065711, IMG submission 59098) | Hoatzin crop microbial communities from Cojedes, Venezuela - Epithelial fraction 12 v2 (version 2) | ecosystem: Host-associated > Birds > Digestive system > Esophagus > Crop | place... | reverse complement strand
CATGTGTAGTCCTTGGATGCATGTCCCATGTGGACGTCACAGGTGATGTGTGGTCCGTGGATGGATGTCCCATCCCACATGTGGTCCCTGGATGGACGTCCCAGGTGACATGTGGTCCCTAGATGGATGTTCCATCCCACGTGTAGTCCCTGGATGAATGTCCCATCCCATGTGTGGTCCCTGGATAGATGTCCCATCCCACGTGTGGTCCCTGGATGGATGTCCCATCCCATGTGTGGTCCCTGGATAGATGTCCCATCCCACGTGTGGTCCCTGGATGGATGTCCCATCCCATGTGTGGTCCCTGGATGGATGTCCCATCCCACGTGTGGTCCCTGGGTGGACGTCCCAGGTGATGTGTGGTCCCTGGATGGATGTCCCTTCCCACATGAGGTCCCTGGATGGATGTCCATCCCGTGCATGGTCCCTGGATCAATATCCCAGATGGTGTGTGGTCCCTGAGTGGTTGTCCCAGCCCATACATGGTCCCTGGGTGGTTGTCCCAGCTGATGTGTTGTCCCTAGATGGATATTGCACCACATGTGCGGTCCCTGGATGGGTGTCCTATCTAATGCATGGTCCCTGGCATAGATGTCCCAACTGATGTGTGGTCTCTGGATGCACGTCCCATCCTGTGCGTGCTCCCTGGATAGATGTCCATCCCATGAATGGTCCCTGGATGGATGTCTCATCCTGTGCATGGGCCCTGCATTCATGTTCCATCTCATGTGTAGTCCCTGGACGGATGTCCATCCTGTGTGTGGTCCCTGGATGCACGTCCCATCCCATGCATGGTCCCTGGCATGTATGACTGCATCTCACGTGTGTCCCACCCCACGCACAGCCCCTGATACACATGGCCCGTATGATGCAGAGTCCCTGGGGTGCCCAGCCCTGGCCAGGGGCCGCGGGGGTCAGTACTTACTCCGGTCTCGTAGGTGGGGTTGTCGAAAGCCGACTCCACGGTGATGTGGTCGTAGGGGTGGGAGCCGGCAAGGGGCAGCTGCAGGGCTGGCTTCCCCTGGAGCCTGCGGGGAGAGGGCAGCTGGGCCGGGTGGTGGGGGGCCGTGGGGACCCCAGGGGGGATGTGGGCCACCCAGCCACTCACCTGGAGAAGTAGAGGTAAATGCCCCCGATGAGCAGGGCCACCACCAGCACCGGCAAGAAGACGGCGATGGCGACGTTGGTGCCCTCCAGCGCCGTCCCCGAGGGCACGGCCTTGGCCACGGCTGCCCAGGAGAGTTGGGGATCACCGAGGGGGCACCCCACATCGGCTGCACCCCTGGGTGCCCGCCTGTACTCCAGCACCCCAGGCTGCCCCAGCAAACCCTCACCCTTACCGTCCAGGTTGCGGTTGCTGTAGAACTCATCGTAGGAGGCTGGAGGGGGGGAGAAGAAAGAAGCCGGCATCGGTGGCGAGAAGCGGGGTGCTGGCGGGGCGTCGGGGTGGGGGTCTCCGCTCACCCGCCTTGCAGATGGGAGGCGAGCCGCTCCACCGCGAGGGGTGCCCGGGCAGGCAGCGCAGGCTGCCCTCGCCCAGCAGCGCCCGGCCGTCGGCGCAGGAGAAGCGTAAGGTGGCTCCCGCCGGGTACAACCGCCGCTCGGGGCTCTGCCGCCCGCCCGCCGGCACGCCGGGGTTGTGGCAAGGCTCGTACGTCTCCGCTGCGGGGCAGGGGCACGGAGGCATCAACGTCTACCGCTGGTTTGGGGGCCATGCCCGGGGAGGGGGTACCCAACTCACGGATGCACTTGGGGAGACGGTCACTCCACTTGGGTCCCCCCGCGGCACGGTCGTGGCAGGTGAGGGTCCCAGCGCCCGCCAGGACGTAGCCCTTGTCGCAGACGTACTGCACGGTGGCTCCCACTGGGAATTTAGGGCTGGAGACCACCCTGCGGCTGTGCTCGGCGTCCCCGGGGTCCCGGCAGGAGGTCACTGTGGGCGGGAGGGACTGGCGGTGACAGCGGCCACCGGAGATGTGCCGTGGGGCAGGGGGGACGCCGGCGGGTGCCGCTCACCCCGCTCGCAGGAGGGCAGGTCAGCGCTCCATGTCAGGTCCCAGTGGCACATCAGGAGGTCGGTGCCGGCCAACTGGAAGCCGGGGTAGCAATGGTAGGTGACCACGGTGCCATGGAGCAGCTCTGGCTGCGAGGACGTCTTCCAGCCATTGGCGATGTCTGGCAACTCAGGGCAGGTATCGTTACGAGGGACCTCTGTGGGGACAGTGGGGTGAGTGGGGTGGCTGGGACACGGAGAATACTGGGGACACGGGGGATGCCATCCCACCGTGGGGCTCACCGGAGAAGTGGATGACAAAGCCTTGCCGATAGGCAAAGGTGCCGGCACCGGGGTCAGACTGAAACTGGACAGTGACATCGGCAGTGGAGGCGTAGAGCTTGAAGCGGCCGCGGGCACCCGTGTACTGGCCCAGGATGCGTGCCGTCAGGTCGTCCCCATCGTAGAAGGTCAGCACGTCCCCTGTGCCCAGCCGCAGCCTGGGGTGTTGGCGATGTGAGGGCGGGGGGCACGGGGACGCCCCTATCCCGCCAGCCCAGTGCTGCAGCCATCCCCGCACTCACACACGGACGTCCAGCATGATGCGCTTGTCCTCTTCCACGTGCAGCCCCCAGATGCAGTCCTGGCCCTTGCCGTACGCCTCCGGCCAGTTGGGCGACAGCACCACGCCGGCTGCATCCGTCAGCTCCCCGCTGCACACCGCTGCGGGCGCACGCCGGGCTTGGCACCGCTGTGGGGGCACCCACCACAGCACCCACCAGAACCCACCACCCAGTCTCCAGCACCCACTGCAGCCCCCCCAGCTGGAGCACCCACCATCGCCGTTGGCTCCGGCTCATGTACCCGCCACCGCTCAGTGGCTCCAGGTTTCATCATGGCCCATCCCTGTCTCCAGCACCCACAGCAACCCCCAGCTCCAGCACCCACTTCAGCATCCCAGCTCCAGCACCCGCCATCCCCACTGGCTCCGGCTCCCACCGTGTCCCCTAGCTCCAGCACCCACTGAACCCTCAGCTCCAGCCCCCCCAACCTCCCATCTCCGGTGCCCACCGCGGCACGCTGGCTCCGTCTCATTCCACTGCGGGTCGCTGGGGTCAACACATTCGATGATGGTGGAGCCCTGCTCCAGCGTGTAGCCGGGGTTGCAGGTGAACTCCACCGTGGTGCCCACAGGGTACCGGGGGTCGCTGGCCGTGAAATTCCCGTACTTGACAAAGGGCTCGTAGCAATGCCCCTGCTCGAAGGCTGCGGGCACAGGAGCGAAGGTCTGTGGGGGCCAGGCGGGTGCAGAGATGCCCAGCTTCCCCCCTACGCCCCAGCCCTGTACCCTCATAGCGCAGCGCCATGCCCGCAGCGGCCCCGCTGCTGTCGGTGGTGAGCTCCACGAAGAAGTGGCGCCCGGTGCTGAGCAGCCCCTCGATGGGCAGGTACTCCACCTCGTAGGAGTCGTACACTGGCGGCGACTCCACGTTGTTGCCATTGCGGATGATGAGCCTGCCGAGGCATGGCAGAGGCAGGGTGCTGTGCTGGCCATGGCCAACAGCACCCATCCTTGAACATGATGAATGGCATCCACCCTTGGGCATGGCCAGTGGTGCCTTCCTTGAACATGGCGAACAGCACCTATCCTTGACCACGGCCAATGGCCAACAGTGCCCACACAAGGGCATGGCCAATGACACTCATCCGTGAACAAGGCCAACAACACCCATCCTTGAATATGACCAATGGCACCCATCTGTGGGCATGGCCAACAGCACCCATCTTTGGATATGGCCAGTGGCACACATCCACGAGCATGGTCAATGGCCGCCATCCTTGGATATGGCCAATGGCACCCATCCTTGAACGTGGCCCTGTGCCCGGTGTGGGGATGACCCAGGGTGTGTCGTCACCGCCTCCAGTCCCTCCCTGCCCCAGGGTCAAACCTGTCATCATCCTCAGCCAGCGAGACCTTCTCGAAGTGGAGATGCAGGCGGTGGCCGACGGGTGCCTCCAGCAGCCAGTGGCACGTCAGGTTGTTGCTGTAGTTCCCGGGGAAGCCAGGCGAGACGACGCGTCCCACCGTGGCATTCCGGACCACCCCGCCACACGCCGCTATGGCAGAGGGACCATCAGCAGCCGGCCGTGCTGTGCCACCTGTGCTGTGTCGCCCCGGTGCCGGTGCTTACCGAGGCAGAGGGGCTCGCGGGCGCTCCAGAAGGGCCGGGTGGCATTGCGGCAGACGAGCCGGCGGGCGCCTTGCAGCTGGTAGCCGGCGGCGCAGTGGAAGCGGGCATCCCCGCCGGGGTGCAGGCTGCTGACCGAGACCTCCCCGAAAGCCGGCCGCGCCGGGAAGGGGCAGCTCAGCAGGTAGGCTGGGGGCAGGTGGTGGATTTACATGGGGACAAGAAACCCCCCCCAGGACCCCAGCCCACCCCGCACCCAGCGCCCGCCTCCCCAGCCCCCCTGGAGCACCTGGGTGCTGCAGGGCTGTGCGAAACGTTGCTAAATAAGCCCGTAATTGCTCACGCCAATTAGCTCTCCGTTAGCGTTCTTCGCCCAGTTGGTGCCCGCTGAAGCCGCCAGTGGCACGGATAATCTCCACGGGGCATCACCGTGCCCCAAATTAGTGCCGTGCAGCGGGGGAGCCCCCGGGGGGGTACCGGGGGTCTGTGCCAGCGGCGGGCGCTGCCCTGTACCTTGGTAGTGGAAGTGGTAGGAGCCGGGGCTGGGGGGCCGGGGGCTCTGGAAGCGGAGGGTGAGGAGGTTGGCAGGGCTGCGGATGACCTGGCCCCGCAGCAGGAAGGACTCGTTGGCCAGGAGGGTGGGCTCCGGGCCCCCCACACTCTCCACCGTCAGCGTCTCGCCCTCCGCCAGGCTGATGTTCTGTACCTGCAGGGCACGGGCGGGCGTCACCACCACTGCACCGCCCTGGCACCCTGCTTGGAGCCGGTCCCGGGGCGGCTCGCCCGCGGTCGATAGCGCGCTGGAGCTTGTCCACGCCAGGCAGCGCTTTTCAAACATGGTTAGCAGCGCCATAAATCACCCCGCCGCGCACGGAGCTCCGCTGGCCACGGCGCAGCCGAGCCCACACCGACGGCCCCGCTGACAGCCGGGCGCGTGCTCCGGCCCTCTGGAGCAATTTGCTATTAATGATGTTAATTAAGCAGTTGGTGCAGGTGATGAGCAGCAACACCGGAGTGGGGGCTGACCGCAGAGCTGCTGGCTCCGGCTCGCCGCCGGCTTTCGGCACGCCGTGGTGCCGCCCTGGGCTGGGCAGCGGTGGGGACGCACGGCCGCGTGCAGCTGGCGGGAGCAGCGCGTGGCCTCGGCACCGCGGGAGCCGCCGCCGGGCTCCGCTCCCGGCACCACAGCGTCGCGCCCACCGGCGTCGCTCACGCCTTCTCCGTCAGTGCTTCGGTAATTAAATCCTGCGTCGTTTCTTCGGCGATGGGTGCCAGCCGCGGCAGCTGGTGGGCGTGGGGCATCCTGCCAGCCCCTGTGCCCACATCCCTGTCCTGGGGTCCGCGGGTGGGTGATGCCCTGAGCCGGCTCTGCTGGCTTGGGGACATGGGGACCGGGACGAGGACAGGACCGCCTGTTTGCCGCGCTGTGCGTGGCCACGCAGCGGTGGCACGGAGCAGGGGACGTGCCATGCTTGCCTGCGGACGCTTGGCACCCCATCCCACCCGCAGCCCCTGGCTCACCTTGAGCTCCACGCCATAGCCAGGGTAGACAGAGATGGTGTAGGTGCAGTCCAGGCTGCCATCGTAGGGGACAATGGCCGGCTCCGGGGACACCAGCCAGCCCTCGGGGCCCGCCAGTGTCCGGTTGCAGGGGGCTGGCGACAGAGGAGACCCCGGCTCAGCCCCGCTTCGCCCCAGCTCCCCCCAGCTCCTTCCCCAGCGCTCACCTGGCCCCTGCAGCGTGGTGACGGTGGTGGTGGTGATGGTGGAGGTGGTGGTGGTCCCCTCCTCATCCCCGGGGACCGCGGCAGCCCCGGCGTGGGGTCCCAGGGATGTGGTAGGGGTGGCGGGTGCCTGGCTGGGGGACACGGGGCTCGACTCCGGCACCCCGGCAGGGGACCACGAGGGGTTGGCAGCTGGCATGGCCCCCCATGCCTCCCCCCATGGCCCCGGGCGCCCCGCCGGTGTGGTCAGGGGGTCGGTGGGGAAGGCGGCTCTGGGCAGGGCTGGGGTGCGTGGTGGGGGCTCAGGGGACGGGGGGCCAGGGTCTGGCTGGAGAGCACTGGCGGGCAGGAGTGGTCCGGGGCCATCGGGTAGGAATGGTGCCTGGCCCAGGTAGTCCTTCTTCAGGAAGGCTTCGTGCAGCAGGTCCTCCAGCAGCGGGTGGTGGTTGAGGAGCTTCAGCGTGGGCGCCGTGCTCACGAAGCGAGCCTCGGCCTCCCGCTCTGCTGGCGTGGGCAGTGCCGTCGGCTCCCCTTCGGCCTCGGCGCTTTCCCCAGCCTTCCTCGCCAGCCCGTTGAACCCTGGGGGGAGGAGAGAGCATGGGGTGCTGGGGACAAGTGGACTGATGCTGCGCCATGGACCAGTGACGCACCAGGGACCAATGCTTTGTCACAGACCAACGCCGTGCCCGATGTGGCACTGGGGACCGACCCTTGGACACGGAGTGGTGCTGCGCCGGGGATGGGTGCAGCACCGGGGACTGGTACCGCACCGGGGAGCGATGCCGGTGTGGTGCCACAGACCTGTGCTGCGCTGGGGACCGGTGCTGCACCGAGGACCAACACGTCACTGTGGGTCACCATGGGCTGGTGCCACCCCTAGGACTAACGCTTCCCTGCACACCAGGACTGCACCGAAACCTGGATGGCAACAAGCACATCGACCACGTGCGGTGGGACACTGCCACGCCTTGCCCCAGCATACCCTTTGCTGGGGAAACCCTGGCAATTAAGCCCTGGCTAATTAATGCACAGCTGCAGCTTGTATGACTTTAAGGGGTGCCCACCCCTCCCGTGACCGAGCACTGTTGGGGACAGCCCTGGGGTTGGGTGTCCCTGGTCACAGCTTGTCCCTCTCCGTGGAGGTGGCCATCCCATGCCGAGGGTCTCCCAGGACCCCCATCCCTGTGGCGCGGACATGCAGATGATTGCTGGTGACCGGCTGCACAGGGGTTGCCACCGGAGCCGGAACACTGGGACCCAGCCCCGGGACAGCAGTGCAACGAGTCTGCAAGAGCTCAGCATCTCTCTGTCTGCCTGCCAGCCAGGCTGTGCCCGGGCAATGCCGATCTGCGGGGGACCCTCTCCCCTCCGACGCTCCCCACATCCCACCCGCAGCCACAGGGACCCCCTGCCACGTCCCCCTGTCCCTCCCATGCATTAGTCCCAGAGCAAATCCCCGGTTTGCCCAGCCCAGCCGTTTACAGCCTTTAGACCAAAAAAAATAAAAGGAATTTAATCAGCCCTAACGAGCCACCCAGGTGCCTGCGGGATCCGGCACCACGCAGTCCCCTCTCCTGGGGGGCTCAGCTCCTCAGCTCCCCAGCCCCCTGTGCCACGGCAGCAGGGACACCGCGGTGGCACCCAGCATCCCTCCATGGCCCGGTGTGGGGCGTGAGGCCGTGATAGCGCGTGGGCACGTCTTGCCACCGTGCACAGGCGCTGATGACACGATACTGCCAATTACTGGGTAATTATACCGATCCGTAGCAGGGCAGGGCCCCGCGAAGATTAATTACTCTGCGACAGCCACTTTTAAGGGACTATTAACAGACATTAACTTGGGCAAGCGGCATAGGGGAAGCTGCTGGGTGCTGCCGGGCATCCCCACCGCCCTGCCACCCACCCTCTGTCCCCCCCGCCCAGGATGGTGACGATGCCACGGGCACGGCAGGGAGGCGAGCGCCCGGCCGCACCGCCTTGGAAAGGTTCGCTTGCCCCCCAGCAAGGCCGGAATTATTTTTTAATAGGATCCATTTATTAGAACATAAAAGTTAATGAGTTTATACTGAAGGGCGCCAAAATCTCTTTTAGGTTTTAATAGCAGATTAGTGCTCAGGGCCGGGCCCTGCGCCACTTGCAAGCCACCACGGCCACCCCACGCAGTGAAGGCTGAGGCAGAGATGCCCACCCCAGCCCCCTGCACCCCCCTGCCCACGGCATCTCAGCTGCCTGGGGTGCTGGGCAGCACGGTGGTCCCCAATGGGGCTGCCGGCTGAGGCCGGACCCCACGGCAAAACTCGTACCGCAGGTCCCATCTGGGTGCTGTGGCACCCTGGGCTGGGCTCTGTGGGGTGCTCTGGGTACCACAGGATACTCCCAGCACCCGGGGATCCTTGGGACTGTGGATGCTCCTGGCCCTTGGGGGATGCAGGATGCTTGGGGCACTGTGGAAAGGCAGTGGGTGCCCAGATGTTGCCCCCTGTGCCCAGATGTTTCCCCCCATGCCCCTCCAGCACCACAGGATTAGAGCCTCCACCTCCACAGACGTCTCTAAGCAGCTTATCTCCAGTGACCGTGCCACAGCTGTGTCCCTCCCGTGTCCCCACGGTGACCAGGGGCTGCTGACACAGGACCCTGCTACCCAGGTCGGACCCCTCCAGGCACTGGCACCCAACAAGGAACCCCCAGGGCTCCGGGTGGGCACAGACCCTTACAAAGGGGCCGTCAACTCCCCACCAGCCGGGTGCCTGTCGGGACCGCTCACCATGTGTGGCACGTGCTGGTGCCCGCAGCCGGGCCGGGGTCCTAATCCCTCACATCGGCTTTGCCGGGTGGAGTCTATTAACGGCAGCCGGGAGCCGGGGAGCCGCCAGAGACTAATCCGGCTGCGGTGGGCAGCCGCCCCCCCGGCAGGAATCAATGCTGCTTGCTGCCGCAAATAAATAAATAAGGCGGCACGCGGTCGCCTGGGGAGTGTCGATCGATGCCACCCACCAGGAAAGCAATAACACAGTGCCCGGCTCAGCAGAGGGGACAGGGCAGGGCCCTTGGCCGCCCCACGAGCATCACGGCCCCGTGGCACAGTGGTGCTCTGTGCCTCAGTTTCCCCATCTGTGGGAGGGGGCTGGCAGCCTGGGCAGGCAGGGGGTGCGGGCAGCCGGGTCCCTGGCACAGAGGGAGGGCAGGGGTTGGGACTCGCAGGAGTCCAGGTTTATTTTCCAATTTAAAATCCAATCTGGCTTTGCCCCTGCGGCCGGGGCCGGCAGTGGTGATGAATGAGCTGTCAGGAAGCCGGCGCCACGCTCCCCCAGCCCCACCGGCGGGCACAGGGAGGGGGACATGCCCGGTTGATGCTGGACCCCCATCCCTATCCCCTGCCCCAGTGGCCCTGGTGATGGGGGGGAAAGGCCCGTGGGCAGGAGCAGGCAGGGAAGCACGGTGGGTGCGGGCAGCGCGTGGGCAGGCGTAGGCAGCGCGAGAGCACAGGCAGCGTCGGGATGCAGGCGGGCGCGGGTGGGTGCTGTACAAGCGCAGGCAGGGAGGGGTGGGCGCAGGAAGTGGGTGGGCACACAGAGACGGTGTGAGGGTGCAGGCAGGGATGGGTGGGCGCATGCAATGGGTGGGCAGAGGGGTGCAAGCAGGGGTGTGCAGCCAGGTCCCCACGCCGCCAACGCCACGGCCACGCAGCCAGCACACCGGCACCTGGCTTGGTGAGCTGGGAACCCGCTGGCACCCACACTGGCACCCGTGTCCTGACGCCCCATGGCCTCCTTCACCTCAGCACCACCAGTGAGCCCACATGCCCACAGCCACGCCAGGGTTGCCGGAGCAGCTGGGGCCGAGGGGGACCCAAGGCACTGCCCCAGTGCCCGGGGACGCTGCCAGCAAGCGTGGCCACCAGCCCCGGCGGCTGCTGGAGGAGCCCAGCTTTAATATTCACGGCGGCGCTGGCAGGGAAGCGTTTGACCTTGTATGTTTTGCGATTCTCCTTGAATTGAACAGTCATTTACCCGCTGACACATGTCACATGTCGCCGCAACCGGTTCCCTGGAGCATCGCGGCGGCGGCCGAGCGCCGGCTGACATACCAAACGCCAAGCCCCGAGCATCACCGACACTGGGTGGGTGCGAGGGCAGAGCCCGGCGGGCACCGGGGTGCTCGTCCCCAGGGCTTTCCTCCCCCCTCACCCGGTGGGTGCCGTGAGGTGCTGGCAGAGACCCCGTCCCCTCCTCGCCGCCCGCAGCCTGTGTAATCCAGATTCTCCCGCTCTCCCTGCGGAGCTAATGCGTTTGTACAGCAATTTCTCTGAGCGGCAGCGGTGATAAATTGCATGTCTGCTGCTATTTCGGACCCGCGCGGTACCATGTTCCCCTCTCCCCGCGTCGGCCGCGTCTCAATCAGCCCCCCCAGCCCTGCGCCAGAGCCCCCACCCCCGGGCAGCACCCACCCTGTGCCACCCCAGGGTGCCCACAGCATAGCCCGTGGGGCTCTGTGCCATCTCCAGGCTCCCCTGGGACCCGGTTTTGGAGCACCAGGGTAGCAGAGGGGGCACCCAGCCCACAAGGCACCCCTGGGTGCCGGGGGTCCCTGCCCAGTGCAGGGCAGGAGGCAGCAAGGGAGAGCTGCCCTCCCCACTCCCCTTCCCTCCGCCCGCTGCCGGCGACGGTAATTGAAATCGGGTTGCGGGAGGCGAGCGAGAGCTGCTTGTCAGGCTCTGTGCTGGGCTGCTCAGCCATGTCATCCTCCCCGCAGACACCATTCCCTCCCAGCGAGTGGGAAGCACGGAGCATCGCCGCCCGCTCCCGCCGGAGCCGGCATCCCGGCTGCCCGCTTTTGCCCCTCATGGGAATTCAGCGGGAGCATCCCCCTGCCAGCAAACCCTGCACCCTGCCCTGTCACCGCTCGTGTAGGATGAACCATCCGCGTCTGAAAGCCACCAAGGGCTGACGCTACAGCCACCTCCCCGGGCAGCTGGGGACCACCGGAGCCCTCCCTGCCCAGCGCCGGCTGATCTGGCATTTCAAACACCTCTCTCCATTTTCACGGGGTCACAGCGGCGCACTCGCGGCTGATTAATATTTGATCCCTTCAGCACAGCTCGTTACTGCATTTAAATTATATATGTAAGAACCCCCGCTGCCATGGCGAGCGTGCGGGCTGGCTCCTGCCGCCTCTCCTGCAGGCAGGGGGTCAAGCGCATCCCCAACCCCAGCCGAAGGGACCCTCCAGCGCTTCGGAAGATGTGACAAGCAGCGTTGGGTCTCAGCATGGGGCAGGCCAGCCGGGAGCCAAGCAGACAGAGACGTCCCCGGCTGCCTCTGACGGGTCCAGGCAGCCCCTTCACCCACCCAGGCATGCCCACGGTGGGAGAGGAGCCAGCCCCATCTCCCAGGCAGCCGGAGGAAGGGATGCTGCCGGAGGAAGGGATGCTGCTGCCTGCGACTGGAGGGAATCCATTACCTCCCTGGTTATAGGCAGCTTTCAAAGGCAATCTTTCAATTGTGCGCATTTAAAGAATTGATTGGAGGCGAAATTATCCTCTCTCGCCGGAGCCGCCGGAGACACAACTTCATCCGCCTCCCCCGGGGCTGCCTGTGCTCACGGGGGGCCCGGCAGCCCGGGGTCAGCCCTGGCCCCCACCCCAGCACAGGGCTGCATGCTGGTGAGCCCTGCGCTGGTCTGGGGGTCCCACTGGCAGCACACGGGGGTCCCCCCACTGCTCTGCACCAGACCTGGGGGTGTCCTTGCCATGCCCTTGCCCAGGCTCCATTGCACCCCGTTTCCTCCTGCAATCCCGCCGCTCCGGCTCTGCCCAGCGGCTGCACGAAGCCCGGGGCCGGCAGCCCTGCCCAGTGCAGCACCGTGTGCCAAATCCATCCCCGCCGCACTAACCCGCAGCCAGCCCTGCGGCCCCCGGGGGGACAGCAGAGGTGGCTGGTCCAGCCTTCACCCTGTGTCCCCACGGGGCAGCCCTGCCCTCCGGCTTAAGAGCGTTATCCAGATAATCCTGGCGGCACGGCAGTGTGGCAGTGATGAACTCCTCCGAGGCACACAGGGGACCAGCACACACGCCGTTGATTACTGTAGCAGGCGCCT
>Ga0065711_1048074_pt1 | contig 12003 bp, 3 predicted proteins | sample Hoacrofraction12_FD_59098 | JGI IMG/M metagenome (GOLD analysis project Ga0065711, IMG submission 59098) | Hoatzin crop microbial communities from Cojedes, Venezuela - Epithelial fraction 12 v2 (version 2) | ecosystem: Host-associated > Birds > Digestive system > Esophagus > Crop | place... | reverse complement strand
ATCTTACTTTTTCCTTCTTTTTTTTTTTTTTTTTAACAGAGCAATAAAAAAGAAGAACCCAGGAGTTTTACTGCCAATAGTTCCCTTAAGCTTTATACTTGCCTATCAATATGATATGGGCTATGGGACACTGTTGCAAAGGATGAAGGGTATGTGCATATAAGTCTGGTTCACACATAGAACCAAGCTTAGTATTTCACATAAAATCTTACCTTTTTAGAATGGCTGGGAGAAAACTTGCAATAAATTTTCTGGGTTTTTTCTGGACAAAAAATCTTACTCTTTCATTTCTTTTCTTCTCTGTTACAATCAGATACTTTCCCAGCCAAGAATACTTACTCTACTTTTACAGCCTTTCCCTCCAATTAAGAATGTTTGTTAATTTTGCCTCTCTTGTTTTAAAAAATATGAATTCTGAGGCTAGAAATACAGCTGAATTAAGCACTGCATATTTGGGAGAAACGACAGATCTAGTGACTTCCTTCCATATTCCAGTCTCTGATGGTTGCTGTTTTGGCAAGGGGTAGGGATAATACAGATAGGAATGATGCCCTTATATCTTAATGACAAAACACAGTCGTCAGCTGATGATCTTGCGACAGTGCCCTGCTAAGATGGAAAAAAGAAGGGTGAGTCCCAGAAAGAGGAGTCTTGCCTCATAGTTGTCAGTGGTGGATCTGATTACGTGATGGGTGTTGAGGATTATGGAGGTGCATTTATATTAGCTCTGATTCCTCCTGAAGGAGGCATGCTAAGAGAGTGTTCGCTGTAAGTGAATACAGCACTGGGCCACAGCTTGTCACCTTCACAGATGATCTTAGTTAACTAACTTGATTTTCCTGTCTGCTACTGACACAAACGTGCTGAAACAAAATAAGAATGTTTCAGCTCTTGGTCTTAGCCTCGAGGGCTAAGAGCTAGGTTTCCTAACTCTGTAGTTCATTGAAAATAATGATAGATTAATTAGACAAACTGAGATTTCCTGCTGCATACAGGTGCAAATATACTTAGGTGATGCTGCAGTGTATATCTGTAAACATTTTGTAAACCCCACTAAATATATTTATTGAGATTTTAATATGAAGAAGCAGCTAAGCACAGGGAGAAAAACTGTGTGGCTCTTGGGTATCAGAGTGTTGAAGAGGAGATCAGTACATATGATGCAGAAGGAACACGTGGAATTTAGGATTTGTTAGTAATTTTTTGGTTTTAAATGAGGTAATTTTTATTCCAGAATTTTGAAAGAGTGAACATATTGTATTGCAAATCCCATGGCAAGAGTATGTTTACTGAGGAACATGTGGTCCTGTAACAGTTGAAGAGGGGCAGTGTGGTATCCTATTGCTTTCCAAATAGGAAAAGTCATCTTCATAACTTCAGATCCACTACGGCAAGTGCAGCAGTATGCAAGGCTTGTGAAAAGGTTTTGGAGTAAAGAAGCTATGGACCCAAATGGACAATAAGATAAAATGAAATATGCCAAACTAACTCTGTCTTTTCCAAGAAAATAATTTCTCTTTTCCAAAATAAATGTGATAGATCTACTATAAACTCATGAAAGCATGTAGTGTAGTCTTGTGGTTTAGCCCCGGCTGGCAACAAAGCACCATGTGGCCCCTCTGTCACCCCTCTGCCTGATGGAGTGGGGAGGAGAATCAGGAGAAAAAGGCAAAACTCGTGGGTCGGGATAAGGACAGTTTAACAGAACAGCAAAGGAAGCGAACAGTAAGAACACTAATACTGATAAAATGCATATACAAGGCAAGAGAATACACAGTGCAATTTTCTCACAGCCCTGTGCCCAGCACGTTCTTGAGCAACCATTCTCCTCCCCCAGCTAGCCCCTCCACTTAATTCCCGAGCATGACATCACATTGTATCGAATACCCCATTTCTTTGGCGAGTTTGGGCCAGCCATCTGGGCTGTGTCCCCTCCCAGCTTTTTGTGAAAGTTAACCCTATCCCAGCCGAATCCAGGACATGTGGTATCATGTGAAGATTAAGTTAGCATTAAGGACATGGAAATTAGGAGACAGGTGAGCACTGGAGTAAAGAGAAGATGTCAAAGATTTGTGCTTAAAGAGGAAGGCTAAGCATTAGCAGGGTTATTAGCAAAATATTCCTCAAGATTTGGTCTGGACCTGCTTTTGTTTTGTGTTTGAAGTTATGAGTAGTTTATACTAACCAAATCTGTGGATGACAAACTTGATTGGTGTCACCAATAGAGAAGAAATAAACTGTAGTACAAGAAGAAATAATGACCAGAAGAACTGAGATAATAAAATAGGATTCAATTTGATAAGAAGGTCAGCAAGAAGCTAGACACCACCATCAGAGCTCACCAGCAGGAAATATTAGAAAAAGGGGAAAATCCTTAATGTATTAGGTGACCACAGAATGAGTATAATCCAGTAGTGTGATGAAATTATGAGTCAAGCAAACTCTAGAAACTTCGTGAGGTTTCCTAGTATCACAGCTTGGTTGAGGTTGGAAGAGACCTCTGTAGGTTGTCTGGTCCAGCCCCTCTGTGCTCAGGCAGGATCACCTAGAGCGAATTCCCCAGGAAAATGTCCAGATGGCTTTTGAATATCTCCAGGGATGGATATTCCATAACCTTAGAAGAGATAGAGAGTACAGATAGGAAGGTATTGATACAGCGAAAGAGTAATACCTTCCTTGGAAATTTACACATAATTTGGATCACTTCTGTATAAGCAATCTAGAATTACTGAAGAGTTAAAATTATCAGGGAATGGTAAGCTGCCTTGCAAGAGAAAACAAAGTGATTGCTTTGTTTAGCCTTGTAAAAAGACATGAGAGATTTGGGTCTACAGATCCTACTTAGAGGATAGGATAAAGGAAAGTAGGAGAAGGAAATTAAACTAATTACTAATATCAGCACTAGAATAAAAGGAAGTGGACTAGCCTGAATTAATCTGAGCTGGAAATCAGAAGAAGGTTTGTAATTATGTGGAAATCAGGTTCAGGAGTTCATTTTTATTTTAAGATTAAAATAAAGTAGTTGCAGGGAAGGTTTTGTGACACAGCTGACCTGCGGCTACAGTGCTTGCTCTTATTGCTCAGCTGATCCCCGTGTCCGCTCCTGTACTACTTTCTCAACCACTTCTCTGCTTGCCTGTGTGTTCTGTTGGTGCATACCATGTTTCATCTCTGTGGTCTAATAATGAACATATACACCTTTCCCTTTATTGTTCCCTCTAGCTGGTCTCTTTCCTCCAGGGTATGCCTGTCTTCAGCCTCATGGCCAATTCCCTCTTGTAAGCTAATTTGCAGTTATTTCCGTGCTGCACAATCTTCTTTGTATCTTAACCACCTTGATCAAATAGCCCTGTATCTGCTGTCCTTCATTCTTTGGAATCAGTTTCTACCCCTGGAAGGTTTCTCTGTTTCTCTTTCAACAGGCATTTTGTCTCTGATCTTGCTTACAAGTAATTTTTATTTCTGTCTCTAGCCTACTTGTCCAAACAGTTTTCTCTTGCTTATTGTCCCACATTGAAATTGGAGGGGTTTTTTCCTGCCTTATAACTTGGGCTAATTAAAGCAAAAACTGAGGACCTAGGGGGCAATATGTGTTTTGAGTTCTGCTTGTGCTGTTGAAAAGCCATAAGTGTGGCGGGGCCGTGTATCAGAACTGCATTTTTTGGGGCTGGCAGCGTTACAGAACAGCCCTCAGGTGCGCAGTCTTTTCTGCATGGCTGTGGACACGAAGAATCAGTCAGGGACCTGCTGTCTGTGTTCCTGGCCTTGGTGTCCTGCTTTTCCTCTCAGTCCAGGTACGTTTTGCTGGTGCTTTTCAGATGAATTGTTAGAGGAGGGGAGGGATTATACAGCCAGCCTCCAGCTGCACAGAACTTCTCCACTGAGCAATGAAACTGTGGCTACCTTTTCCAAGATTTAGATAGTTCACTGCTTGTATCCTGAGCTGTGTGAGACAGATTATGACTGGGCAGTCTGTTCTACTGCATGTGAGCAACAGGCAGAGATTTGACTGTCTGTCATCTCTCTGTCCCCTGAGATCTTGGGTCTTGCTATTCCATAATCACATGCTATATGTGACTGACTGACGTTGTGTTATTACCAGTTACTGGGAGTGGTGACCAGTGCTGTCCTGTTGAATATTACTGATGTATGGAGATCCCAAGCGCTGTAATACTACTACAATTGCAGTTTGCAGATTTCAGCACTCAGACCTGCTTTAAATAATGACCACAGTCTTGACTGCATGACAATATTCACTCAGGTTTGTTGCACATAAATACAACTTCGAATCACTGCCATAACAGTCATGAAGCTAGGAGTTAAGGCATAGGCAAACAGGATTGTTGGCATTGTACCAAATGGCATCAGCCAAAACAAACACATTCTTTGCCTAATCTTCACCCTTTCTTATAACACAATTAGACCACCACAATTTATGTATGATGTTCAGTCTGTATCTTTGTTTTTTGGATTCTCTGTCCTAGGTGTTTTCATTCCACCCTTACACAGAGCGTTCTGCACCCTACAACTTTCCCCTGCTATGCTCTTAAGGCTGCATGTTTGAGTAACTGTCTTAGCAAATCTTTTTGTGAGCACTGTGCTTTGACCAATGCTTCTTCAAGCCATGTGCTACCCTCTTTCTGCCTGTAACTGGAATCTTTTAGCCTAGGCCTGAGACAAGAAGAAAAATTGTGCCCAAATGTGGCACATCTAGGATACTGTGTATCACATAGCTGTGACCTGGTATTTTGTTGTTCTTGCCCAAACAAAAATAGCTTAATCAGTTTCTTAAAATTTTTTTAATCTTTTTTTTTTCCTACTTCCTTTGCTTTCCCACAGCATGTATGAGGAAATTTATTTAATATCTTTATGTTTTTTAAGGTGAAGCAGAGAACATACTGGACACACAGAGCACTTTGCTAGAATTGCCGAAAGGACCGCTCACTTTTGAAGACCTGGAGAAGATCAGAAGATCTCAGAGCAAGTTCTTCGTAGAAAAATAGGAGGATGGTATTAAAGCTTAGTATCTGAAATGGGCTTGTAATACTGGTTTTTGACATAAATGAATCACTAAAATTTTGATAAAATTATGAGCAGCTATAAAACAAAAAATAATTGATTTTTTAAAAATCAGTACTTTCTAAAGCAATGATCTTCATATTGTATGTATCTCTTGAAAATATCCATTGTAGCTGTGGTATATTTTTCTTGTTTAGAATGAAATATTGAATTTCCACTGTCTATTCAGAGTCTGAAAATAACTTTCACCTTAGTAAAAATATCTGGTACTGACCAAACTCACTATAATCAACAAAAATAAGTTAATTGGTAGTTATGAATTTGTATAAATATGGTCATAATTTGAAAATATATTTAAGGATGCACAGCTCAATTTGAAGTCAGGAATAGACAGTCAACTTTGAAAAATAAGACACTTTTTATTTGCTGTTCTTTAGGCAGTAAACTCACCATCTCTGCTTCAAATTCTGGAATAAACAGCTTTTATCAGAATTAGGTTCAGAAGTAGACATGTCACTTGCTAACTGTGTGTTTTACTTTTAGGAAAAACTGTATTAAAATATGAGCAGAGATAATTTCTCAGAAAGAGAAAACAAATTATGTAGTTATTTCCTGAATCTTTTTCATGCTGCTTTGACATTCTGAAACTCAGGATAATTTGTTTACATGAAATCAGAGTTTCACTACTAAGATGAATATTAACTTGGGCTAACAGCAAGCAAAAGTATTAATGTATGTTTTTGTAATGGGTAGATCCAAGGGGCCTTACAAGTACTGAAAAACTGAGAGATTTTTTGCATGCCTTTACTCTAGCATGGTATATAGTGTGAATATAATTTTTAGTATACTTTGTGTTCTGATGTTACACTTCGCAAAAAACCCCGCATGTTTCTGTATTGGAAACCTTTAAAAACAGATTATTTTGTGTTTTGGATGGAAATTCTTCCAGCACTAGTCTAATTGTGGAATGGAAAACAAATGCTTAAAAAGCATCCAATAATGAATTAAGCCTAAGTCTGTACTGACAGTTTGTTGAGTTAAAAATTCAATTCCAGATGGAGATAATGCACCGAATCAGTTTTTGAAGACTACTTAACTAAAATTAGAATACTGTTACGTTGAGACCGGTGAATATATCATAAAACAAAAGCTTCTCAGCGTAGAAGAAATTAATAGCACACTTTCCATTGCTGTGTAAGACTGATTTCTGAAAGTGCATTCACTTCTGCATTCAATCACCTATGTAATTGGTTCTGTCGTCTGCATGTTAATGATGCGTACAATCTGTAACAGATTTCAAATGTGATGCGTTTTGGTGTGCAGAGTGATAAAATGGGTTATAATAGCTTGGTCTACACTTCGGCTGTTTCAGATTTAAGGCAGTGATTTTAATTGTCTTGGAAGGCATGCCTCAACTCAGCCTATGGTGCTACCCATGTCCTGTGAACTCACAAGATGAAGCCCAAGACCATCTCACATTTTATGCCTGTTCTATGACATAGTCCCTCACCACTTGCTGCTATATTATGTACTACTCTTAGGACGTATGTGTACCTGCTTATTGTTTTGCTTTGAATAACAGATCATCTGCTACCTTTCCCTCCAAGTTCTGAAGTCCATCTTGCTTTAATTTTGAAGAAGTTGTAATAGCCTTTTATGTTTTGATCTCTGTCACCTGTTGACACTCTTTATTCCAAGAAGGAAAAAAGCAATTAAACTAGCTTGTTTTAGTATACATAGGTCTCCTCCTGTGCCTTTTAACCCACCTTTTAATCCTATGAAAGACATTTTTACAAGAGAGCAATTTTAATTGTCTATACAGCAGTTTTACCTACAAATCCTAGAGAATCAGGGAATACTTAATCTTATCCACTGTGAATTTGGAATTAATATCTGTGTGTTTGCAATAGATTGCTCACTATGCTGATGGATCAAAAGGCAGTGCTAAAGAAAGGAATCAGGGCAAGCAAAATAATGATCCAGATAGCTAGGATGGAGTCATAAATAGCACTACTACTATCTCCTAAAACTGTTAAGTCTGAATTTTTTTTCTCACAAAGGTTAAACTTAGATCAATAGTGTTAATCCATTGCAAGACTCCACACTAGGAAGTGACAGAAATGGGACAAGTTTAATTCAGTGTTACACAGTGAGTATCAGTGAAAGTTGCCAAATTTATAAAGGAAAAGCAACAGCCTCTAAGCAGGACAGTGTAATGCCAAACCGAGAAATGGATTTAAACGGACTACATAGAATGTGCCAAAGGTCGTCAAGAAGTTAAGGGTTAGTCACCTTTACTGCCTTTATTTTGTACTGTTAGCTTTGCTTTTTTCTTGATAAATATATGCCTGTGTTCTGAAGCTGCTCCTTCTTTGTTACAGACTATTTATTCTGCTGCCAGTGTATTAGTGAAAATGCTTGCATGTGCCAAGCCCAGTCATACCTGTCACATAGATATCCAGCTACAGAGTGGTTGAACTGTATGATTTCCTTCAGAGAATAATGAAAGAAATCAGGAAAGCTTACCTTTGGCAGTGTCTACTTCAGGGAAATAGATGTTTACAGCACAAGTTGCCCATAATCGCCATACCAGTTGTACTCACAGAAATAAATAAATAAAACACCTAAACCATCCTGCTCCTTTCTGTCACTGGCGCTCAGCTGGCTTCAGCTGTGACACTTACGTTAATATATCACAGCAACTGTCTTTGTTTTCATGAATCACTGGGGAAGAGAAGCAGCATAACTGCAGGGGGAGCTTGTTCTGACCTGAAGGCACTGCTCTTACCGCCTTAATCCTGTTGGTTTTTCCGGTTGTAATATCCGATAGCCGTGTATCCTGGATCAGTGTCACTCAGAGCAGGATTCTTCTGGGAAAGTGAGAAGTCACTCATGATTTAGAATGTCAAAATTAAACTCCCTGTGTTCTTGTTACGGATATGTCTCATTTAGGATCCAAGAAGGTGCACACTATTTGCGACCCACAGCTGCCTGCCCCACACTTCTCCTTGTTAAACCGATTTTGATAGGATAGATGCATATTATTGAGAAACAAGCAATGTTACTTTGGGGGGTCCAGTCTGGGTCCCTTCTTTTATTCCATGGATGAATGGTTTAACATTTCTGAACCTTTCCTTACAGTAGGGAAAGTTAATTCTTACGGCACCTTCCTTAAAGTTTTAGAGTTATTTTGTGACTACGACTGCATATCACTGCTTTTGAAAGTAGCAGGGGAAAGCACTCACATGGACATACACAAATGAGATAGCTTCTGTATTACTATTTAATTGCTTAATCAGTCTTGGAATTAATTATACAAAAATGATTTGATTTCTTAGTTTTTTAACTATTAGCTTTTATAACGTGAACTGCTTTCCAAAACCTGTGATCATGTGGTGATGGAGCCCTATGTAATATAGCTGGATAACACTGGTACTTAGTCACCAGTCACACGCATGCAGTGGTATTTCATATTTTATGCAGAATCCTGTCTCGTACTAAGCAAACTTAAGAAATATTTTCAATTCATGTTTGGGCAGCTTTCAAAAAGTAAGTGGATCTTGCAGCAATGAACTGCATGAATTTGAAATTAAGTCTCTGAAAAAAGACTAATGCAGTCTGTTCATTTCTGTCCCACTTCTGATTTTCTGTGTACATTGTCTGACAACATGTGAAAAAGCCTCTCATTCAGGGTATTCGAGGCTATTAAGTTAATTTATTTAGCTACCTGTTTTCATGAAACATCCGCTACCCTCTATAAACTTTGATTGCTGTTGGCCAACAGATTAAAATTTAGTGCAAGGGAGAGAAATGGTACAATTGTTTTTATTTTACGAAACTAAAAAATAGAGAATAATTGCATTGAGACGGTACACTGGATGTACCTAACTTGCAAGATCCTACAGATCACGAATGGAATTTCATTTCCTTGCTCTGCCGTTTCTGTTCTGTGTAATACAAGCAGTAAAAAGGTGGATAGTTACTTCAGATTGGTTGTATGTAAATTACTTATTCTGCATGTATTGTTTTGAATAAAAGTGCTTTTTCTAGCTATGATGAACATATAAACAAACCTCTCCTCTGACTTGATTTAAATTCATGGCAAATTACTGACAGATTGCCATTTAGGCTTTTCTGTATAAAATCCTGTATGATTTAAAGTTATATGACTAACATAGTACGCTCTTAGTAGTTCTTTATAACCTGCTATTCATATCACAGTAGACATCAAAAGCCTTAGATGCAAAGGCAATGGTACTAAAATATGGCTGGAAGAAAAGTACTGAGCAATACACCCTGCTAGTGAGACTGCCTTAAGCGTAGTAACATTAAGCAATGTCAAACTACTGCCAGCTCATTCAGATATGATCCTTAATAAAACTCATTAACTCGCTGTCTGTTGTTGCGGTCTTTAATCCTAGCCAGAGAGCATTCGTAGCCCATGCTTTTCAACAAGAGTGATGAGGAGTGCTGCAGTGTGGGCTCCCCTGAGGAGTTACGAATGTCTTGAAAAGATGCTTCCTCCAAGGCCTCTGACAACCTGTGCTCTGTTACCTGCTAAGAAGCATGACGGAAAGCACAGAAAGTATTGTCTTTCATATTCAGTAGCCCTGATGAAGAAGCAGGTGAGGTCAGAAAAACTGTTTTGAACCGTCTGTTTTCTGTCTCTGGAGCACTTGCATTTAGCAGCTGTAGTCAGAGGTCACACGCTTCAGACAGTTGCAACAATGAGGTTCTTACAAAAAAGCCTAAAGGTGGCCATCACAACACCTGCCTTTCCTTAGGGAGAATGTGCCACAGTAACTGATGGTCCAGTTACGTTTGAAACTAAAGCATGTGGAGAGTCAGGAGTTTTCCAGCTAGCTTGACAAAGCAGACTGCTGTTTGGGGACCTCTCTCAAAATTGGTCAAAAACTCTAAGAAAGGCATACCTGACATTTTGCTGCTTTCAAAGACTGGATCTAGTATTGGGCATGGGTGTCAAACTAGGGTATAAACCAAATTATGGTAGTTTACAAGCTAAATAACTCACCAGGACAGTCCCTGCCTGACTTTTACTGCCCTGAAAGTCCCGGTAATGCTCTGGCGCACGACTACAGCTCTCCAGTCACTGATAACAATTCCCTTGCCTCGAGGACTACTTACAGTCCACGAGTAAGTTCACCTGACGTGATGGGTATTTGCAGAAAAAGTCCATGACACTGACAAGATCAAGCTGCTGCTCTCTTTGAAAATGCAAATTGTGATTATCCCTGCACAACTTGTCTGTAACGGAATAGCAGTTAAGACTTCAACGGAGGGACAAACAGATGGAAGTTTTGTTCTTCAGGAATTTCAGATTGGCAGCCTCCACTTCTGCGGACTGCATCCTGGTAGCCGCCTGGATGACAGCTAGTGTCTACTGTTGAAGCAGTACCACTGTCTAAAACACTTCAGACTGGACCAAAAAGAAAGTCCAAGTATAGACAACTTTGGAGGTTGCTTGCTATTTTAGCCCTCCACAGCCTCGTTCGACATCCAGCTTGGTGTGAAACACCCGTGTGCTCCTTGAAAAGGTGATGGGAGCCTGTGTCTGCTCTGCCAGCACCGGCGAGTCACACACCTTTGCACACTAGGCTGTGGATGTGTGTTTTTCTCTGAGCCCTCCTTCCAGATTGAGTTTTGAGGGTTTTTCTCTCTACACTAATGGTACTCAAGGGATAGAAAGCACAGCCCTCATGCGAAAGGATCTATAGATGACAGCTTACTTTTTAAAGGAAATGAGCTTTTCTGGTTTCCCACAGTATGACCATAAAAGGGGACAGCAGCCACTTCTTGTCCTACTGTGCTGACAAAAAAAAACCCCAAAAGCAAAGTTTACTTTCACAGGGCGCATAGTTCTGCGCGGTGAGGCCGAAGAACGCCACACGTGTCGGGGAGGCCCTGCTGGGGTAACACACAGCGTGAGGCCATGCGTGTCCCCCCTGATGCAGCTGAGGTGTCTCTTGATGCCGGGGTGCCCAAGGCCGTGACCGAACCTGGGGCTCCAGAACGACAAACCTGAACTCTTCGGGCTCCTAAATCCCACCTCGAGCGTCCACGGCTGAAGAAGTTCTGCAGAGGCGTGCTGGTTTTACTTTGCTTGCCCCCACCTTTCCGCTTCAGCCAGCGCTTCCAGCGTGTCGAGCAGTTACGCAGGTTCTGTACCTGCGAGGGAAAAAACAGAGGCGCGGAGGTTTTTCACATTTCAAGAGCCGTTCGAGGGGGCATCGCCAACCGAGGCTTGAGTGCGGGCAGGAGAAGCTGAGGCGGTGACGGAGCGCCCGGCGGAGGAGACGGAGCCCGTCCCCGGGCCGGTGGGGAGCCGGGAGCCCGAGGAGGGAGCCCGAAGGCGGGGCGCACCTTCGCCGAGGCGTGAGGAGCCGCGACGGCAAGCAAGGGGCAGGAGGAGGAGGGTGTCCTGCCCGAGGGCGCCTGGGCGCCGGTGTCAGGCGAGGGGGCTGCCGGCGGCGGCGGGGCCGGGGCGGTGACTCAGCGCCGCCCTCAGCGCATAAAAGGCGGGAAGCGGGCAGGCGGTGGTGACAGGGCGGTCGGCACGCGGGGCGGTCGGTCGGTCGGTCGGTCGGTCGGTCGGTCGGTGTGGTAGCGCGGGAGGACGGGGAGGGCGGCCGGCGCCATGGGGGCCAAGCTGCGACTCCTCTGCGCCGCGGCAGCACTGCTCTGCGCGGCGTCCCCGGGGCGGCCCGGTCCCCGGGTGGCGGGGGCAGCCGCGCTCCCCGCAGGCGAGGGGGACGGCTACGGGGTGAAGCTGTGCGGGCGGGAGTTCATCCGCGCCGTCATCTTCACCTGCGGCGGGTCCCGCTGGAAGCGGCTCTCCCTGCTGGCCGTGGAGCCGGCGGTCGCGGCCGGTGAGTGCCCGAGGGGCGGGCGCGGAGGGTCTGTGAGGGGAAATGGCGGGCGGCGGGGGGGAGCGGCGGCGGCGGGGTCTGGGGGGGAGCAGTCGGA
>Ga0065711_1048073_pt1 | contig 12003 bp, 8 predicted proteins | sample Hoacrofraction12_FD_59098 | JGI IMG/M metagenome (GOLD analysis project Ga0065711, IMG submission 59098) | Hoatzin crop microbial communities from Cojedes, Venezuela - Epithelial fraction 12 v2 (version 2) | ecosystem: Host-associated > Birds > Digestive system > Esophagus > Crop | place... | reverse complement strand
TATCCACCCGCAGCCCATGAATAACCGCACGCCTTAGCAGGTGGACGCCCAAAAGAGGCTGTGACCCTATGGAGAGCCCACGCTGGAGCAGGCTCCTGGCAGGACCTGTGGCCCCAGAGAGAGAGGAGCCCATGCTGGAGCAGGTTTGCTGGCAGGACTTGTGACTCCATGAGGAACCCATGCTGTAGCAGTCTGTTCCTGAAGGACTGTACCTCATGGAAGGGACTCACACTGGAGCAGTTTGTGAAGAACTGCAGCCTGTGGGAAAGAGCCACTTTGGAGAAGTTCTTGGAGGACTGTTTCCCGTAGACGGGACCCCACGCTGGAGCAGGGGAAGAGAGCAAGGAGGAAGGAGTGAGAGAGAACATGTGATGAACTGAACGCAACCCCAAATTGCTGTCCCTCTGCACCGCTAGCGGGGAGGAGGTAGAGAATTCAGGAGTGGAGTTAAGCCCAGGAAGAAGGGAGGGGTCGGGGAAAGGTGGTTTGAAGATTTGGTTTTGTTTCTCTTTACCGTACTCTGATTTGATTGGTAATGAACTTCATTAATTTTTCCCCAATCTGATTCTCTTTTGCCTGTGATGGTACTTGCTGAGTGAGCTCCTTGTCCTTATCTCGACCCATGAGCTTTCTGCTGTATTTTGTCACAGCATTCTTGGTGAGCGCCTGCCATCCAGGCAAGGTCAATGCACGGCAATGTGTTAAGCAAAAATTCTGAAACATGAAACATTACATTCCTAGTTAAAGTTTAGTACAAACCTTGGTTCAGAATCAGAGAAGCGGTTGTGCCTGTTGGTACAGAAAGGATGTGATAGCTCAACATCTGAAATACTAAGAGAAGGGAGCAGAGTTCACAGATATGTCCATAGGTTTCCTGTATAGTTAATGAGAAAAAGCCATGCCCATCAAGAAAGCCAGTGCATTCAGTGAAGGATGTCTAATCTTCAGAGAGACACATGTGTGCTTAAAATGCAGTTTCTATCCTGATTTAAAGGATCCCCTGCAGTAAGCATCCACATGAAAACAGAAATTGCAATCTAAATCTGCTTCTTTGATCTATATGTCTTTGTCACATTTTTTGAAATAAAGGACTTGGCCACTACAGGGATTTTAGTTCCCTCAAAAACTTTGTGTGTCCAAGACTTTATTTTAAAACATATTAGTATACAATTTTTATTCTACATGATGCTGTTTGAAGTGATAAATATCTTTGTCAAAGAACTGTGAAAATACATCTTTTTCTCTCCAGTCTGTCAGTGTCAAAATGCCACAGATCAACATTTACTTTATTCTCATTAATGTGTATATTCAACAATGGCCATAGATTATTTTACCTCTTTCAACAGCTGTTGTAGCAAAGAAGTGATTATATAGGTATTTACCTGTACAAATATGTTAGCAGAAGTGATAGAAATCTACATGCATACTTCAACAAACCAATTACATTAATTACTGCTGTCTAGAATGGCTTCTCAATGAAAGTCTTTTAAAAATGAAGGTGTTTTACACTCTAGAATGTCGAAACTTTCTGTTCTGTCATGTCTATGCCACCCATCGATTTTTTTTCTGGCACCATTACCTACACAGCAAACATTTGTATGACACTTTTAAAGGTTGAACAAAAAATTTCTAAAAGAAAAGTCAATAAATAAATACTATTGCTCAGAAAGTGTTGTGAATTGAATTACTGATTTCTAAAAGGTTTTCTAGCAGACATCTTTTGTTCCATCTCCCTAGTTGCCATATTAATTCAGGACCCTTGTCAAATTTGTGTGTGTACATTCAGGTAATTAGTGCTTAACCACCAAATTTCAGTGTTGTTCTGCAGTGGTAAAATAAATTGTTCCGGGCTTTTATTGTTGTTGTGGAACTGTTATCTGTCAAAATGCACCAGATGCCAACCCAAAATGCAATGCCATTCTTTTCTGCATATACATGCCTTTAAAGTTTAGATAAAGTAAACTGTTGTAAAGCAGCTCTGCCATAAATTACATCTGACAGTGGAAGTGATTAAAGCACATAGTTTGATTGCATGCATTAATCTCTACAACTTCCCTCTATTCTAATTTAATTACCCACAGGTGTACATTTCTTTTTAATTTATTAAATTTGTCAGTAATCAGGTGCACTCTATGCTGTTGCTTGCAAAAGGTGCAACCCAGCTACATTCATGGACAAATCAGACAGTAAACAGCAAAATAAAAGAGCATTAAGTGCCACAGCCCTCCCTCAAGGATACACTAATGCTGTTAAATCAATGTATGAAACAAGATTATTTATTTTACCACAAAGAATTGTTAGGTATCCTGAACAAGACCAGTCCACTAGCCCAGGTAGAAGCAGTTGAGAAATCTTAATCTTTTTCTGCTGTGGAAACAGCTGCTGTTGTTGGAATAACCTGCTCAGAAGTTATCAACCATCCAGATTTATTTTTTTTAACCAGGTTTATGTCACAGTTTGGACGTGAATATTTATTATTTAGATGAGAGTGCTGTCTCTTCCTCCCAACCAAGTGAATGTGAATACTGATGTTAATTTTAATAGACTAAGACTAGGACCCTGATTTTCAGCTTACTCATAACTTTTGGTACTATATACAAGCGATGCACATTCTCGCAAAGTTTCTTCATAATCCAGATGATACAGTTTCAGAACTTTTGTATAACTAGCAGAACTGCCAGTTCCAGAGCTCAAATGCATTTGAAGCCAGAAATGGTAGCAAGACTTTCTACTCAGAAGCATGGTTCTAGTCAGTCTTTTGAATTTAATATTATAAAGTCTTATAAACAGCCACACTTTTCACTTAAAAAATACCTAACCAAAACGAAGATTTTGTTTTTTTTCCCCACACACTTTATTCCTCTAATGACGTAGGCACAGAGGGGTTTTGCTTTTCTTGTTTTGATAACCAACACAATGTATTTTAATCATGATTAAAACAACAGGAAGAACATCTGTTGATGTTATAGTTTATTTCCACAATTACATGAACAAAGCACAGGAAACAAAAATTGTTTTGTACCAACAGGTGAGGAATTGTCAACAGCTCTGAGCCTGGCTGTATTTCCTCTATGTTAATACATAAAATTTCAGTATTGTGAGACTCCTCCAAAGAATGTATATCTGAAAAAGGAATGATTTTTTTTTTGTTATTCTGTTTTTAACTAAAGTATTTTTATTCCCTACTGGACCCTTGAATAGTGCATAGTAAACCATTTTAAACTAATATCACACTGAAAAGGTACACTAGGGAAATAAAAAAGGCCTCCTAAAAAAAACAGGGAATTGCACAGTATGTGCAATTATAATTCAACATTTGTGAATACACACAAATAAAACAGTTACTTATGGAAAATGGATTTAATGATTGCACTTGCTGACAGACAGAAATAAGCCTTCCCATGAAGTAAATGTGTTGTGCTTCATGGCTATGAACTTAAGAAAATATTTTTAAGACAATGCATGTACATTATTACTGTTGCTGAGCAATAAGTTCAGTAGATTCAAGTCTCTGAAATGACAGAACAAATCAGGACTTGCAAATGAGTGCATGGTTGTGTTCTGTGGTGTGCCAAAATTTGTGAAAGAAAAGATAGCATGACTCTGAAGTAATGGACACACAAGGGCAGAAGAAAGCTTTCAGTTCACTTTGAACACTGTATACAAACTATATGGTACACGCAGCAGGTGGAGAGTCTGTATTTTATTGTTTCCTTTTCAACTTTTTTCTCTAATATAGACATTGTATAATGTATACTGTTGTTACTTTCCACAGGGCTATAGGCTGATGAGTAGGCTGACCGACCAGATAAGTAACAGCAGATCCAGTCAGGTGAAGGGCAGGCGATTCCCCTCGCAGATCAGCAGGCAAATCCCATGCCAAGCGGAACAGTGGAGGGGAAGGTGCTACGGAGCCAACAACAGTTCGTGTTGGACAACAAAATCATAGAAAATCTTGATCAGAGCCAAAAAGGTCATTTAGCCTGACCAAAGCCAAAAAGCTCGTTTAGCCCTGGTGGTCCAGCTACATAGGAAGAGAATCTTTAAGTTCAGACCAAGACAGAAAGGGTAAAATGGCTTAAACCAGTGAATGCACACTACCATTCTGAACCAGCGTAAGACAAATAATAGAAACAAAAGGTGAATTTTCTCCATAGGCCTATATGATCCTACATTAGTTTGCATTTGTGTATTCTTCATCTGTAACGCTTTCATGCAGAAATTTACTGCTTGCCTTGAGAGACCAAAACAAAAAGAATTGCTTACTCATGAATGCCTTCAATATATTTAATCAATTTACAGAAATAACCTTGCAATTTAAGATATTAAGAGACAGCTTTTAATCTACTCGAACAAGAATTTAAAATGAATACATTGATTGGAATAGCTATTAAGCAACAATATACTGTACATAACTGTTCTGTTGAACTTCTCTGTGAAGTCTAAAGCTCTAAATCCACTATCTTTCAGGAACAATAGGTTATGTGGGTTATTATAATGGTATATTATGCAGACTGTATACTGCTGGCCAAGTATTTCACTATTCAGAGATCCTCTCTTTGTATGTTTTCCTTTCTTCTCTGTACGTGTGGCTCAGAACATCTTGGGTTTTCACATGAATGTTAATTAAAAACTAATAATGAGTTAGTGATAGTAGAAACAAAGGCGGAGGGAGAGGGAAATTGGTACAGATTTCTGAAAGCGATTCCACATCTTTAAAAGTTTTTCATACTTTGCAGACATACACTGAGAGAAATATACAAACTGCAGTCACCCAGAGAAGATAGTTAAGACTTTATAGTCACTATCACCTAGTTTTTGCTCCCATGTAAACAAGGCTGAACCTATTAAGACAATAGAAACAATGAAATCCTTATTTTTCAGGTATCAGAAAAGAACAATGAAGACTACTTGCTGGAACAAGTCATTCCCTGTTTACTGAAGATGGAGTTAACTGTGGTCCCTTTACATGCTGTCTGATGAAATATCTGTTCCTCACATTCAAGAGATAGATTAGGAATGTTATTTTGATACAGGTTCTAACTTTCTATATGTCACGGTTCCTTAAACACCACAGTAAACTAAGTGTACTTCTCAGATTAATCACCACTCAAAAGTTAACATTAATTATAGAAGAAAAATATTCAACATGCTGAAGAGCAAAAGTTTTAAAAAGTTTTAAAATAGAAGGAAAATTAGGATATGCAATCATTCTGACACGGACCTACACTAGCCATCTAACTAGTACTGCTTAGCCTCTTCAAAGACCTACCCTGAATAAACATACATTGAGCATCCTATTCTATTCATTGCAAAGTCAGCTTCTGTTGTCTGATTCAGAGACAGAGTGCAATAACAACACTCATTCATTTAATTTTGTAGCCATGTTATGAGTGTGACAATCTCCAGTGAAAAGTCAATAACAGGAATTAGGAATAGGTGACTAGCAAGATAAACAGCCGACACTGCATATACAAGAGGAATATTGCTTAATTTGCTGTATCTCTTACTACTTCTCTAGTAAAAGGGAAAAGAATGAAAAATTAGTTCTTTTTAGGAGAACTATATTTCAAAGTAAAAAGGACACACAGTGTGTAACACGAACTTTGACCAATGTTAAAAATGAAGCTAGAAAACTACTTGTCCCAGCCCTATGCAACATAACACGTCCTCATCAGCTAGACATAGCAGAGGATTTTGACCTCACTGAAAACTGAAGGAAGGACGTGCTTTGGTAACTAGCCACCTTAATTTGTATTGGGCAAGAATTTGCAAGAAATCTTTCCCCAGAACTGAAACAACTCACCTCTCTTAACTTCATCTTAAACTTCACCTTAATTTCTCTTAAACATAACTTTCAGGTCATTCCATAAATTAGATACAATGCTTTTTTGGAGGCTTTAAAATCTGTCCCTTTACAATTTCTATGAAAAAACTTGTTATGCCAATGGAATCTTGAAATTACTGGATTTCCTTGTATTACCATCTACAGATTCTCTTCCTAAGTATTTACATCTACATTCTCACTACCTTCTGATGAAGGATATTATTATCCAAACCTTATACACAGAAAACTGAGGCAAATGGAAGATTAAGGTCACAAAGAGAGACATCCTCAGTGGTTTTCAGCATTGTAATGTTATTTTAACATTACAAAGTTTACCTTTTTGGTGTCTATCCTTGAGAAAATATCTTCCTGAAACAACAAAGTCAGTCGTGACACACACAGATGACGAATTCAGAGAATTAGAGATGTGTTCCCAGTATATGAAGAACAAGGAATCACCTCAGCAGTCAAAAAGAAAAAAACATGCAGAACAAAGTGCAAGCTTCTTTATTTCCTGTGACATTGATATAGAAGGTCCTTCACAGGAAAGACAGGAACAATTAGAAAGATACTTAGAAAATCATATTTTTACACATATTTTGTGAAAATTCTGTCTATGTCTCAGTTATTTTGTATTTTTAGCTTAAATAATGACTGTTTTCTCAGAGTCTCTCAGGAAATGAGAAGCTTAGCAAATGTAGCATTCTATGATATTCAATATAGTATCACCCAGTAAATTCTGAGTAAAAGCACAATGGGGTAGATAGACTATAATGTAAATGGAAAATTCGCAAGACTATCAGGATCAAAGATGTATGAACAGTGGCAAAGTCCAGCTGGAGGCTAGTTACAATCAGAGTCTGTCAGAGAACTGGTCTGCGATAATACTATTTCAGCTATATTTAATAATCTATTTCATCACCTAGATGACAGGATGAGGTGCACCCTCAGCAAATCTGTGGATGTTCTCTAGTCTGGATAAGTGGTTGGTACACTGGAGGACAGGGTAAATATATAGAGGGGCCCAGAAAGCCTGGAAGAACAAGTGGACAGAACTCCATGAAAATCTTCAAAGGCAAATGCAAATCCCGGCCCCTGGGATGGACAAAGCCCTACAGCATAACAGGCTGGGGCCAGCTGTCTGGGAGAACCTCTGCAGTAGAGGTTCCGAGGACACCAGATCGGCAGTGTCTCTGTGCCGCAATTTAGCCTCCTTCTCTGGGGCTGCACAAGTGAGGGTGCAGCCAGCAGGTCCGGGGAGGGACCTTTCCCAGCAGTCTGGCTCCCCTGCATGGCACAGACACTGACACACCGGTGCAAGTCACATGGAGGCCACTGAGACAATCAGACCCAGAGCACTGACCATCCAAGGAGAGGCTGTAGGACCTGGGTGAGTTCACCCTTTAAGAAAAGGAAAGCTGAGCAGAAACATGGTTGCTGTTTTCAGCTATCTAATGGGAGATTATAGGCAAGATGGAGTGTTGTGGTTTAGCCTCAACTGGCAACAAAGAACCGTGCAGTTGCTCTCTCGCTCATTCCACGGAATGGGGAGGAGAATCGGAAGGAAAAGGTTAAACTCATGGGTTGGGATGAGAACAGTTTAACAGAATGGCAAAGGAAGAAGAGAATAACAACAATGATACTGATAAAAAGAATATACAACATGCAGTGTTCTCACCACCTCATGCTCAGCTTGCTCCTGAGTAGCAAATCCCCCACCTTCACCCAGCTCCCCACTTAAATACTGATCATGACATCACATGGTATAGAATATCCCATTTGATTGGCTGTTGGGGTCAGCCCACAAGCTTTTTCTGAAAATTAACTCTGTCCCAGCTGAACCCAGGACATGGAGCTGTACAGTGAAAAGTGGGGAGAGAACATACAGAAGGGAATTCTTACCTAAGTAGCAAGAGACATTTATTGCATGGTATCAGTAGTCAGAGAGTTGAACAAGTTATCCAGAAAGGCAGTATAATCTCCATCCTCAATTGTATTCAAAGGCCAACAGAACAAAGCTCTGAACAACCTGTGTGGATATACCAGAAGGCTGTGCTGCCATTCAGCGAGACCTGGAGAGGCTGGAGAGTTGGGCAGAGAGGAATCTGATGAAATTCAACAAGGGCAAGTGCAGGGTCCTGCACCTGGGGACGAACAACCCCATGCATCTGTACAGGCTTGGGGTGGACCTGTTGGAGAGAAGCTCTGCGGAGAGAGACCTGGGAGTGCTGGTGGACAGCAGCTTAACCATGAGCCAGCAGTGTGCCCTTATTGCCAAGAAGGCCAATGGGATCCTGGGGTGCATTAAGAGGAGTGTGGCCAGCAGGTAGAGGGAGGTGCTTCTCCCCATCTACTCCACCGTTGTGAGGCCCCATCTGGAGTACTGTGTCCAGTTCTGGGCTCCCCAATTCAAGAAAGATGAAGAGCTACTGGAGAGAGTCCAGTGAAAGGCTGTGAGGATGATGAGGGGACTGGAGCATCTGTCCTATGAGGAAAGGCTGAGGGAGCTGGGCTTGTTCAGCCTGAAGAAGAGAAGGCTGCGAGGGGACCTTATAAATGTTTATAAATATCTTCAGCGTGGGTGTCAGGAGGATGGGGCCAAGCTCTTTTCAGTGGTGCCCAGCAACAGGACAAGGGGCAACAGGCACAAACTGAAGCTTAGGAAGTTCTATCTGAACATGCGAAAGAACTTCCCTCTGAGGGTGGTGGAGCACTGGAACAGGGTGGAACCCAGGGAGGTTGTGGAGTGTCCTTCTCTGGAGATATTCAAGACCCACCTGGACAAGGCCCTGTGCAGCCTGCTGTAGGTGACCCTGCTTCAGCAGGAGGGTTGGACTAGATGACCCACAGAGGTCCCTTCCAACTCCTAACATTCTGTGATTCTGTGACAATCACACAATAATTTTGTTCAAATAATAGGTCACCAAGCCTTACGCACAAATTTCTTTTAATTATCTTTCAAAAACTACTTGTACTGTACACATCTCCATCTGGGACTAAAGTCAGTGATGATACAGGATTCAAGAATAAGTAAAGAACTCTTTTTGGAGTTGCAGTTTGTCTAGTTTAGATCACATTTTCAATGTTATGAGATTTATTCCATGACCTACTTTCTGAGGCACTTCTGCCTGATGGTTACAAGATTAGTGACACCCTAAACAACCAGGATATTTTCTAATCATGTGAATGCATAATGAAATAGACAAGATTATTGCCTTTAGAAAGAGAGCAAAATACATTTATATTTCAATATCTAGTTTCCTGACAAGAATGAGGCAGACAAGAACTCTGTACCATGCTGCAGGTTTAAGATTTTTTGCATCTTATCCTGACTCTAGCTTTCTAAAGGATTAAGGAATTCTATCAGTTTATTTTCTTATAAAAAATCCTAAAAATTAATTTAAAAAGCAACCAAACCACAGATAAAACTTCCAGTCTGAGGGAATCATGTCCATTTTGCAAGGCGAGAGCCATGAAAAATCCTATCTAGACTAAGATGTCAAAATCACTGTACAGCATAAAAATAATTCCCCAAGTTATAATTAAACACTCCACTCATTGGTGATTTTTGTATTGACAGCTAAACTGAAATAGGATCACACAGACTCTCAATTCCTGTGATTGCCTTTGGGCAGTCCCTTTGCTACATACTTTCAGAATACTGCCAGTCATTAATCAGACCAAATCATGTCAAGGAGCTTTTGAAGTATCATAAAACAGATGAACTTGAAACCGTCAGTATTTGATAGGGATATGAGGCCTTAAAGGATTAAAGGATGTAAGGCAAACAAGGAATGTGAAAGACAAATGGATGCATGGGGTTGGGGGGGAACGAAACCCCTCTCCACAACCTGTAGCTTGTTTATGTATTTTATCAACTCTCCATTGTGTTTTTTTGCTTCCACTAAGTTTATTTTGGGGAAAGAGTTGGGCACTATCAAGCTCTGTATGCTATGATTAATCAAATTTAAGATACCACTGAAAGAAACAGAGTCAAAGTAATTAATGATTTAACTCACTCTGCAAGTTTTCACTTTTAATGAGCAAATGGACCTTTTGCTTCTGTGGCAGGGGAAACATAAGTTGGCTGCTGTATTTTGCTGCTGGAAGTTGAAAGACTGGGCAATTTGCTTGTGTTCTCTAGTGCTGCATCTCTCTGGAAGCAGCTTAATGAAATGAAAGAAACAAATCATTATTGTCTCCATATATCAAAATGTGGTATAGAAAAGTTTGCTTCAGGGTATTTCATTACTTATTTTGTTGAATGAAAAATACATGGTGTCAAACTCAAGACTTAAATCACTTTGTGTTCAGGTGTCTTCTCTCCTTACTGATCACCAGCCTATGAAACGGAAGAAAAGCTTTGAAAGGTGTCTGCTGAAAATTGTTTGTGGCAGCAGTCTATTTTCCCTGGTGGATTTGCACAACAGTTTAGCAACATTTTCTAGCATTTCCTTTTCCATATGCAGAGCTTCCTTCAAAGCTTTGGAGTAGGATTGTTCCTACTTTACAGCAAAGGACATACCTCTTGTGAGTTGAAGCTGCTGACATCTTTTAGAAGACCTGTAGTGGTGATTATTTTGTGTCACAAAGGGAATCCATATTCGTTATAATTTTTATTAAAGGCTGCATCACTGTCTGTGGGCTTATAGAATAATTTAAAAATTCAAACTGCTCATAGGAAAAACATTTTATGGACATAATATACCATATCTATAAAGGGAAAAATACATAACCATTTAGAGCCACTGGATATTTTTTATCTACATTTATAGAAAACCAATAGAATTTCTTTCCTAGGTGAGGTGAAAAGATTACAGGACAGAGGAAAAGAAATCTATCAAGGATACCTTCTTAGCATCAGAAATCAAACACTAGCTTTTCCCTCCAAAGCACCACGAAAGTTTAAAATATTCCCTGTGTTTCTATTATATTTACAATCTATACCTTCATCAACTGATACAAATGTAAATAATACTGTAATTTTTTATCTATAAATTACTGTAACAAATATTTTATCTCATGAAAACTGAAAAAAAGAAGTTCCTACTACCTGCAGATGGCACCAGTGGCTGGTGGTCTGCAAAAAACCATCTTCCTGCATGAACTTTGTACTGTTTTAAATACCATCCAGTGTCTCTGATGATAGTCTTTATTTTGATATATAAGGTATAAAGGTAAACATTTAACATAAACAAAGGATTAAAAAGGAATCAATGCCACAACAAGCCAAAAGATTATTCTATTGTGCTTAGACATTTCCTAACTACCAATCTACTGCTTGGTGAATATAGGATAGGAATAGGTTGCACTTATCATATGAACTTACTGAAGCACCTGTTAGTGTAAATCAAGCTATGACGTATGTTTTAAAAATTGGTATAGTCTTTTTGAACTGAGGAAGAAATTTGCATGTCACTTTGGTCAGAAAGAACTATATGATGATAGATGCCATCACAAATTTCACAACAAATTACTGCTTAATATCTATTGAAGCTACATGTCAATATAGTATTTGCTAAAGGTAAACAAAGCAGGGTCTGTTCCAATCCAATCATTGAAATTATTTTTCAGAATTTTACCAAAAGTAAGCTTCTGATAAGCTTTACATAGCGAAATTACAGCTGTATCTTATCTTAAATACAGATTTTCAGTTCTCCAGATTTCTAATGCAAAACACTTCATCCAGCTTGTCAGCATAGTGTGAAATTCTATATATCCTATGCTTTTGTAACAGTTGCTTAGAGAGTATCTTCTCATCTGTAATGTACTCCATTTTGCTTTCTTCCCTCTTCTGTATTGCTGATGTATATAGAATGCAAGAAACAGGAAAGCAGAACATGAGAACATTGAAATAGGAAAAAAAAAGAAAAATATATAGATTTACAGATTTCTAAGAAAGGTTATTGTAGCTCTAACACAGCATGCAAGGCTGCAATGGTCTGACTGTCAACTGGGCAGATGAAGGTAGATCAAACATATTTTGGTTTGCTCAAACTCTATTTTGTTCAATACTTTGATATTTTCTAACACTAAATATTTTTATCACTTCTTGATCTGAGAAATTACTTCAGGTTTGTGGGTTTTCTGTTTCTAATAAAAAGATATGCTGATATTGGAATATGTGTGTCTCTAGATAAAGTGGACAACAATTAAGTGAGAACAAAGACTTCCTG
>Ga0065711_1048072_pt1 | contig 12004 bp, 7 predicted proteins | sample Hoacrofraction12_FD_59098 | JGI IMG/M metagenome (GOLD analysis project Ga0065711, IMG submission 59098) | Hoatzin crop microbial communities from Cojedes, Venezuela - Epithelial fraction 12 v2 (version 2) | ecosystem: Host-associated > Birds > Digestive system > Esophagus > Crop | place... | reverse complement strand
CCCGCCTGGACAAGGTCCTGTGCAGCCTGCTGTAGGTGACCCTGCTTCGGCGGGGGGGTTGGACTAGATGACCCACAGAGGTCCCTTCCAACCCCTACTATTCTGTGATTCTGTGATTCTGTGATATCGCTACTTCTGATGGTGCTTTCATTGCTGTCAAACTGTTGTGTGTTTTTTGTTTTGTTTTTTTTTTTACTATTGTCTAGGCCCTTTGAGTGCACACAATGATTCCAAATATAAATCCTTCGCAAACCAGCTGTTGGAGTTCAATGCTGATCTAGTTCTGTGCTATCTGGTAACACCTCCTGGCAATTGTTACTGTTGGCAGGTTTTTTGGATAAGCTTTCTATTGTAAGTTGGAGCATGTGCAGCATAGTTAATGGCTGTGGGGCATGGGCAGGTGGTAGATTAGGTGACTGCTTTTATGAGTTATACTGTTATGTGGTCAAAGGCAGCCTAAATGAGACTTCAGTGTGTTCAGTGAATGTGTAGACACAGAAGGGAGATGGTAAGTATATGTTGTGATGATGATTCAGGAAAGCAGACCAGTATCCGCTTCCAAAGGAATGATGACCATAAAGGAATTGTGACTGCTTGCACTCAGTACAAATGTGAGGAAAACTCATCACCAACAATAACAATCTGTACAATATTTTCACCTTGATTGTAGCACTATTTAATGCAAAGGTTGTTGGAGCCTGTATTTTCAAATCCGTGCTGAGATAGACCAGTGAGCATATTAATTGATGAAGTGTTTGGCATTTTGCTACTTTGATGAAAGAGGTCATAAAGTTGTGGATTCCAATTCATAATCTGCCTTCTTCAGTTCTCCACTCCTGATGTGGTGGTAATAACTTTCTTCCATTTTATTTTTTATTACTTGTGTTTAGTGTACTCAGTGTCTTAAATGAGGAAGCATCTTTCCTTGGTATAGATGCCTGGTGTACTTCGGGCTGCCTGGATTGCTGAAGTTTAAAATAGAGTGAAGATAGCGAATATGCTTTCAGACAGTGTTTCTGACACGAAGACACCTGGACAGTCATAGTCAGTTTAAAAGGGGTGATCAAATACAGGCCATCTATGAGAAGATAGAGTAAATCAGAGCAAAATACAGGAATAAGTTAAAGGAAGAAATGGACTGATGTTCTAATTCATGAAAGATGGTAGGTTTTCTCGGATATTCTTCTAAATGTATTTAGTCAGTCGTAGCCCAGATTTTCTTTGATTTGGCAACTGGGACACGCTCTGCCCATTGATATTTACTCTCCAGAGTTGTTCTGCCTTGGGTGCAAACACCATTATTGGCACACTTTCTCCAGAATGATGGTAGGTGAGAACCATGCTACACCACGCTCATGTAGAGGGATTCTGTTTGGAGCTCTTACGTGTCTGTTGACAGCAGTAATGCATCTAAAGATTCAGCGATTCTTTTATTACCTAGTTGCTGTTTAAAAGTTTCTTTTGATTTCTTCAGGCTTGAAAAGCAAAATATGAAAGCCTTTTTACAAATCAGATTATGTTAGAACTTGAGGTCTAGTCTGCAGATGCAGTGCTAGAACATTGTGGTGTAAATAAGGATTACACAATCAAGAGGATTGAATTGGGAAGGTTTATGAATAAAAGCATGTGGTTCAGTTGTACTACTGACTGGGTGGGAAAACCAGATTTGGTAACTTTAAGGCTATGGCAGGGAACATTTAAAGCCTTCTTGAGGCAGCCTTGCATGAACAAATTCCCCCCCTGCCCTTAGGTAAAAGCCTGTTAAGTCAGGTGTTCAAATTAATTCTGCCTAACAACTACTGCTACTGAACGTTTTGCAGCTGTTTAGTACTAATGCAAAATAAAGAGTATGGTAGAAGCACTTAAACACAGCAGGTAGTGATGGATGTTGTTCATCTGACTGATGAATAAGCCTATATAAAGCTAAGTAGGGGAGTGTTCTCTTCAGGGGTGATTGTGATTGTAAGCAGCAGTTGCTAGTGTAAATCTTTGTCCTGAATCTAGTTTTTTTGGCCTCATGTGACAATCTGTTCAAAATCATGGATTACAAGTACCTTAATGATAGACCTCGTAGTAAGATGACAAGTGGTGTCCCTCAGGGTCCATATTGGCATCCACACTGTTTGATATCTTTATCAGTGACATAGTGGGATCGAGTGCACCCTCAGAAAGTTTGCAAATGACACCGAGCTGGGTGGTGCGATCAACGTGCCTGAGGGACAGGATGCCATCCAGGGAGATCTGGACAAGCTGGAGAAGTGGGCCCCTGTGAGCCTCATGAGGTTCAACAAGGCCAAGTGCAGGGTTCTGCACCTGGATTGGGGCAGCACCCTGTATCAGTACAGGCTGGGGATGAAGGGATTGAGAGCAGCCCTGCCGAGAAGGACTTGGGCGTACTGGTGGGTAAAAAGCTGGACATGAGCCGACAATGTGCCCTCACAGCTCAGAAGGCCAAACGTGTCCTAGGCTGCATCCCCAGCAGCACGTCCAGCAGGTCGAGGGAGGGGATTCTGCCCCTCTGCTCTGGTGAGACCCCATCTGGAGCCCTGCATCCAGCTCTGGAGCCCTCAGCACAGGACAGACATGGAGCTGTTGGAGTGGGGCCAGAGTAGGCCACAAAAATGACCAGAGGGCTGGAGCACCTCTCCTGTGAGGAAAGGCTGAGAGAGTTGGGGCTGTTCAGCCTGAAGAAGAGAAGGCTCTGAGGAGACCTTATTGCAGCCTTCCAGTGCCTGAAGGGGGCCTAGAAGAAAGATGAGGACAGGCTTTTTAGCAGGGCCTGTTGTGATAGGACAAGGTGTAATAGTTTTAAACTAAACCGGTGTAGATTTGGACTGGCTATAAGGAAGAAATTCTTTACTGTGGGGATGGTGGGGTACTAGTACTCATTGCCTGGAGAGGTGGTAGATGCCAGCATCCCTGGAAACATTCAAGGTCAGGCTGGACAGGGCTTTCGGCAACCTGATCTAGTTGAAGATGTCCCTACCCATGGCAGGGGGCGTTGGACTAGATGGCCTTTAAAGGTCTCTTCCAACCCAAACTATTCTATGAAAATACAACTTTTCGTGCAAAACGTGTCCATGAGCAGCTGAAGACTTGACACAGACCTTGGATGAAATTCCATGCCTCAGCTTACTTACCATGATGCAGATAAAGCAAAATGACTGTTACGATTTAACTCCATAGATAATATCTGACAATAACAAAAAAATGTTAAAGGTAATGCTAACAAAAAGTTGCTGAAAAAATAAGGAACACTGTTTTAGAAATTCAGACTTAATGTACTCCTGTATTCAGAAGAAATCTAGAGCGTGGGAGAAGAATTTCCTTCACATAGTGCTTTGCAGAAGGGCTACACAGTAGATTAGACTTTGCTAAATAATTGGTTTTAGGAACTTCAGGGATTATAGTTTCACTGGTTTAATGTATGCAGATAAGAGGTTTTCTTGTTAGCATGCAGTTTCATGCTACTTTGATCTTCTGGTATGATAGCGCAGGCTCTGTTCTCCAGCATTAGTTCATGCATTGTTTGGTTATTCTGTGTAGCAGAGCTTGTTACAAGCCCCAGGGTTTCACTTGTGGGAGACCAGAGCTCTTGGGAAAACCAGGGCAAAAATAGTGTTCACATATGGCGTGAGTTTAATGGTCCGTGTGGAAGCTTAAGTCTATACTTGTCTGATGTTAAGAGTTTAGCTGTGTGTGCTAAATAGTCCTGATAAGATTTTCTTTATTTGAATTGACAGAGCTACACTGACAAATTGGGAAGATTTTATAACTGTTTATAACTTAAAGAATCTATTTAACCATATAATTCAGTGTATGCATCTGATAAGATTTCAGGCTTTTAAATATGTGTCTTTTGTCTTCCAGCAAAAATACTTTGATTCTGGTGATTACAACATGGCTAAAGCAAAGATGAAGAATAAGCAACTGCCTACTGCAGCTCCTGACAAGACAGAAGTCACTGGTGACCATATTCCTACTCCACAGGATCTTCCACAGCGGAAACCATCTCTTGTTGCTAGCAAGCTGGCTGGCTGACGAGAAGAGCTGAACTGCATGATTATTCTCATTCCTGTTATTTCTCCTTAATAGTTATTTCTCAGCCTCACATCCCCCTTTTTCTTTCTTACACTAAGTCATGAGACTGACAGCTTTGCAGATAGCGATAGCATGTGCTGCTATTGTAAGGGAGTACTGTTAAGAGTAAAACGTGTAGTATTTGGACTAGTTGAGAACAATGCACTGATTAAAAAGGACAAGTTTGGTTAGAGCAATGTAATCTACTTGAAAATGTACATATTGCCTATTTCCTAGTGTAGGACTGGTTCCAGCAAGTGACATCGCAACTTTTACAACTTCTAATGTTTCTGCTTTTGTTATTTCATCTTAATTACAGCATATTTGTATTTAATATAACCTCCAGTTGTGTTGGGTTTTTCTTCTGTGTTTGGGTTTGTTGTCTAAAATAGAGGTTTAGACCACAAGTTGCTAGATGGTAAAGCATGTATAAAAACAAAGACAGGGCTCTGATTGAATTTTGTTTCTGCTTTTGAACTTGAACGGCCTTAAACCTGTTTCAGCTTTAACAATAGAGTTTTTACTTGGGCAATATTTGCCCATTCTGGTGTAACTCTTGTGAATCTAGTGCTTATTGGCAACTGCCTGTTGAAGCTGGTATTCTTTTCAGTTCCGTAGCTTAGGACACACTTTTGTTGAAGATGTGAATGAAGTGTGCATGTGCATAGACTGTTGAATTCACTCTTGTGCCATTTTTGTAAATACAATAGTTTTGCACAACCTTTTGCAAATGTCTATTAGTTTTACATTTTAAAAAGCGGATAATGTGCCAATCAAAGCACAAGTGATTCTGTATCTTTCAAAGTCTTGTCCTGAAACTAAGAGCCCAGAATCTTGCTACTGAAAGTAAAAATTGAATAGCTGAAATTTGTGAAACACTTCTATTTACACTTGACTCAGCCTTATGCTTTTGCGGTTGTATATTTTGTTTGGCAACAATGTCCAGCATTCAAATATAAATCTGATATTTGTACCTGTATTTGGAGGCAAGTGCCCTTTCTGTTCAGCAGCTCTTCAAGCTTTTAAAGCTGAAATGCTGTGTCTGATGATGTGGGAGATGGCTAAATGTACTGTTCTAGAGAGTTTCCTGTGTGGCAAACTCCAAATCTAGGCTTGCTAAGGTTTGATTACAACGCAATGGTCGTTGGGCTGTTTTAGACTTCTGAAAGCAGAAGGGTATAATTTTCTTTTTTTCTTGGACTCCTGAAGTAGTAGTAAACTAATTCCTTTTATCTTTGTTATACAGCAGCCCCTCATTGGCTTTGGGGAAACAAAGAACTGGAAGTGGTATTTATATAATGACTTATTGAGAAATAGGTAACATTTCATGTCGGGAAATAGGAATGAACTTCAGTTCATCTTTATGATGCAGGTCATAAGTACTAGATTGCCAAAATACGTGGTAGATATTAGACAGGTAAATTAATGCGTTTAAAAGTATGTTTGTTCAATGAAGTCAGAATATTAGAAGTGCAGTATGATCCACAATGTAATTGATTTTAATATAGGTAATCACAGCCTGGATGTTCTTTGGAAGTAGAAGAAACTCTTTAAAAAGATCAGTTTACTGAATACTTTTTCTTTAAAGAAACAGTTCTGAAACAGCCTGTTCAAAACAAAGCACTGTGGGTATTATAAGAGAAAACACTCTTAAAGGTGCCTGGTTTTAGAAGGGTGTGCTTTGTGTTGACATATTCAGAAAGGTCTTACAAGATAAAGGACTGCTAGTCAAAAAGAACACTGGCCCTTCTTTTCTGCAGTGATCACTTCTAAAGGCAGACATAAGAAAATGATCAAGACAAAATGAAAAATCTTAATTTGGTTCTGTTTTGATGAGAACACGAGCAAAGTACATTGGTGTCTGTATAATGTCTTTGGTTCAGAGAAGTCATTCCAGAGAATTTCAAAATTGCTAACCTGATTCTTTTTAAGTCTGTATAGCCCTTTTCTAGTAATTAAATGGGCTCTGTCAAGCCTGTCCTTGTTCCTTATCCTCCACTAGTATTGTAAAGAATTTGTGATTTTTGCAGAACAGGTTGAAGAAACAGTCCTACTTGACTTCTTGAAGTCAGAAATTAGGCTGGGAGAATAGCAAGGGAACTGGATATATTGAAGCAAACTGCTTTTTATAGATGTTTGTCCTAATGTGAAAATCCCTCTTTATTTTTGTATGTATAAATGGAATTGAAACTTAATGATAGGACTGGGCCTGAAACAAATTTTGAACATTTTAAGGTGACTTGCTGTGTATTGTCTGGTGCCACTACTCTGCAGCTCATGTAAGGTGAGCTTTCTTGATGTTTGGGAAGGTTTAAAAATATAGCCATTTAAATTTAAACATTCCACTCAGCTACGACTCAGCTTGTCCTGCTGGCTGGACAGCACAAGCTTTTCCAATGTTCACTTGGTGACTTGCAGTTCTGAAGATTACTACAAATTCAGCTATGAATATATTATCCGTGTGTATATTTGAGTACTGTAATACTAACTAGGTCAATGACTGATTACGAGCCTTCACATCCCACAGACCTCAGCAGCAGGCACAGCTATTTTGATTCTATACACTGTATAAAACTTAAGTCCAGTAATCACTTAACAGTAAATCAAACGTGACTGCAAATCAATGCTTACTTTCAGCTTGCTTCAGCAAGATAACTCAGCTATCCAAACTTATGTACATAATGTATTATATGAGTTTTACCATTTGATAATTACCTTTTTCAAATAAAACCTGTCCACACTGTAGACTGGCAGTCCCTTTCATATCTTGCCTTTAAAGGTAGACATGTCTAGTTATTAGAGTAGTACTCACGTAGGCTTATAATAGCAGATTGCACCAACATTTTATTCAAGATAATTAAGTGGATTAATTACAAATTCCTAGATATGTCCCCAAATCTGTAGCACCAAAGGCTTCCCTCTCATTGTTCTTGATGTCGTAGGACAGTGTTTGTGTAAAGGCTGCAGGAGTACATTTTGTTGGACATATTTACACCCAGTGAAGATGTTAAGGTGATACAAATGTCAACTGTTCTTTACAAGCTAACACATTGTATAGTATACAGAATAAATTGATCTACTTAGTTTTTATTGCAATGTGGAGATTTGTCTCGTCTTTACTGTGGTTTCCTAAAAGATACTGCATACTTCGCTATTCTCTACGGAAAATTTCTAAAACCTAAATCTTCCTACTCTGTATCACTAAAAATATGACTGGGCTTTGGTTTCTAGTATGTTAGACTACAGAATTACTTTAATGTAATCACATTTATATATATTTCAGTGCATATTTTTCTAATAAGGCAATTAAAGCTTATTGTTTGAAAACTCCGTAACAGATGATTGTTTTGGTCCCTTGCAGCGAGTGAAGGGGATTTCTGGGAATGACCTTGGCATATAGAAGTTTGCATTGCTATAGATTGTCGGCCTGAATATGGCAACTTTTCCAAGAAACCAAGGTGCTGGAAAAAGTCCAACTAATTTCATATTCACACTGTGACTTAGGTGCTGATCTTTGCACAACTTCAAGATCCATTGGCATATTTACACAATTAGCTCAGTCACCAGGATCATAGTAACACCCTCTATACTCTGCATCTCTAACAAACTGTGGAGGACACTGTCCCATTTAAATAGCAACATTCAAACACCGTGCTGAGGCAGTGCAAAGGCTGCATTAACACTGGCATCGGTTACCTCAGGTAACTTACCTGAATCTCTGTATGGGGAGCGGCATCGATCTGCAGGCAAAGACAAACCATCTAAATACAGGGTTATTGCCCAAATCTGCTTCTAATTAGAGCTGAGGTAGGTACGGTTTCACAGAAAAGCTTTGCGTGTAGTGGCTGTGCTTGCAGAACACTACCATGCTGCTCAGGAGGGAGGCAAGACTGCAGTAACTTGTGTCTCTGATGGCTGGGGGGCTTTCTGTGAGCTTGGGAAGAACAGACCGGGGAGGGGGCAGCCAAGCAGGATGAATGGGGTTTTGTTTGGTTCTTTGAACGGAAAGTGGAGTCGGGCTGAACCTGTAGTTTGATCATTCCTGCTTTAGTACAAGCGAGCCACCCTCTTCCAGATTCGTGTCTTTGGCTTCTACATCCAAATCTCTGGCACCTATAGATCCAGAGTAACATGAAATCTGAAAAGTTCTATGCATATTCAAAGCATTTATTCCCATTAAATATTTATGTTGAAAATGTTTCTGGCATACTTGCACAGAGGCAGAGAGCCTTGAGCTCAGTTGATGTGCTTGAAAAAGCTGTAGTTTTGGGGCAGATGACTGAATTGTCCCTGTCTTTCTCAGGCAGTACATCTTTGTTACAGCGAGGATGCTGCTTGATATATGTTCGTGATAAATATTCTTGCATATTTATAGCAGACACCAAATTGTTTACTTGCTGCTTTGGAAAATATTGACAAAGCCTCCACCTTTTTCAGATGGTTGCTTATTTAACTTTGGTTTAAAATGGGAAGAGGAAGTGCTTTTTGTTTCTGACTTTGTATAAATTTAATAACAGATTTCAGCTGGGTTTAGTTTTTTTTACCTTGTTGCAGAACAGTGTTGTAGCTCTTAGGAATAGGGTTGGGTGATCTGTCACCTTCCCTTGGCAATGTTACAGAATAACCAGATAACTGTCGGTGACGTTGGTGACGTTCCTTGTACAGGGAGTCTCCACAGAGACTGGATGCAACCTCTGCAGGTGGTACTGTCTGTGTTAGTACAGCAGGGTTGTTTCCTTCCTGGGTTAGAGGAAAAAACTGGAAGAGTCTTCCTTGCAAAACAGGATTTGGATTTTTAAATGCACAGCCTTTTCTAGGAGTTGAATTATATGGCTGAAATTACAAGGATGCTTAAATGCAAGAATGGGAGCTATGGATTCTTGTGAACTTCAGGTCTGTTCTCAGGTGATGTTGTTTTATACTGTTGAAAAAAAAATCTGCTAATACATTGAAAAGAAAATATGTATATGATGTTCTAGAGACAAGAGAAATCTTCCTAGTATAGGCATAGATGGATCAAGGCAAGCTTTCTACATGGGAATTTCATCATGTAGGTTAAGAATTTGTGGTGTCTTGTCTTTTCTGTAAGCCCAAAAAACCTGGGAGTAAATCCCAAGTGTTAGGGGAGAATATGTGCATGGTACATGATTGTCTCTTCCTACGTGTCTCTTACGTTACATTTCAGAGTTCTTAACTGGTCACTGATCAATCAGTACTGGCTGAAACCAGCCCTGTATGTTATCTGCAGCGAAAAGTTATGGGCCTAATCCTTGTGGTGTCAGAATACAGGAAAGGGTAGGAGAAGGATTGTAGCCTACGAATTCCTCCGTTAGCTTGGTCTGTCTGTCCAGAGAAAGCCCCTTGGAGTTAAACCGATGGGGAATGTAAATACACAAATGCTTTGCTGAAGGAGTAGATAGGCCCATCCACTGCCACAGAAGCCATCTCATGCGCCTTGTGTTACCGGTATGTATTATTTCCGTGCTTTTAACGATTTCCCCTTTTTCTCTGGCCGACAGAGAACCCACTGCTCACTTGTGGTACAGCGTGACAGCAACAGAATAGGAAGTCCTAAGTGAGAAGAGAATTTTTCTGCCACAGTTGAACAGATCATGGATGTAAACAGAACATAGATGTAAGAAAAAAAAACTAGGACAGATGCTTTGTAGTTACTTCTGAAAAAAATTACAGAAACTAATCTCAATTCATAAATTCATAGCAGGGTTATTTTCTATCTTTTTTTTTTTTTTTGATTGGGTTCAAATTCAGTATGAAATTCTGCATGTGGGCTGTCATCTACGTCAGCCATACACTGTCAGCTGGGATAGCCTGGGATATGTCCTCTGAAATCAAATGCCATAAATGATTTTTTTGAAAAGGTGCTGTGCAAGATACGAGATGAAGACATTTAAAATCCTGCCAGCAAATGTTTGATGCGGGAGACTCGTTAAAGTAATAATTAAGTAGTCTAGATACATTACAAACAGGTTGTTTCTTGGCAACTTTCAGTGCCCCCAATTCCTGCCCTTAATGACAGATTTGAAATTCTGGTATATGCAAATTGTGTCAAATCATAGCGTATTTTGGACACAGATATCTATTTTTTGCTGGGGCTTATAATTACATTTGGCTCCTGAGCTCCAGCTGTGGATGGTTGATACAGTAATCCGCAGTCCAAGCAATCTCCTGAAATAAGCGTCTTTGAATTTAGATATCATTCTGAAGAAAGGGTATTGAATATCGGATATGAAGCGGCCCACAGTCAGAGGGGATGTTCTGGTTCCTTCTGAAAACAAAAGTGTGAAATTTCTGTGGTTCATATATCCAGATTCTTAGATTAAGCCTGTTAAAGGGGGATGATCACACTCTTCAGTGAGCCCCGAGTCACTTGTGTGTTGCACAGGGAAGGTGACTGGTACCTTCATGGTACAGATCTCTTTGTTTTGCTGTAGTGTGCACGTAGAGAACGGCTGTGCAAACTTCTTAGCCAAAAACCTTACCCCTGACCTGGACACCAATTCACAGGAACCGCTTGTTGGCTTGTCGTGGGACTGAGAGCAAGTGCCCAGATCTGCTGACGGGAGTGAGCCTGCTAGGCATGGGACAGTAACAGTACCCGCGGTTGATAATTCTGGACATACTGGCAGAACATGGGGAGGGACGTGGGTTTTTTTTTTTAAATTCAGTTCTCAACAGAGTTTGAACTCTCCCAGCAAAATCAAGATTTTTTAACCTCTCTTCTGAATTTACTAGCCTTAGTTTACTAGCTGTGAAGGCCAGGTATCTGTGCCTAATACAAACAACTCCAAGTGAGGCTCTGTGATTTCATCTTGGCTGTTTTTCATTTGTGCTTGCTACTTTGTCCGTCTCCTTCAGATAGCAGCAGTGAAGTACAGCTAGATTGTAGCATTTATCAGAGCGTTCGTTGGGGGAGTCAGGATAGCTGGATTTTTACTTCTGGCTGTTACCCAGTTGAAGAGCGATTCTGAGCAGGTCGCCCATCTCTTTGACGGCTCATTTTCTATGTGGAAGAGGATTGTCTGTTTCTTTGATAGTTGCAGCAAGTTTCCAGGGGAGTACAGGTGCTACCTGCTGAATACAGAGCTGTTATCTAAACAGCTGAATTTTGCAGAAATGAGAACACTCAAAAAGTCCAAGTGCTTTGGTGGAGAGTGTGGCAAAGACAGTCGTTTCAAACTGGTTTTGTACTTTGGACCACTTGGACTGGTAGGACGCATTCCCAAGGTGAAAAAGGAAAATTCAGAAAGTAATAGCTTCAGTTCTGCTGTCAAGAGAATTCCTGCCATAACATGAGCTGTAAAAACCACCCAATAATGATTCATAAAGCAAGGGGCTGCCATCTCAAGACGTAGGCAGAACAGGGATTTTGCTTTTCATTCCCTTTTGATGCGGACGTTAAACTCTTCAAAGAGGTGTACCTCCATTTCTTGGTGAGAACTGGACTTGCTGATCCAAGGAAGTGCTTTCGGCCCGGTTCTCTTCAGTGTTTTCAGTAGCTGTTTGCGTGAGAAAGGTGCAATCGAGCTGGAAGAGGTGCACGGTTTGAAGGATGGGATCAGAATCGGAGAGGGGAACCAAAAAGCAGAAAACCTGGCCCCTGAGTTGGGAGTAGCTGGCTGGGCGGTGGGGCCGGCAGCCGGGCACGGTGAGGCGGCACCGGCTCTCGCCCGGGAGTAAAGGCGATGAGATGCAGCCCCGCCGGCTCTCGCCCGGGGGTGAAGCCGGCGAGAGGCGGCCCCGCGGGCTGCGTTCACGGGATCGCTCCCCGGGCCGGGCGCTGGTGCCGTCTGCGGGGCGCGGCCGCGAGAGCCACAAAAGGACTGAGGGTCCCCGTGGGGAGAGGGGTCGTTTGTTCGGTCTGGGAGGAAAAGGGGAGGGGGGGGAAAGCGGGGCCGGGGGGGAG
>Ga0065711_1048071_pt1 | contig 12005 bp, 6 predicted proteins | sample Hoacrofraction12_FD_59098 | JGI IMG/M metagenome (GOLD analysis project Ga0065711, IMG submission 59098) | Hoatzin crop microbial communities from Cojedes, Venezuela - Epithelial fraction 12 v2 (version 2) | ecosystem: Host-associated > Birds > Digestive system > Esophagus > Crop | place... | reverse complement strand
CATCCCAGGATCCCATTAGCTTTCTTGGCAGCCAGGGCACACTGCTGGCTCATGGTTAACCTGTCGTCCACCAGGACACCCAAGTCCCTCTCCGCAGAGCTGCTCTCCAGCAGGTCCACCCCAAGCCTGTATTGATGCATGGGGTTGTTCCTCCCCAGGTGCAGGGCCCTGCATTTGCCTTTGTTGAACCAAATGTCACACTTAAAGGCAGCAGGAAGAGATTTCCCTTGGTGTACCACCAGTGAGTGGGACCAAAGCCCTCACACCAAGCTTCGTGGTTTTCTTACAGCCTGTGGGACATCAGGTAGGTCTGGGTGAGATGACAAATCTGTGACATAGCACGGGTAGTGTGACAACTGCCCGTGACAGGTTAAATCAGCTAAGTGCTGTGGAGTCATCTTCGTGTCTGGCCTAAACCAGAACAGTGCAAACATATGGGAAATACTGAGAAAGTGCAAGAGGAGTGAGAGGGAGCCCATGGAGGAAGTTTATCCCCTCAGCTAATAAAATCTAAGTGCTTTACCAGTCAAGTTGCTGGAGAAAAAAGCATCCCCACAAGCAAAACCTGACCTTGTAGAGACAAGCAAACATCTTCCTCATTGAAAATACTGTCTAAACACTGTAAAAACACACATGTACTAAAATTCAGTTCATCGACTTCGTTGAGTGAACTCAGACCTTCCAACGGGCACAGCTTTGGGTAAGAACAAGGAACAGAAAATAAATAAAGGATCTCAGGCAAAGAGATGATGAGAAGAACTAAACTTGAACAACTTCAGTCGCTGTGGTGACAAAGCAGAAACTTACCCGGAGGAAGGTGCATTTGCAAGGCATCCCTGTGCAAATACAAATCAATGTCGGGATAAAATCTCAGTCCAGTGGTGTGTGACAGAATCAGCAAATCAGTCTGAGACAAGGGCTATGAACACACCAAGGCAATTTGAAATGGCAGGGAGTGTTTTACAGAAGTAGTTAACCCAGCTGTTGAGGCATTTAAATCTAATAATTTTCTTGTTAGAGAGTCTGAGCCAAGCAGCCTTCCCGCCCCTGCCTGGAGCGTGGGCAGCAGAGAGGCTCAGCAAGCTGAAGGAGGAGGGGAGGCCATCTCAGGTATCCTGAGGCTGCCCAGAGAGGGGACTAGAGACCTTGCAGAGGATTTGGGGAACCTTCTAGCAAATCCTTCTAGCAGGGTCCAGAGCAAAACCCTCCCTTGCACCCACTCTTCCTGCTGGAAGGCCATTTGAGGTACTGCTGACTGAAGTGAAGGGCTGCTCGAGCTCCTTTGCTGTAGAGCGGTGGGCACAGGTACAACTACAGCCCTGAGACATTGCTTTACACTGGAAGAGCAGGGGCTGCTTCCAGTAGCTGTTTAAAACACCTAATGATGGGTAGAAGGCAGTGAGGGTACAGCCCAAATGGGAACGTGCTGGGAGCGCCAGTGTTTCTACCCTGTGCTAGGTGCCAGGGTGGTTGCTTCTGTCAGAGCTGGAGAGGAGCCCTGTCAGACCTCCAAGTCACCTTCCTGGTTAAACAGAAGTACCACAACGGCACAATGTGTGATGAGAAAGGATTGCTGCCTACAGAAGATCATACTGAGATAAGTGAATTGTAACATCTAAATTGGCGCTAGGAGCCAGCGGTCCCTGGAAGAACAGAGCAGACACTGAATTCAAACGCCTGTCCATCAAGCACAGCACTCAGGTGTCTCATAAAAGCACAGGTGTGACTCATGCCACAAACCAAACCAAAAAAGCCCCCAGACCTATTCTAACCTTCTCAGTTTTCAACTTTGCAAAATCTCTTTTTTCATTACAGCAACCTGCTTTAGGGAAAGGGGATGTTAGAGAAGATGCCTTGTTTCTTTGCCTTTGCTAAAGCTAATACTGAGTAAATGAATAATTGTAGTGACAATATCACCGAGGCTCAGTTAACTTTATATGCCATACTAGAGAGCTTCTGGGTTATGCAGTGAAGTGGGTTTGAACCAGTTCAGGGCACAGTTATACTGGTCACACTGCACATGGTCAGTATCACACAAGCCTAAGACACATAGGAGTGATTTTTTTCCTGGTGTGAGCCAGCAGCATCCTACGCTGAATCATTTGCTTACTCAGTGGGCAGTAGAAACAGCAGCCCCGTTGTGCTGTGAGAATATGTCATATGCTCACCTTAGGGAGCCCAGACTTCTGCCTCTGACGTCCTCGGCAGCGTTTCCCCAGGAGGAAGCACCGCTATGGTATCTCTCTCGCAGGCAGCAACGCGGTGCTTCACATCCCCCCTGCACGACAGCGCGGGAGCAGACGAAGCAGGGACACGCTGCTGGCGACGCCGGTGCTGCGGATAGCGAGCCGGCCTTCCCAGGCTGTCCACCAAGGACACTTGGCAGCCACGAACCACCGCCAGCTGGTAGAGCAGCCATTCCAACGTCGCACTGAAACTTCCCGACTAGCACGGGTCAGCAGCAGAGCTCTGCGCGGGGTTACAAGCAGAGGCAGAATTTTAGGACAAGGAAGACAACGGCTGTGAAATGTTGGAGCTGACACGTGGACCACGGTCCCACCCTCCATCAAGGCAGCGGGTGCCCTCATCTGTTGGAAATCAGCAGTTCTTTACTCCCACTGCTCTGTTGCAAACCAGTTTGAGTTTAGGAAGATGGCAGCAGTCAAGTTGCAGCAGTTCGATGCACAGTCCCCAACCCAGTCACCACCTTCCAGCGATGGACAGGCAGAGGTTCGAGCAGGCCCCTGATGGTGGTGGCGCCTGACGGCTCATGCTGTGGAAGTCTGCAGCCCCTCCGAGGCAGCACCAGGAACAATTCCTCACCTCTGTGATTCTAACTGAGCAGCGCCATCAACACTTCACTATAGTCAGCATTCGCCAGATCCTTCCAGCCTGGGAAAGGGCAGTACAGCCACGGCAGCTCCTGCCGTCCGTCCGGACCTTTCTGATCTTGCCGGTGGCCAGCCCCGTGCTGTCGCCAGCTAATCCCTTAATCCCTGCTTCCTGCCGGTGCATTTCCCAGGACACTGCTTGGCTGCGGTGCTCTGTGAGCACTACCAAGAGCCTGGGAAGTGGCTGGGGACTGCAGTTACCCCAGCAACAGCAGGTGAAAAGCCAGAGCCAGGAGACACAAGTCAGGAGAGAAATCTCTAATTGCCTGCTGCCTGTCCATTCTGCACCTGCTGACAGGAAAGCAGGGATAAAGAGGAAAAGCCTGTGGTGGAAACAAACATTTCTTCCTCTCTTCTCATGTACTGCCAGCTGCTGATACGACCCCTGCCCAGTCCACTGCTTCCCAGTTTTGCAGGCTGCAGTGGAAGTCAGATCTTCAGGTCTCAGCAAAAAGAATTAAAGAATTGCATGAGCAGTAACAGAGCAAGAATTTATTATGAAGCAAGTAGAAAAAAGCGATCAAAGCAAAAAACAAAGAGCAAGAACCATACAGGACTGAATGAAGATCACATTAACACTTCTTATAAGCCGCTGCATCAGGAGAAACTAACCTCTACTGTACGATCAGCAAAGGAAAACTATACTGAGGAAGGTGGCACCGGAAATGTGGGATGGAGAATAGTAAACCAGGGAGGTCATCAGACCCTTACACAACACACTGCCATCACCTCTGGCACGTAGCTCATTGTGCACTTATACAATGCCAACTGCAATCTGCTTGAATCCATCACAGTCCTGGAGAAGACTGCACACACATCTCACTGAGACATCTCCAGCACCACCGCAGCTTCTTGTTGCAATACTGAAGTTACCGTCCCTAAAAGCCCTCGTTTAAATGCACCCACCCATGCCTTTAGCTGTCTTGCACTGGCCCCAGGCATCTTCAGACAAGTTGCTACCATTCCCTCTTCAGCTAAATAGATAATCCCTGCCCCAGGGCTATTAAGGTTACCACCATCACACATCTGCATTGTCTTAGGGGGTTGGCTCATGTATTTTCTCCTGCTGGCCCTGGGGCAGGACGGAGGGTGCCTCAAAGGCACGAGTGGGTGCAAGCCAGACTGGACAGACAGAGGGGCTCCAGGGTTAGGGTTTGCGCTGTAGCAAGAGGAGGATAAATCCCAGATTCACTACCTGCCTGAAGGCAAGGGGACAGGCAGGACCAGCCTCCTCTGCCAGCTTCACAGCAGATCTGATGGTGGGTAATGCCACACGGCTCCACCAGGCCAAACACCCCTTTGCTTGGAAATGTTGCAGTGTTATTGTGCAATTCCTCCTGCTCCAGCAGGAAAAGCAACTTGTACACATTCAGAAGCAAACGTCACTGCTGGTAACGCGCCATCCCATAGCTGCTTACCATCTTAACATTCTTCTGTTTTACGCTCCCCTGACTAATCCAGAGTGAGAGCGTTCTGAGATACAGGAGCAATGCTTGCAGGCTCACTGCATTTCAAACACTTGAAATGAAATAATCTACTATTTTTGCTGAATTTGTACACCTGCAGTTTGACAAAAATTGCTGTGGAGCTACAACTGTGCCAGTAAAATTTCCAGGAGATGCTCAGCTACAGCATCCTTGGGTTTCCTCAGGAGCTCCGTTCCCTTCCCAGGCTGCAGTAAGTCTCCTTGCAGGAGAGGGAAGATGTTTTCCTCCAACTGGAACAGCCTCGAGCACTCTCAGCACTCAGGACCTCCCAGGCACGTGCAGACCTGAGAGATCTCTAAGTGAAGAAGTAGCACCAACACAGATCACTGCACAGCAACCAACAGCCCCCACAGATCTCCTGTGGCTCTAGCATCCGGCCTCCTGCTCTCTCAATCCTGTAGAATCAGTGGCTGAACAATCAACCGAAGGAAGAAAAGCTGGGCAAACAGGATGGGTGTGGGAAGCCCCAGGTACGGTGTGGACAGATGATATTTGCTGTGATGCGAAGCCAGCACATCCACGTCTACAGGACATACTTGATCTGGGTTAGCGGACTGAGTGGCTTCATCTTCTGAACGATCTCGCCATTGTATTTCTGATCTGGTTCTAGGTCAGAAGTCAGATTTAACAATTGCTGAACCATTTACTAAAGACTGGGAAACAAAAGACCACAAGTAATGAAGCCGAAACTGTCTGACTGGTGTCAAAGCTCTTTCCCTCATACAGTGTAGCAGAAATGGACAGAGACTGCTTTCCCCCAGACCCCTTTCATAATCATTCTGACCATGCAAATGTCAGTCAATACCACCCTTCAGCTCTCCAGCTGGAAACACACAGGAGATGAATACCTCAGCTTCCCCCTCCTGGAAATTAAGGTAGCCTCGTTCCGATGGAAGGGTGGAAGATCCTTACTTACTCGGGCACAGCTACAAAAGCACTCTCCCCTTCTGACAGATGTTCCAGATCTCTTGCATCAGAAGCGTGTTTCATCAATCTCCTTAATTCAGTTCTCTTCCTAACTGCACTCCAGTCCTCATTTCAGATGCGAGACAGGTACTTCTACATGTAACTAAGATTTTTTTAATCAGGATACCAGAGGAGAGACTTACCTTCTCTCTGTTTATTGGTGTGGTACTTGGATACTACGAAGCTCAACACCCTGTGAAAACCTATAAATAAGGAAAGGCCCAAATCCAATTATTCCTTCATAATTAAATTTAAGAGCCATTTGTAAAATCAATGGCATATCATCCAGAATTTGCTAGTAAGAAATCTAAGCAGCCTTTTGTCACAATATGCAAATTCCCACCTCACCTGTTTTACAATGCAGAATTTCTGGTTGCTGGCTGCAGGGGGAGACAGGTCCTCAGTATTTCTGGAATATTTTTATTCCAGAAAAGAATTCCAAAGGTGTTAGCAATCCAATCACCGGCAATTCTGCTACGCAAGATGCATCTAGAAATGACCGTTCACCTTCTGTCACACCACTAGAATTCCATTAACAAAAGTGTGACGACATCACTTGTACAGCGTGCTCACACCAGAGGACAAATGCTGGGGACTCATATTTATCACACAGCTGGGCCACACAGGAAATCATAAAGAATTTGCAGGAAGGAAACTCAAGTTCAGATTTCAGATGGGTAAATAGAAAAAAGTGTTAAGTAGTTAGCCATCGTTATTACAGTATTTCTTCAGAAGCTTAAAATGACATGAATTCAAAGTGAAGGGTATGTGCTACATAGGATACAAGTCCTCGCCGAGATGCAAAGGTTCTGTTCTGGCTTTCACTGCCAGCCAAAATACTGCTGAATTATTTACTATGTGAGAATTACCATCCATGTGTTCTGACCACACCAAAGAGGCTACAGAAAGGACACTGAGTAAAAACGCACACAGCGAATTTACAGTGATATTATACCTCCATAATCAGCAGGCCTACAGAGGCACCTGGACTACGGAGATATAGAGGAGAGTCTATGGAACCTGCTGAAAATGCCAATAAATCACTAAAAAAACACCGCTCTTAAGCATCAGTGTTAAGTAACTCTGTGGTGCTACCTTAAGGACAACTTACCAATCTAAATTCTTCTGTGTGAGGGTAGGGTGTATCTTAATAATTTATATGCCCCAAAGCACTTTCAATCCGATAGAACTGACAGCAACCCCTTTATGTTAGGTCAGCTTGCACCTAAATGAAATAACTGCTTTTTGAAACTGAAGTTACTAAGGAGTTAGTGGTCGTGCTGTGATCATTATGACACCATGTTTTTGCCTTTGAAGATCTTAGGACAGTCAGGATTGTAATCAGAAAGGCTGCTTCTCCCAGAGCACATGTGCACGTTAAAAAAAACTCTTAATAACCAAACATTAGTTTTTGAATGATTGAGCTGCTAAGTAACCACCTTAAGAGACAAATATATCCTTGTTAAGTTATTGGACAATGTGGTTTCTATTTTTTTTTTTATTTTTTTTGTTCTTAATTTTTGTTTGTTGTTGCTGGTCTGTTTGTTTTTAATACAATTAAGGATGTGCCGTTTACACCCCACAAGAAAAAGCAGAAAGAGTCCTTATGGAAAAAACAAATATATTGAACACATACCAATCAAATGGTACAGATATGGGACTGGCTTTGATTTCAAAATTTAAGTAGAAATAAAAAAGATGTAATGCAACAGCTGTTCAATTTCCAAGTCTAAATAGGCACTGTAAAAAGACATTTCCGCTTTCTCCAGCACACATTCCTGTCTAAATGCTCCCACTGTAATCAACTCCTAGGTTCCCAAACAAACAAACAAACAAAAAAAAATCAATCACTGGGAACACCACCTTAGAGTAAAAGTTAATATCCATCCACCCACCCTCTTACAAAAAAGCAAACAAAAATAATCCCCCCAAATACAACCTTTCAATGCTGCCATTTTGACTGGAGCAGAATTGGAGAATTGATAAAGGTTCAAAAGCACCCAAGGCAAGTAGTACAATAGAATTTGTTCACTAACTTGTATTGGAAAGGAGATTAAAAACATTGAGATCTGCATCTTGGTACATAAAACTGTTGTCCTGAATAAAGAGAAATCTTTCAGAAAAGTTTTACAACTTGGTGGAAGTCCAGGACCCAGCTTTAGGCATCATTAATTGATGGGGTTTAATTCTGACTTGGTTATAACCACTTTTATATACTGTACATCTACCCTAGTTGGATCAGTGTCTGGAACTGCTCACTGGTGTCCCTTTGAACAACTGTAAACTAAACCATAGTATGCAACTCCATAGGAAGCTAGAGATCAGGTGAATATACAGCCAGTTATATCTCCCCTGCTTCACGCTCTTCTGAGCTCCTAGGGTCTTCTGATCGACCATTCGCACTTTCATAGGAACGTTTCTTGTCTTTGAAATCTCGCGGTGATCTCTCTCTCGAGCTTCTATCTTTATCACGTGATGTTCTATCACGATCTCTCGAACGTTCTTTGTCTCTGGAAGATCTTTCTTTTGAGGATCTGTAAAGTGCAGTACATTTGAGAACTCAAGTTAGTCACAAATCTATAGCTGTCAAACAGCATTCTGATTTTATTTATTTCTTCTTTTTCCAACCTTTAGATTTATACAAATAGAAGTGTATGAGAAGACGCCAGAAATCATTCACTTTTCTCCCTTTCCTACTTCCAATTTCAAAAAACAAGTATTGATAGAGGCAGAATTTAATCTACATTTATTACATAGCCCAGATTAAGGTCAGCGTGCTTCACTCTTCTTTTCAATGTCTGCCTTCAAGCTTGCATCAACAGAAGTTTACTTGAAATTTCTCATCTGTAGTCTCTAGCTTGAGAATAATGTCTAGCCTACCTCAGACATATAAACTACAAACTCAAAAAATGTGTTTAAAAATAGGATTTTGATCAAAAGCAGGAGGAAATTAACTTGTGTAATTCTGGAATGAGGCTACTACATGACACATAAAAAAACAAATCTGGAATCTGCGCTATAATTAGGCTTTGTTAGAAGAATTATCCCTTGTGTGATTTTGCAATGTTGGGGTGGTGTTATTTTAAGATACTTTACTCTGATAACAGACATCTCCAAAAGCTTTACAATGGCGCCAAAAAAGAGCTGCTCTGTTAAAGAATCCAGTTTTAAATTAAATAAGCTGCCTGTATTGGAAAAAGGCTGGATCAGTCATCCTCCTCTATATTCCCTCACCGAGTGCGCCTAAGCCTGTTGTTGAAACACATCACATAATCATTTTAAGACGTAGTGCAATCATAAAAGAATCACATACATACTTCCACAGAAAAATCTTAACAGCATGCTATAAAGGTAGCCACTAATTTCTTCGTCAAAAAATCTGGTGTACTGGACAGTGAGACTCTACTCTTTCCACTTACAGAAAGTTACTGTCATCACCTCAAAGCTTCAAAACTGAAGTCCGCAAAATGCTCCTGCACTAATTTTCTTTTATAAGCTTACAAAAAAGTGACCTTGTATTTTAGTTCCTCAGCTGGAAAGACTACACTCCCTACAATGTAGTATCTTGCAAGACTTAGTATTTGCAAACATTGAGATCCACGGGCATTACTCCTACATGCCAAATAAGAAGTTAATACTGGAGTTAGTACAACTGTTTCACAAATGTTTTGCGCTGTAAGTGCCCTGCAGGAGTGACAATGCTTCCAAACTGACTGACTCAGGCCAACTCTAGTAATTAATCCTGGAACAGGCAGACAGATAGGACCTGATGCCACCCACAGCTTTGGCTTTTCATTCAGTGCATTTTTGGGGGAATGCAAGATGCACTTGTCCAGCTGTCCCGTCTCTCTACAGGTGAGTCTCGAATCAGCTGAGAAGGAAGACTGTCTTTAATGACGCTGTGGTTTAAGCTCAGCCAGCAACTGAGCACTAGACAGCTACTCGCTCACTCCCCCGGCCCTGGTGGGATGGGGGAGAGAACTGAAAGAGAAGAAGTGAGAAAACTCATGGGTTGAGATAAGAACAGTTAAGTAACTGAAATAAAATAAATTGTAACAAAAAGGAAAACAACAAAGAGGGAGAGAAATAAAACTCTAGAAAGACAAGCAATGCAAATGAAAAATAATTGCTCACCACCACCTGACTGATGCCCAGCCTGTCCCCAAGCAGCTGCCCATCCCCAGCCAGCTTTCCCCCTAGTTTATATGCTGAGCATGATGTCATTTGGTATGGAACATCCCTTTGGGCAGTTTAGGTCAGCTGTCCTGGCCGTCCCCCCTCCCAGCTTCTGTGCACCCCCAGCCTCCTTGCTGGCAGGGCAGCATGAGAAGCTGAAAAGGCCTTGACTTACCGTAAGCATACCTCAGGAACAACTGAAACATTAGTGTGTTCTCAAAATTATTCTTGTCCTAAATCCAAAACAGAGCACTATACCAGCTACTAGGAAGAAAATTAACTCTATCCCAGCCGAAACCAGGACAAACGAATCACAGCATAGTGATGTGAAAGTTTATACAATTGCTTTAGCAAGCAGGATTACTACTAGAAGACTAAGAACTAAAATACCATTCCTGCCTTGCTCAAGGGCAAGATACAGACTTTAGAATCAGAACCTCTACTACACTTCCTGTCATGTTCACCAACTATGAATCATGTTATAATATGTGATACTGGTTCCAAGACAGTATCTGTGGATGGCTGCATTGGGTCTGAGGATAAAAAACCGTAAGTAGCCTTGGACAAAAAGCCTAGGGCAGCCTTGGCAGTCTGGGAAAATCTTAGAGCAGCCAATTACATCTAGGAAAGCAGGGAAAGATGTAGCTACAGTTTCAAACCTTCCAAGGGGTAAGACATTTGACCAAATGGGCCTGTGTTTCCACTCACCCGCCCCCTGGCTTTCTCCTCAAAAGAGGTTAAAAAAGAAAAAATTAAAAAAAAAAAGAAAATAAAAAATAAAAGAAGGAAAATTAGATCTGTACTTCGGTACCACAGCAGAGAATTAGCATAGGGGCAGAATATTCTGTTGTCAACCAGGATCTGAAGGATATTTAAAAACAATCATCTAAATGCTAAGAGTGGGTTCTATCTTACACAGCTTTAAATGTCTGCAGTACAGACATCTAAGCTAATCAGCCAGATTTCCTTAACAGTCAGCAGAAGAAATAGACACTTTTTGGCATGATTTATCTCCTCTTAAAATAGCCACAAAATTATGTCAGATGAGTCTGTAATGAGACTCATGAGATTTACACCTGACCTAGTCATCTAAAGCCAGGTGAAACGAAGCCCCGTCTATGACTTCAGATACTCTATTTGTCCATACAGTGTCTGCCTGAGAGTACATTAGCCCTTGTCACATGAATTCTTGCAAATGGGCTCAAGCACACTGACACAACCATCTCTCAATTTACCCACATTTAGGTCTGCTGTCATGACTGATCTTATCATTGAGCATGCATCTCAACATCTAACTGCAAATATTCACTTTCTCTTTGCAAATCAAGAATCACAAATTATGTATTTTGTTTCTAATGAGACGAAAGATGATTTGTCATGCCAGCAATCCAAGTCTGGGTAGACATAGGGCTCCTATTACCTTAGGCACATTGCTGTTATCACCAGATGGGTTCCCATTATCTTAGACACATTGCTACTATCGCCAGGTACTTTGTATACATTCAGCTGTGCCCACAGAATGTGGAGGTCTGCTCCTCACACAGATAAATTTGAAATGAGAACCCAACCATTAAGATATTTAAATCTATCCACCTGTTCATAGGGTGAATGATGATACAGATTAAAGAAAAGGCATTTGTCAGACAAATTAATATATTTGTAGAATTTCCTCAGATACAGCACATAAAAAACATCCCTTTACTTTCAGAATTAAGAAGTATCTGAGAGATGGCAGCTTTTAATTTTACGTGCAAGGCTTCTCGGAAAACACTTTCTGAAGAAGGGTGGACAAGAAAACCAGAAGGAACTGCATGGTTTGCTGCAAACAATAACACCCAGAACACTTTTGCCTGTGACAATGCTGTCATACAGAATAAAATGGGAAAATTACTTCCAGAAGCAGCACATCAAGAGTTTCTCCAGTAAGGAGTCTAATTGCCTAGTATGCTTAGATGCTGAAACCATAACAGATGCTATCAAAACTGGAAAAAACCCAGACACATAAATAGCTTTTACAGCAGGATTCAGCAGCCTACAATAACTGTATTTTATGGTATTTTAACCAAGCCCAGAAATCACACTGAAAGCTTTAGGTTAACCTAAAATTATGCAACTCTTCCCATATAGGAACCACAACTCCACACTTCTCTTAAGGCCCTAGAATTAGTGGCACCATGGGCTGCCACTGCTGCAGCTCCCAGCCATCTTTCTGTTGCTTTTGGTGTCACACTCTGCTCTTCTGCAAGAGTCTGGCAAAAGCACCATGTTCCCCAGATCTGAATCTATTCAGTTATTCAACACTGAAAGGCTACAACTCCTTCCTGAAGAAGTTAACTTGCTGGAGTGTGCCTTTTATTTTCCAGAGTATTGTTAGCCAGAATTCCTTGGACAACTGAATGTTCTGAACTTAAGGAAGACAGGCTTGAATAAAACTATTTCACACCAGGATTTTAAGAAACTGCCATAAAAAAAAAAAAAAAAAAAA
>Ga0065711_1048070_pt1 | contig 12005 bp, 3 predicted proteins | sample Hoacrofraction12_FD_59098 | JGI IMG/M metagenome (GOLD analysis project Ga0065711, IMG submission 59098) | Hoatzin crop microbial communities from Cojedes, Venezuela - Epithelial fraction 12 v2 (version 2) | ecosystem: Host-associated > Birds > Digestive system > Esophagus > Crop | place... | reverse complement strand
ATGGCAGGGGTTGGCAGGGCCCTCTGTGGGTCACCCAGCCCAACCCCCTGCCCAAGCAGGGTCACCCAGAGCAGGCTGCACAGGACCTTGTCCAGGCAGGTCTGGAATATCTCCAGAGACGGAGACTCCACAGCCTCCCTGGGCAGCCTGGGCCAGGGCTCTGTTCCCTCCTCTCTTGCTCTGCAAGGTGGACCTTCAGATGCAGGGTGGCATGTGTGCTGTCTGGGAGGGACCAAGCAGGGTAACAGGGCCAGGTCCCAGAGAGTCTCTCTGTTGGGGGGCCTGGTGAGGGATGGATTTTGCAGAAGGTGGTGAGGGAAACTCCTCACTGGCAGCAGCTCCGGAGGGGGAAGGCAACGCTCTGGTGTGGAGGGTGGAGGCTTCCTCCTGGGGATGCTGGGCTTGGGGTCATGGTGGGACCGTGTATGTCTGGGGATGAAAGGCAGAGTGGATCATCATGCCCAGGGAGCGTGTGGCAGCGCAGCCCGGTGGGGCTGGTGCAAGAGGAGCCAGAGAGCAGGTACGTCCGATCAGTTGATGTGTGGAGCAGGTCAGAGGACTGTTTTGTAATGAAAAAAGTCTTTTGAGTTCCTGCTTTGCACAGTCTCGTGTGTCTGCTTCAAGGCTTGATATGCCTTTTAAGCTTTTTCTTTTCTTTACCACAGTGGGGCTGAAGGGTTTCCTTCCTGCTCACTGGTCAGCAGTACCTTGAAGCACTGACAGCCCTAACGTGGGACATGTTCATCTGGACCAGTTCTAGAGCACAAGTTCTGTGAGGAGCACTGAGGGAACTGGGGTTGTTCAGTCTGGAGAAGAGGAGGCTGAGGGGAGACCTGATTGCCCTCTACAACTACCTGAAAGGAGGGTGTAGTGAGAGGGGGTTGGTCTCTTCTCCCAGGTAACCAGCAACAGGATGAGCAGAAATGGCCTCAGGTTGTGCCAGGGGAGGTTCAGATTGGATATTGGGGAAAATGTCTTTACTGAAAGAGTGGTCAGGCGTTGGACCAGGCTGCCCAGGGCAGTGGTGGACTCCCCATCCCTGGAGGTGTTTAAAAGACATGGAGATGTGGTGCTTCAGGACATGGTTTAGTGGTGGACTTGGCAGTGTTAGGTGAATGGTTGGGCTCAAAGATCTTAAGGGTCTTTTCCAACCACAATGATTCTATGATTGTAATATTGCATGAGAAGTTTTGAAAAAGTCCGTGTGGGGAAGTAAAGCAGGTCTGGGTCTAGGAGAGGAAAGGGAAGAAAGAGCCAGAAGGAATTATTTGCATGTTTCTTCCCTCTAGACTTTTAGGTATAATCTCAGTTGTTCTCTTCTTCCCTGGGATGCCTACCTACAAGAGAGCTTCTCACCACGTGACCAGAAATTGACTTTTAGAAGAAATTACTTGGTATGGGCATTTCTGTAGGAGAGCGAGATAGATTTTTTTCATGGCTCTAGTAGCATCCTCTAAATTAGTAAGAATGGAAACAAAACATTACTGAATCCTACTTGTTACACTTTTTTTGTTGTCATTGTCTCATTTTTGAGGAATCCATATCCTGATTCAAAAGTAGTACCACTGTTAATTGAGACTTCTGGCTGTGACTCTCAGTTACTTAAAGTCTTTAAAATTCAAGTCCTGCTGTGTTACGTTACTGTAATGGGATCAAGCTGCTAGGATGATTCGTGCCAGTTCCTCGGGAATTCCTTGCACATGAGGAGTTCCTGGGTGCTGGAGGCCCAAGGCACCATCAGCCTTTAAGTTTGTAGCACAAGAGATATTTGCAGAGGAAATAAAGGTGCACAGGCAGCTGGGTATCCTGGCAGCCCCTGCTTTTTGGAATGTTCTTCTTGTCGCAGAATCAGGATGCAGCTTCATCTCAAGACTGCTTGGAGCAGCAGCGTGGCTAGCCCCGAGCCAGCGTGGTATGAAGTTACCCATCTGCACGTCCTTTGTCTGGAAGACCCTGTAACACATTTACCTCGCCAGTCAGGAGAATCTGGTCTTAAGGTTTGCTGTATATTTAAAAGTTGTTCTCTCTTCCCCCAGAAAGGGTAAACTCGTGCTGCTTACGTGGAGGTTACTGGCCCGTGGACTAGCTGCTCTGTATGGGTGTGCAAGATAATTGTTGACGGAGTACTGTGGAGCACACTTTCACTGTGCCAGCGGTGCTGAGAATTGTCAGGTTTCCTACTGCTAGAAGAATGGAGCATTCCTCTTAAACATTCGTTACATGTTTGTCACTGAGAAAACCAAACAAGTTGCTGGGAAAAGGCACGTATCAAGAGAATTGCCTAGAAACACATGGAGCAAAAGTGCTATCCTGTTACAGGGCAGATTTAGACTTGCAGTAACCACTACAGGCACCCTCAGTGCTCTAAGAACTAATTTAGCGGGGGGGAAAGGTAATCATGCATTGATCTGGAAGTGCAGTGTTGTGCTGCTGTGTGTGAGTGTTCAGGAATGACTCATGCTTCTTAGAATTACAAGCTTAGAAACTGTGAGAGGGAAACTAATGTTTTATTGTGGATGCATTCTGAGCCTTCCTGCTAGCTTTCAGGAAACATTCATTTCTCCTGAATCTTCAGACTCAAAAGCGCAGTAGTGATTATTAAAAAAAAAAAAAAAAGTAATGAAAAAGATGTTTTTTTATCTCAGGTTTAATATTTCACTGTGATGTATTGATTCTAGGAGCTCTGAAGAAAACCTCAGGGTATCATGAGACCTGTGATAAAAATCGAGGCATCTTTACCACTGAACAAACATGTGGTGCGTATGATCCCATGTGGTACGACAGAGGAAATTCCACAGTAAATTCTGTGAGTAAATGTGAGTAGACAGACTGAAGGTATTTTAGTATCTTCTCCAAAGATAGGCATGAAAATCTTACAAGTGAGGTGAAGCTCGTGTGCCAGAAGAAAGCATTTAGGGGAATGAAAAATAAAGATTAGGGCAAACGTTCCAATGCATTTTTGCAGCTTGTCATGCTGGAACTTTTTCACATCTGGTATCCCCTTTAAATTGGAGCTGTCTCAGCTGTGTCTTTATTCATAACAGCAATAATGATGTCCTGAGGATGCAGGTGCAAAGTCCTCGTGCAGCTGCTGAGGTTTTCTCTGCCACCAGGAACCGCGCGTGGCTCATGGGGTGTTCTGGTGTCCCGGCTGTCCGTACAACCCCCCTGCACCACGACGGCGAGGTGGGGTGGTTCGGCAGCCCACAGCCTCTGTTCGTTTCCAGCTCTAACCCGAAGGCACTGCCAGGGCTCCACTCCTCACCACCGGATCCTTGGGCCATGGAGGGGGACAGAAAGGAATTACAGCTTTCTGAAGACGAAAAAAGGAGTTTTAAAGCACGCACACAGTAGAAGATTTCCGCAGCTAAGCAGGAGGAGAGGAGAGAGAGGGTGAGAGATCTCTGGTAGAAACCCTGCTTATAGGAAATCTCAAAAGTATTAGTAAATAGTTTCCAAATTCTACTTCTGCACAGTGGCCTCGTATGCTTAAGCAGATGAGCACTTTATTTAAAATCCAGTTAAAGTGCTGGCCGGAGTTCGTATAATCCTTCAAACTGATGGTGTCGATATGTCCAGGGTCAAAGGTTAACAACAACCTTGTCTGTCTCTTAGGTGATTTCTGAACACAAAGCTACAGATGCTGAAGATAACCACTTAAGTTAAATATTTGTAATCATTAAACTAACATCGATGAATGATTGGATTGTACAGTAGTATTGAACTATTGCATGTGATCATGTTAAAAGTATCTGAGAAGAGCCAGTTAGGTTCTGAAATTTTTAGTTGAGGTTTTTTGTTGATGGTGTTGGGTTTTTTTCTTAACCAGGTGTTAGCTGTTGGTTGATTTATCTTGGTTGATTTATCTTAAAGCATGAAATGACTTTGTTAACAAGAGGACAGGAAGGAAACTAAACTGAAACTATTTGGGTTGAAGTGATTTATCAAAAGCTTTATGGGGAAAAATGAAACAAATGTGCAACAAAACTTTTAAGTAATGTGGAGATCACAGTGCAGCCATACATAAGAACAATGTGAGTTGCAAGGAGTCATGAAACCGTAGAGGGATAAATTTACATGGCAAGCACATCATTTAAAAGAAATTATGCTGTTGTTTATCACATATCCTGTGTTTTATCCATGTGCTTGCTGGGTTCCCTGCATACTTATAGACCTGTGCAAATAATACAAGTGAATAGGTGGGTATGTAAACCTATCATATACAATGCTTTATGCCATTGCACACTTTGTATATGGTCTACACGTAACACTGTAAATGGAAGACATGTAGTTAGCAGACTGTGGTAAACCAGAATAGTGGGCATCACAGAGATAACAGAGTCCAAATTTCTGGTCTAAGCTCGTTTGCCATTTTAGATTTTTTTTTTTTTAGTTTTAATATGACTGATGCAGTGTGAATTCTACCCTTCTTTAGACCTGAATAGCTATCCATTGCTTGGAGCCTTGTGGGAGGTTAGTAGGAAAACTCATGAGTCGAGTATTTTTGGGGCAAGATCCTATTAATTTGTAAAGAATGTACAACAGTCCTTTCTGCCCTTCTCTTTTGTTGGACAAAGTAGGAGCAAAAAACTCCGACAATCTCGTTACTTATAATTTCAGAAATTAATCTTCCCAAATCTTTATTTGCTGTCACCTTGGCTTTCTGTTTCTGTGATTGCTTCTGCCATACACTCATACAGCTGCATCCAAATCAGTTCCTAGCTTCTGTGTTTGTATTCAGCCTAGTCGTGTGGCATTTGTCAAGAGTCCCTAGGGTTGTTTTTTTCACAGTTTTGGCCAATAAATATAAAATTTCTCTTTCATTTGAATTTCATTGAATGTTGCTGTTGCATTTTCAGCTTCACCGAGGCTCGTGGTGGATCACAGGCAGCCACAAGCCTTGCTGAGGCCTTGCATCATTCAACATGACAATGCCGTATGCTTGCAAGTGCAGGGAACACTCAACAAAGCAAGTACCCTAAAGAAAAACAGCCCACCTCCACATTTGGAAAAACCACTCTTAGGTTGCTGGAAAACTGGAGAATGAGTACAGGCAGCGGCAGCCAGGGAGGTTAGTAGAGCATATTTTATTGTACATTTGCAGTGGGCTGAGGATGTTTTCATGGGTAGTTTAATATAGATCAGCTGACAGCTACTTATTAAACCACAGTAAGTCAAAAATATTTAAGTCACTTGTATGTAAATCTCTGAGAAGAGAGAGAAGGAAGACCTGCGGAGCGAGACAACTTTGCCTGTTTAGTCTGAGGAGGGAGGAAGGATTGCTGGTGAGGCAGCAGAAGGTGTGGCGTAGGAGCAGGACTAGCAGCTCTGGTGTGCACTCTGTTCCCCTTGTTTCATGTTTTCACCATAACCCATAGATTATGGTGCATGTTTAGGCCAAGGACTGAATCAAAGAAATTTTGTTGGTAGTACTGATCACCTGTGGAGCTGAGTATTTTCAGGCTACCTTAAGGCTTCAGGGTGGTAAGTTTGCTGTTGTTAGATTTTTTTGAGGTTGGCTGCAGCTATGATTTTGTTTTCAGATACTAGGAGCCTTCATTTAATTTTTGTCAGCTTTATGTTTACTTCTTGCAGAATATAAGAAGAGTTCTGAAAAGGTTTGTGTGCATTGCATAGACATTGAAATCAAAACAGTAGAACAAAACTCCCAGATTTCTCTACCTACTTCTTCTGGTCTCTTTTCCCTAGCTTTTGAAGACATATCTTTTGATGCTTCAGAGGCATATTTCACCTAGCATGTTCTAGGGTAGTCTGAGAAAAGGCTATTTGATTTAATCTTCTACCAGTCTCTTTTGTGCTGGTGATACAAGGTTGTTTTGCAGTTTTTCTGCAGACAAATTTTGAGCCACAAAGATGTTGCAGGCAAGGAATGTTATTTTTTTTTTTAAATAAAAATAAACCTTAAACTTTTAATCAGACATCACAATGTAAAATGGCTATAACTATCTCTAGCACAGCTGCTGGACCTCCTTTATCTATTGAGTCAAACGTTTGTGTTATGTTGTTCCATTCAAGGTTAAGATGGCTTGCATGCCTTCAGATATTAACAGATTTTTCACATGGTGGAAAAATGAAAATAATGCCATGTTTCTTATTTTAATTGATACCAGCTGGCCATGAGCAATTTTTTGTGTGCATTGTAATTGAAACTAGCAAAACAGACATCTTAATGAGCCAGGTCAGCTGGAGGAGCTGATTAGGTCATGCTGCTCTTTCTGAATTTGAGCTGTTTGTTCAGTAAAATATGGCTGTTTTTCCCATGGGTTCTGAGCAAAATTATCTGATTTGTAAATTCTGAAGTATTTTCACTTCAGGGTCACTAGTTACACATCAAGGGGATATTTTTTCCAGTTACTTTATATGATGCATATTTATTTTTTGTATGTATACCTTGCTTATGTCTGCAGAGTAACGCAGATCGCCATAGGACCAGCTGTAGTCAGCTGCTTAGTATAAATGCTGGTGCACTATTTCCAGCACTAAAAAATAATTGTGATGCTTTACAAGGTGACAGTTGACTCTGGCTGCTGTGTACTAATGTGGAGAGCATGGAAGATATCTGTATTTTATCCATGAATATGACTCATTTGCCTAACTATTCTTATGTCATGGGTAGTATGAATTCAAGGGGTTAACTCTTGCTTCAGTCTGTCCATCTAGGAGAAGGAGCAGTGAGGTAAATTGTTGTGTCTTGCACTACTTTTTAACCTTAGAGACAATGAAGTAGTAATTAGTCAAAATATGTTTTCTGTCTTAAAACCAAAGCTGGATATTTGAAGCAGCAAAGCATGAAATTGTGAAATTTGCTTCTGCTGAAAATTACTGATAGAGATACGTATCACGCAGTTTTCGCAGATAAAGCCCATTGGCTGTTGTGGCGTGCTAAGAAAAGTAGGGACACAATGTTTTCCTGTACAGTGGGGCACAAGACAGAGAACCTCAGTGCTATTATGGAGTGGAAACATCCATTTACTCTGATACACGCTCATGTTTGGCAGGGGAAATAAAATAGTCCTGCCTTGACAAGGGCTAATGGACTTGTTCATGGCAATCTTTGGAGATAACTAGACTGTCTCCTATTCTGGAGTTGTTGCAGTCCTGCCAAAGTAGTTCAGATCTCTAGACTAGGCTCTGCACATCCTGAGGAAGGAAAGGAGAAACTGGAAGATAGCTTTAGTCAGGAGTGCAGACCTTCTTCATTATTTTAGTCAGAATCCCTAAGTTCTGTGCTTCTTTGGATAAACAAGAAATTAAAAGGTTGAGTTTTGTCTGTACAAGTGGAGGAATGGGTTGGTTGGGTAATAAGGCAGTATGGATCCTTCTGAAGTGGGCAGATCAGTAGGAAAGAGGGGTGAAATTCAGAGAACCCCTCCATGAGTGATTAGCCCTGGGGTGTTAGTGATGCCCCCAAGGACCTCCGTTTAGCAGGAACCAGGTAAGAGAAACAAGGTGAGTGCTGCAGTCTGACTACTAGAGGGCTTTGGTTTTCTGCTGAAGTAAAGAAATGAGCTTTCAAGCTACCTTCATACAATGGCATTTAACTTAGTCTTTTAATCTCTGAAAAAGGCTTATTTGCTTGTTTCAAATACTAGTTTTGTATTAGTATAAGGCCCTTCTGTGCTTTCCAAATGCAGTGCGTGTTCCTGGGTGGCAGCTGAGGGTGTGAAGCACAGAATTTGCCCCTACCCTCCGAGTTCTGGCTGCTTGCTGAAGGGGGGCTTTCCGAGTCAGCGGAGCTCTCCTGGCCGTGCATGCTGGGGAGACGCGTACGGGGCTGTGGTGCAGCACGGCCGCCCTTGCCTGCTCTTCAGCATCTCCTGTGCTGGGGATGGCCCCTCCGGGAGAAGCTCTTCTGACCTAGACTCACCTATCTGTTATCTTTGTGCTACTTCATCGTGCCTGCCAGCAGAGAGGGGCTGAAGTGTAACGTATGAGAAACACGCTCAGAATTTATTGCACAAGTGAGCACGGTCACTGAACAGTACGAATTGCCTGTCACACGTCAGCACATACTTCTGTTAGAGTGTGTTACACAGGTTAGCTGATTATCAAGCAGAAAATGCATTTGCTAAAGTAATTTAGTGTGCATTTTTGTAATGCAAAGCCTTACAAACTAGCTTTGCATTACAAGTAATTCTTACAAATTAGGAACTTAACTTCACTGGCAAGCAGGTGTTAGTGGTCTTAGCTGTGTTTACCTTTGGAAAAAGGTGGATACAGTCATCGAACGCAGGCAGCTTACCAGAGCCAAGTGAGTGTGAGCTGAAGTTGAGGATAAAAACTTTTTTCCACAGTGGGCTTGTAGCGAAGCATCCTTTTTCTGGTAACTGTGTACATTCATTTAAATTTGCATTTCCTCTCAGACTACACCAGATTTGTTAAATCCCATGTTTTATAGATGCCACCAATGTTTTGTTGTTTATTCCCCTTGCCCTTCTAGACTGGAAAGCTTTCCAGAGAGAGCTTTGTGAAAACAAACAGAAAATATCCTTGTGAATCCTTCTGGCTTTCACTAACTGCAGTTTAAAATTATCCCATCTGATTCTATAAGGCATAGAACGGCAAACCTTTATTGTCTGGAATTTCAGGTAAATCGGGCATTTCTGGTTGTAGATGAGTTCTTTCTGTTCTTTTCATTACACCAATTGCAAAGTAACAGCAACTACATTTTTAGGTACATACATACTAAGCAAAGGAGGTGACAAAGCAGTTGTGATTTTTTTTTTAAATGTTTTTTAACAAAGTGGTTGAGGCTGTTACGAGAAGTCAGAAATAGGTCTGCATGGCACAAACCAGAAAGAAGCAACTTCCTCAGCCACAAAATTGAAAAATATACTGCCATTGTAAGAATGAAGCAGCATGAGAAAGCTCCAGATACTACTTAAGAAATCAAGGCAGAAAAATACCTACAAAGCAAAACTGCTTTTTGTCTGTCCATCTCGCCAGTAGGCTGAAGGCGGGAGCAATGATCCGTTGCTGGTTTCCACACTTCTGTGATCTGTCCTTCTCCCTTGTGGGTCACAGGCAGGCATGCAGTGCCGTGACAAAGTCCCAGTGAGCAAGATGGGCAGCGGGGAAGGACCTAGCTTTTTCTTTCGCAACGACACTGTTGCCTTCTTTTTCAGAAAATAAAGCTGTGTTTAGTGAAATATTTGCTTATTATCCATTAAATGATGTTACTTGAGAAACGCTGAGTTTTAGCATTGTGCAGGATGGGGAGCTTGGCTTGCTGCTGTGATGGTGTCTAACTTCCTACACTTGGGTTTGCTGTTTATGTGAGGTGAGGTATGTGCATTGGATGCTCCACTTCTGGCGTTCTGTCTCATAAAGTGTAAGATAAAGATTAACAGACTTCCTCAAGGTATTATTAAAGGACAGTCCACTTAATTAATGTTGTAAAGAAGTTGTCAGTGGAAGGATTATGCAAAAAAGGATGTGAAAGAAGAAAAGAAGCCACCGTACCAACTTCTGTTGATTGTGTTTTCAAATTTACCATAAAGATTTTGAGTGGCTGAGGTTTTTAACGATTCCAAACTTGATCTTTTAAAGCTCTCATTTAAGCATTAATTGAGATTTTAGTGGATTATAATTTAACATTCAGTGAATTCTCTGTATAGCTATCCTAGATATAAGTTTCCTTGAAAACTTCTTTTTCTTAAAAACTTTGAAGACCAAATTGGTTTATATTGATGTTTACAGGTTCTGGGATGTTTTCACTTACTTTTTGTTTCATAAAGATACTTCTAGGAGCAAAGATGTGGAGGAAGAATAGGAAAAAGGTGAAGAGGCAGAGCAATCTGGTAGGGTGAAGCACCGAGAAGGGATAAAGGGTAGTACTGGAAAGTATTCCCTTTTCTATTTGCCAAGTAATGCAACCTTTCTAGGTGATTGTCAAGGTGCCAGAGTGCTGTGTTCCTGGTCTGTATATGGTCTCTCCGAGAACGTGTTCTTTTAGCCTCACCCTCCCCCTCCTTTTTTTTCTCCCCAAGGATGAACCCCGTAATCATAGGCTGGGGCACTGGCTTCAGCTGCTTGGTTTGTCATCTCGTGATTCTTCTAGCAAAATCACTTGAACTCCTGTGCAAGATTTAGCCTCGCTGGAAGGTAGGCAGAGAGCAGAAATTTCGCAGCAACACATGGTGACCTTTGCAAAACAAGCCCATGTTTACTAGTCAACTCGAATACAGCACGTTCTGTTCTTGAGCTGCAGCCTTGAAGAAAACCTTCTGTCTGTGCTGGCAGTGTTACCTGCCTCGCTGGTGGACATGGCTGGGAATTGTCTGCCTCGGTATGCCTGGAGCCGCCGAATCCTCAGACAGCTATGTGTTTCATGTCTTAAGTCTGTTTGCATGTTCTTTCTTTGAGCAGATGATAAAAAGTAATGTTGAGGCAGCTGTATGTTGAGTACTTAGTTTAGCAGACTAGTTTGTTCGTGTCAGCTAGGACTTGATCTAATGGATGTTGCTTTTTTTGTCCTCTGTCCTAGGGAAAGGATTTTAGCCCTGCTGTCACACAGTGTGTGGATAAACTGAGTGATAGATACATTTCACGACTGTAATTTAGAAATTTCCACATTCAGCGTGGGTACCTGTCAGCATTTGCCTGTTGTCGACCTCCACCTGGGCAGTGAAGACTCTGCATTTACTGTTAATGACATTATTTGCTTTATGTACGGAAACTTACCAGTAGTATCATTTAGCTCAGTATCTTAGTTGACAGTCTTCATTGCAGAGAGACTCAAGGCTGAATGATTGTGCGGTCTGACTTTGGCATTCGTTTGGTATGCTGCTGTGCTCCAAGGAAGCATGAGGGGTTACTGCTCAGGAAGAATATTTACCCCTCTCCTTCCCTAAAGGAGACCAGGTGGGGATCATGTTTGTATTCTGGTGGATACTGTTGTGGTTGCCTGGAGAAGGCTGCGAGTCTGCGGTGTGGAATCAGAGGTGGGAGCTGCAGTTACTGCTGGCAAAAGCGTTGTAGGAGCTGGGCTCTGGGGGCTCCCCAGAGGCAGCTCGTGAGGTCTGGAAGCAGAGCAGAGAGATTCGTGTAACTCTCTCTGTTCTGAACTTGGAGTAAGGGAGCACACTTCCAGTTTCTGACATTTAAGAAAAAAAATTGTCTCTGCCAAAAGTGGGTTAAAAACCTCCCTTTATCATTCGGGGTATGAATTATTTCCTTGCCATGAACACCGGTGTCTTCATGTTCAGCTGTGGAAGTGCTGAGCACTGGCTGGTTTGCGATGGTTACTATCAGTTTCTTTCCTGGAGGGAGAAGTGACAGAATTTCAGTATTGAAGAATATTACCCTATAATTTGCAGGATGACATTAACACCACCACTTCCACCTTTCTTGCATTAATTCCCAGTACTTATTTGAACTATAAATTTTTTGAAGTGGCATAAAATCAAAATGTGGCAAAACTGGGAACGGAATGCAAGGTTTCAGAAAAATAGAGATTAAAATCTTGATGTTTAATTGTTTAAGTACCATTTATCTAAGCTCTTATATGGGTTTATATATATAGGAGAAATTTGATATGTGGGATATATCACGACGACAATGTATGAAGTGTATTAGACTTAGTGAAGTAAGAACTACGGAGGCAGTTCAGACTGAAGATTCATCTAAATCAAATGGAGGAATGTCGTAAAAAATTGAAACTGCTTGCTAGGAAGGATTTTAGTTCTGTCAAAAAGCATGAAACATTTGGCTTTTGAAATGCAAAGGCAGAACTAGTTTTAGTGACTTCACATCTGATGAATATAAGATACTGTTATATCGATAATCTGACATGAAGGGATTTTGCTGTAATTAGGATAATAAATCCTGTCACAGAATCCCAGCATGGCAGGGGTTGGCAGGGCCCTCTGGGGATCACCCAGCCCAGCCCCCTGCCGAAGCAGGGTCACCCAGAGCAGGCTGCACAGGACCACGTCCAGGCGGGTCTGGAATATCTCCAGAGAAGGAGACTCCACAGCCTCCCC
>Ga0065711_1048069_pt1 | contig 12005 bp, 4 predicted proteins | sample Hoacrofraction12_FD_59098 | JGI IMG/M metagenome (GOLD analysis project Ga0065711, IMG submission 59098) | Hoatzin crop microbial communities from Cojedes, Venezuela - Epithelial fraction 12 v2 (version 2) | ecosystem: Host-associated > Birds > Digestive system > Esophagus > Crop | place... | reverse complement strand
GATCCCATTGGCTTTCTTGGCAGCCAGGGCACACTGCTGGCTCATGGTTAACCTGTCGTCCACCAGGACACCCAGGTCCCTCTCCGCGGAGCTGCTCTCCAGCAGGTCCGTCCCAAGCCTGTACTGGTGCCTGGGGTTGTTCCTCCCCAGCTGCAGGACCCTGCATTTGCCTTTGTTGAACCTCATCAGGTTCCTCTTTGCCCAGCTTTCCAGCCTATCCAGGTCACGCTCTGGCAGCCTTTGCCACCCGATGTCTTGTAGCACCATCACCCCATATGCCACTGCCTCTCGTGTTTGTGGGGTTTTTCTATCAGGTGGGAAAGTCAGGCACAACAGGAGACTGAACTCCTCTGAGAGTCTGGCCAGAGGCAAAAAGAACTTTTGCTCTGCTGGCCGCCACGGGTAGTTGGTGCTGTCGGACGTCTGGCGAAGCTGGTCCCCGAGATTGAGGGGTGACTCTGCTGACCAGGTAACAGGGGCTCTGGTGGTGTCCCTGGGCCCTTCCTCTGGGGGACCCGGTTTTCTACAGATCAGTAGCATTTTGCCTGTTGGTATTGGAAACGTGGTATAAAACTTTGCAGTTTGTGCTGAATAATTGCGCTTCACCTAAATGAATGAAAAGATACTGTTGAATGGAACCCGTCACAAGATCAGCCAATTAATACAATTTTTCTGTTGCATTTGATTGCCTTTTCTGTTCTTTAAAGAAGAGAGAGAATAAAACTAGACATGTCTGAAGAGATGCATTTTTTTTCTTTTGCTGTGCAATCATCACAAATGCATACGTTCTTAATTTTACAACATTTTGTCTTTCTAAATATTTCTAATTTAATTTTGGAGGAGAAAAATATTTCTTCAAACAACTGAGGCTCAACACTGCCATTTTTTCCATTATAAAAGAAGGTTTTCTGAAGAGATGTCAGTATTTTATCTGCTGTGTGATGTCCTCTTTTCAGTTTTTTGATTCAGTATCAGGATTTCTGGTATTCAATATTTGAAAGCACAGGAACACTAATTATTTTATAATAGTAAATGTCAGGATGCAGTTTTCTCAAAATCAACCAAAAATAGAACTTCAGTCCAACTTGTAACATCTTTACAGGTTTTAAATGCCAGTTGTTGGTAGGCAATAGTCATTCAGAAACTAAAGCTTTGTATCTACAGTTCTGTAATGCAGTTCCTTCAGTCTTTAGTTCTGTGTTTATAAAAAATATTACTATGACATCAGTTCTCTGCAGCTTTGTTATAGGCATAGAGTGCCCTGGAGCTGTAAAATGGCAACAGCCGCAGATCGGAGGTGAATATTTTTGGAACCATCTAAACAGCAGAGGAAGGACGTGGTGTTACAAAGCACGGTGAGAATTCCACAGTTATAAAAATATTTTTCTGTTTTCTTTCTTCAATTCAAAAAAGAAACACTAGGTAGTATTCCTGATCTTTTCATTCATTTTTCTTGGTTTATGCGTTTTCACAGTTTCAGAAGAATTTCAGCTATTTTTGCAGAGTTACAACAACAAGATTATAGTTGACAGACATTTTTTGTTTCCAGCTGTGTTGCCAGCATACAAAGAATTTGAGGAGGTCACTAAATCACTCTGCCACAGTTCTAAGTTAGTAAACTAAGAACTGTCGTCTTCAAATTGCTTGGGAAGTAAATTACATTTGAGAGGATGTTTTTGAGATGTGTGAAGTGTTTGGGTGAATGGTGGTAGAGATGCAAAGTGGGGGGGGGTTTATGTTATTTTTAAAAAGGTCACAACCATCTTTTTTTTGAGAGAGAGATTCTTGAAGTTTGCTGATACCTCATCTTCAGTGAACAGTGAGGTATGTGTGACTGATCATTTAGCTGTTATTTAGTAAGTCAGACTACAAAAGAGTGCTTGGGTTAAATATGAGTAAATCTCATTACTTAGGCAATGGTCACTTAACTACAAATAGAGTACATATTTAGTAAACCCTACTCATTTCTATGACCTAGTTTGCTGTGCATAGTAATTTTCTCAGGGCAGCACGGAACTTACTTTTCACCCACTTTTCCCCTATTTAACTTACATGAATGAGGGATTCTTCCCACCTCTCATCTGAATTTCTGGGCTACTCGTAGCAAGGCAAGGCTCTTCATGTTGGTGTCCGTAGTAATTCCTGGTTCCCACTCTGGCTTCGCCTTGGTCTGCTCACGGTCCTCCTCTTGTTCCCATGGAAGCACTCAGGGTTTCCTTGTTTGTCGTTCCTCTCTGATAAACTGGGAGTTTAAACCCTACGTTCTTCATCTTCGTGGGGCTGCGGGTGATACAGATACTGGTTGGGCAGCCTGACTCAGAGACCAGCCACGGTGTGAAATAAACGGATGCGGGAGCTTCTGTGTGCTCAGCTGAATGAGTCACAGCTTCTGGACTCGGGGAGAGCGCTCTAGCTTGAAGGCACGCGCTGCTGTTAAGGTAACGTCAGATGAGGGAGAAGAAGAAAAGTCTAGATGCCGCCTTCACGTGTTGGTGAGTGATGAGGCAGAACAGAACGGGTGGCGGGGACTCGAGTGAGGGGAAGACGCTTCCTTAGGGATTGGGTTGATAGCGGATTCTGGAAGGAGGTTGTGTGTTTGTCTTAGTTTTTCTCTTAGTTTGTGCTACCCCTTATATAGGCTCAAGTATAGTTTTGGTTTTCCAAGATGTACAGCCTGAAGTCCTGTGATACTCCATGAGATGGCTGCACGTAGACAATCTCCATGGAGAATTCTGCTTTTGCTAATTGTAGAAGTTACACTATTCGTCTTTGAAGGAGAGATTAGCTGCTAAAAAAGTATTTATAAATAACCTTGAAAGGAAAGAAATGTAGATGTTCGTGTTTGGAAGAGAAATGGGATTTCTTTATAATGTAGTAGTGTCTCATTGAGGGTTGGGTTTTTTGCTTTCAGAAATACTGTTTTGGTTCTCAGAACTTTTAATAGCACTGGCATTTTGACTTCATTAAAAAATAAAGTATCAGTGTAACTAATACATCGAGAAAATACATTTCTGGGGGTTATATGTGCTTATAAATACGATATTTATATGTATGCACATATGGTTTAGACTGAAATATAGCATGCAGATAATGTATCTATGTATGCAAGTATCTGTCACAGCAGCAATGCCCGAATGGCAGCAGCCCCGCACCACGGCGTTTGCCCGGAGGGCTGCGGTCAGCTGCATCGCCCAGCCCTGCTTTGCTCGGCGCGCTGACGAGAGGGGTTGTTAATGAGGCGGGCCCAAGTGCTGCCGGAGGACGTCTGAGAACTGCGAGGACTGGCCTTCACCAGCCTACTAGTGATAAAATTAGTGAGGCTTTCATACTTTTAGTTAAAATGTCTTTTTTTTTCCTAAAGCTAATTAGAAAGTTCAATTATATTGGCGTCAATAAAATGGTAAAGAACAGTTAAAAGCAGGATGAAATTCTTTCTTAGAACAATACCGGAGCAGTCATCTGTCATGCGATCTCATTACTTCTTGCTTGCTCGTCTGACAAAAATAAGACAGACCTGGTTTATTTATTTCTCCCTTACAACTGTTAATTTTAAAGAATACTGAGACTGCCTCTTCTGCGTTGTTGTGGAACAACAGAAGAAACTCGGGTGGTTTTCCTCCTAGTTCTTCTCTGGCGGTATGCGTTTGCAACTGCGTTGAATCACCTCATGGACTGTAAAATCAGAGGAGAATGTGACCTCGTTAAGGATGGCGGTGGGTTTTGGGCAGCGCTGATTCCTGTGGCTTTCTTCCTCTTCCACTGCACACATCAGGGGTGATCACCAGTCTGTGTGTCTATGGCTGTAAAAATAGAAAGCTGGAAAGCAAAGATATTCTCAGTGGTTTCCAAATCTATTGGTCCTTTAAATTTTTCAATAAAAAAAACACGTAGAAAAGACTTTCAGTTACGCTTGTGTAGCTGTATGCAGATACTCGTATTGCGCCTACTAAAATTTCTAACATTTTCTGTGGACGTTTATCTTAGCGTGAAATGATCTTCAGATGAGTGTTGGTTTGGGTTTTGTCTCACAGCACGGGAAAACACACTGCCCAGAGGCGAAGGACGAGTGGAGATTGCAAAGGCTCTGTGCAAAGGCTCTGTGGTATTTCTGTGGTAGTGCCTCTCACGAAGATTCCCTTCTCTCAAGAAAATGGGCTGAGCTTTCACACCTGTCCAAGCTAATGACTTTCTTTTCATACCTAAGCATCTGTGTGAAAATCTGGCGTGTTTTTCACCCACGAGATTTGAAGTAACACGTGTAACTTCATCAAAGTTACTTTGGATTTATGCCTCCGCAGAAGTTGGCTCTTTCAAGAAGCTGATTTGCTGAAGCTAATGTAAATATTTAATTCCTGAGGTTAGAGTGTCTCTTGTTTGCATTTGTCATATTCTAATTAAAAGCAAACCCCCAGTGCGGGGTGGACGCGGACAGTTGCAACAACTCGTGGAGAAGTGAGGTTTCACCATCCGAGCTCTGGACCGGCCCAGAGACTCCTCTAAAGGCACCCGGCTGTGGGGTCAGGGTGGTCTACGCTGCATCATTTTCTGCATTCAAGCTATCTTTGTGAAATATTTGAATGCTACTTTGTGCTGTCATATCAATAACATCAGGAAGTCTGCCTTATCCCAAATAGTACAAAAGTAGAGTGCAGGAGCTATTTACAGCGGGAACAAACGGAAAGCTCGTGACATTAGAAAAATATGTTGATGTTTTTACATAGCTATGCAATAAAATATTTAGGTTAAAAATAAGTCTGATGTTTTTAAGACTTAGTAGCACCCATGAATGTAAAAAATAATGCCTAAAAGCAATTTATTATTTCTCCCTAATGATTTTTGAGCATTTACTTTGAATGATTGTTGTCATGTGTTCAGGCAGCTTAGCTTCTTCAGAGATACTGTATGGGAATAAATTAACAAAAATACATTTGGAATTTAGAAAGTTTCATATCTCACAAGATACTAAATGTTGAGTTGTATCTAAATAAATGTTTTGTCCCCAGTCCAGGAAGAAATGTAAAAAAAAAAAAAATCAAAACAGATTCTTGCATTTGAGCAGAGACATATGTTTTGTGGGTTGGCACCAGACTAGCATGCAGAATCTTGTAGAACCAACTCTTCATACTCCAGGATATTTAGAGGAACAACATTCAAAACAAGGTGGTAGAGAATTTGGGGGGAAAAAAGATAAAGAATATAGACTTTAAGACAGAAAATGTCAGTTTTGAGTCTCTTTATGAGTGTCCCTTTATTTCTAGTGCCATGTAACTGTGTCTTTTGTTTTTTTTGTGTGTCAGTGTCAAATAACGTACCGGAATCAGCTATTGTAAGTAAGATAATGTGTTATTAAAAAGAAAATGCTTTCATGTCATTTGTAAATTCACATTAATTGAAGATGAGTTCATAGTGACTCCTTCTGGCTGTTAAGACGATGATCATAAAATCATATGAAATAAAAAAACAACAGAACGCTTGAGGGCCGTTCAGCAAATTGAACAGGTCCCAGGAGGTTTGGAGGATTCTCCTGAAACCTGTGGTTTAACACAGAAGAAGGTTTCCCGATGGTGCGATGCTCAGAGTCTTTCAAGAAGGCTTAGAGGTTTTGAGAACAAAATTAATGGTACCCGTACAACTATTGCAGTTGTTATGTATGAGAGAAGGATGATAAAATCTGATCAGCAATAACATCTGCAGTGGGAGCAGAGTTTAAATATCTGGGTTTTGGTTGTACAGTTCAGTGCCAACAAAAAAAAGAAAATATCATCTATTAACACAAAAGGCAAAGTGAGAATGAGAATGATTTACTTGTCAGGCAATAAAAAAAAAAATCTTCTCAGTGGCATTTAAAAAATCTGGGGGGATTTGGGTCTGGTTCAACTTCTTAAGAAAACCGAAGGCAAAGTTTGAAGGGCAATTGATGGAAAGCCTCAACACCTCATCACACGCGCAAAGCTGCTTTTAGGGAAAACAAGTCACAGTCTCTGAACCCCTTTGAAGAACAGTTGTTTAAACTGGCACAATTAAGTGTTGCATTTATTTCCCTGTAATCGCTCCACATGATGTGTTCTCTCTTTAAAAAGAAGTTTTTTACTCCGATTCTTAGTGCAACTTCAATTTTAAGATGTTGGTGGGTGAGCTTTCTGGTTTGTGACTGCTGATAAATATCTTCCATGCTGAACTTGCCGAACAGATCTGTTGATGAATTCTGCGTTGGCTTCTGTAGCAGTTTATTCCTCTGACTTTATTGGTTTGGCATGTAAACCCAGCGAAGTGCAGCCAAAGCCAAGCACAGCTAACAAAAGAAGCGCATGTGATGACTGCACAAGGTGTAGACCTGTTGAAGTAGAAGTAATTGTTTTAGATTTAATGCTGATACATTAAGCCCTACCTTAATGAAGCAACATTTGGTATCTTGGATCGGGTTCTTTAGTGACTTTGAGCAGCTTATCAGCAGAACTTGTTGTTCGCCAGTTTGTTTCACTGGCTACTTCTGGGCACCTCAAGGTGCTTCATTAGCCTTAGACTGTTTGAAACACTTTCTGCCACTTGTCTCCTGCCCCTCAGCCCTGGCTTGAACTCTATCTGAAAACGCAGTGGCAGGCTGCTGGGGCAACATCGCTTTCAGTTCCTACACAGCGGCTTTTGATACTTGAAGAGGGTCATTTTCTGTCTGGAATTTTTTCCCCATGCCAATCCATCAACTCTCAGTTTGGCAAGCATCAAGGCACAGTGTACATCCAATTTCTCTTTCAGATTTTCATTAGAAAAAGAGAGTTAGCATAATCGTGGTAGCCTGTGCAATTTTGTTTTAGAGACTGGTCTGAAAGTTATTTTTTCTACAAGGATGTTAAATTTTTGGAGGCAGTAGAAAGAGCGGAGAGTATTCAATAACTTGCCTTTTTTTTGTGGAAGAACTCGATTTGAAAGGTGTTTGATCTCAGGTGATAGAAGTTGGGCAGGTTGGATTTACTTCAGAAGAAACAAACCTGGGCGATTCAGATAAAGTGTTACCATAAAGCTGAAATTAAATAATTTTTCCATGCATAGAGGTAAACTGCAAAAACTTAGCGTTTTTGCTGTTAGAGGTGTTTTAACTATCATGGCTTTAAGCAGCAATAAACCGTCTGCAGAGCTGCTGAGTGATCGGATCACCCTTCTGCACGTCCTGACTGCTGGCAATCAGATGTTCCGGGTCTGCAAATAAAGGAGTAAACAGATAAATCATGCTTTAAAAAAAAAAAAAATCATATTTAAGGTGAATTAGTTGCTTGTGTTGGCCCGAGTTGAATTGCTGCTGTGGTGGTACGCTGTCAGGAGTCAGCAAAAGGTTTGCCTTTGCCTTTGCTCGAAGTTGGATTCCTCCGTAATCTGAGAAAGGATAAACCAAGAGGAATCGACTGAGTAGAGGGGAAAATTGTTTAGAAGATGAAAGCTTTTTGACTCGATTTGTCTTCTAGTTAATGGCATCTGTTGCTAAATGAGGGCTGAAAGATTTCAAAAGTATTGCAGCGTTTGTTAGGTTATACGGGTACCGGTGGGGCTTAATTTTGTATATACCACCGAGCATGTACCGAGGGGTTGGTTATATTGACTTAAGCCGGTTATCAAACTTCCCGTCTCATGTTACACAGCTACGCTTTGAAGTGCCTTTGTTAAGGAAACGTTCTCCAGAGCAAAGAACGTGAGGACGCCGTGGACATCAGGAAACTCCTTTTTACTGCCAGGGTGGTTGACCACTGGACCAGGTTGCCCAGAGAAGCCGTGGAGTCTCCATCCATGGAGATGTTCAGAGCCCACCTGGACTCGGTCCTGGGCCACCAGCTCTAGGTTGCCCTGCTTGAGCGGGTGGGGTGAACCAGGTGTTCTCCAAAGGTCCCTGGCAACCTCAGCTACTGGTGGAAACGTTACAGCCAAGTGGTTTCTCTTACAGTGGCAGAAGCTGAGACCTGGAAAGAAAAACTGTAGCTACTGGGCGTTGTAGCGTAAGCTGATTCTGAAGGAAGCACGTAGACAGACTAGTTCATTTGAAGCTGACCTTGCCATAAGCATCGTAATTTTTGTTCAATTCATCTTTCCATGGTCACAGTATTGAAATAGCAACAATAAATGAGATGATATGGTTATACTGTTGAATAATGTTTGGGTTTTTTTAAAACCATAACTGTCAGTTTTAGGGACGTTGTGTTAAAGTTACTTTTAATTTGGCTTTTCAAAGTTTAGGGAGGTGGTTTAACTTTTCACAACCTATTAGTGCTTATAATATAACACACTTCAATAGTAGTTTGTAACTTTTTTGGTCTTTTCTAATCTTTACCTGCTGGGGTAATTACTGGTAGTGTTGTTATTTTGGTATGATAACAGTGAATTTCCCAATTTTGGTGCATTTAGTCTTAAATACACTAATGCGGAGCAATTGTTACGTGCCTCGAGTAGATTAATGCCTTCCCGTGTGATGGCTCTGGTGCTTGTCTGTTAGTTTTTAATAGCAGCAAGTAAATTCATATATTGTATGAAATGCACAGTCTTGCTTTGTGCATTCTTAAGAAATAAATAATTTTTTAAAAAATCTTCAATCTAGTTGCAACTAGCCTGGCTTATGCACTGCTTTGTGGTGGTTTTCTTCAGATCCTTATTGACGATGGTGGTCATTGGAGGCATAAATATTGAGGAATATATCATTTACAGACAAGATCTTTGAAATCTGTTTCCTTCAGACAGCAAAGGTGAGTAAAATAATCTATATTATGCATTTGTGGATAAGTTGGATAGGTTTTGACCTCAAAAATTGAACAGCAGCTGAAGTTCAGGAGCCTGACTACACTTACAAAAGTTTTAACTTTTTTAGTAAGTTTATTTATCCTACTAATGTGAAAAATAAGCCTTATGGAAGGAGCTCGGGTTTTTTTCCTCCTTTTAGTTGTAAGAATATGAGTCCTTAGCTTGTTTTTTTCTGCATTTAAAGTTATTCCCTATTCTTTTTCTCTCGTGCGTTTGTTGAACTACAGATCATTTGCAGTATCTGTGTGTGATACTGATGAGAACCAGGAATATCTGATATGTCAAAATCTGAAGAGTAGTTGGACATGCAGATTACCACTCAGAAAGACAAGAGTTACGTGGAAAAGCAATAGCCAGCAGCAACACGCAAAGTAAAATAGTGGTCAATCTCTTGAAGACTTCTGTAGAAGTTTAGAAAGATGACTTCTTTTTAATGAAGTTTTAGATACACGAATCTGATGCACACTCTGCTTGTTTTATTTATTTATTTTGAATGTATGGACTTTTGATCAAAATACTGTTAGATGTTCAGAAGAGTTTTGATCGTGTATTTTTTTTTCTATTTTAAACTAACTATATGAAACACTCTAGGTAGTATAGGAAGAATTTTTCCTGCTATTGAAATAGAGCTAATTTTCCCACTCAGTATCTGCTGTTAATTTAATGTGTGGCAATATCTGAAATTTAGTGATGATTATATGGCGGTAGAGTTTTGGTTAGCTGTACAGCTCAGCTATGAGCAAACCAATTAAGACATAATTTCAGAATATAATTGAAGTCCTAATGGGGCACTTTAATTCACTAGAAATTACATATTTGCTTTTCTTTGTTTTAGTAGACAGGTCCAAAATGAGGGTACAGCTTCTTTTTTGAACGTCTGAATACAGCGACTTCATCTGAGACTTTTCAAAAGGAAGCATGTGAAGTGCTGTTGAATAAGAGGCTGGAGAAGTTCCTGAATAAGCCACTTAGTTCTCAAATCTGAGCGTTGCGTAGCTCTCAGCTGTTTATTTGAAGAATAAAACTTCCCGCTAGGATGCTGTGGGCTCGTTGCTGCGCTTTTCCCCTGCAGTGCAACGCCGTGTGATGCAACCCGGGGAAAACTGATCCCCTTAGCACCAAGTTTGTTCGGTGTTTGTAACTAGTTTTCTTCCTTTGGCCATGTCTGGGCGGCCGTGATCTGCTGGGAACGGGCTCGTTCTGCAGCCCTTTATAACTGGTTTTTCAATAAGTATGAATAGAAAATTCTTGGAGCTGAGTGGTTAGCCCAGACCCAGGCTGATGGAGCATCAGGGCTGGGATGCACAGGGTCAGAGATCTGCGTTATGAAAATGGAGTAGCTCGGTTATGGAGCGTTCGTAACGCATTTCTGTTCCACTGCCGCTTCAGTATCTTCCTACCTAAGTCAGAGCTTGCCTGTGAAACCCCCTTTGTACTTTTTTGACATGTTTTTCAGTCCAAGTTTAGCTGTAAGGGCCCTAAAATGCGACGTTACTCGTGTGTATCGCCGTATGCAGCGGACACTGGCGGATGTATCTGGGCTAACACAGCCCTGGTTCCGTCGGGTTTTGCATCGTTCTGGGTTTTCGCAGCTCCCAGATGATGCTGCCAGAGGAGAGCAGGTGGGAAAGAGTTAAAAAGTGCAGCACGCCTAACTGAATTACATGACCTCAAATAAGGAAACAAACGGTAGCTATTTGTTAGAGGAAAGCTCAAATTAAGGAAAAAATGAAGGCAGTTCTTACTTTCTTTTTCCTCCTTTTTTTTTTTTTTTTGACCCCCAGATCAGAAGACCTTTTTAATTTTAAAGATAAATACTACCGAGCTGCAAGAGGTTATTTATACCTCTGTCATGTCGAGGTTAAATTTTGGGGTTTGTTTTGTTGTTACTGTTTCCTTCAAGGATAGATCTTTGCGTATGTTTTTATTTGTTCTAAAATGGGGTCCTACAACATTTGGAAAACCAGATGCTTTAGGGGAATAAATGTCAAAGTTTGCGTTTGGGTTAAGAAGAAACATTTTTTGTATGTGACAGACTGGGACAGGGAGGTTTTTCTTTCTGTAGGGTTAATGTTTTACTGACTATTTCCTGAAAGTTTTCATATGTATGTGTGGATAAACCTCATAATGCTTCTACAAAATCAACAACAATTTAGCTCTCATTTTTGGCATCTTAGCTTTTATTTTGCACTCTTTTTGTCTACTGATGCTAAAATGTCCACAGCTGTATAGGTATGTGCAGACACTGTTGCTGTTTCATTTGATCTATTTTTAAATATAAGGGCTTTTTGTATTTAATACGCATTACTGTGCTTGCAGTCTAATACTTCAAAACCTTGGTGACCTTGGCTCACCCACTTGTACCTTGTACATTATCATGCAGTCTGTAATTATATGATAACATGCTATTTTTCTCCATAAAAGGGAATCCTTGCATTAAATAGATGGCATTTAATCAGTGTGCAGCTATCTAATATTTTTAATTGTTCGGTGTGTGGTTCCAGATCTTAGATACTACGTGATTGTCAGTCCTTGCTCTGCCGATAGAATTTAAAATTTGCCTTTACGCTTTACTGTACCTTTCAGCAACAGGTTTTCTCTAAGACTTTCTGGCAAAACCCAGTCTCTGAAGGCCAGGTTATTTTGCAGAAACATTTTCAGTTCTAGGTGATTCCCTGGCAGCTTTTTTGCTGGGCTGCTGGGGTTTGAGTACTTCGGACAGGAGTTGCAGAATTGGGTGCTCGCTGCAGGAAGATTCTTACAAGCCAGAGAAGCGAGAGCAGTGATCCTCTGTGAAGAGCGTAGGAACTGAAAGGATTGTTGGCTTAGGCATCCTTTTTGAGGTTGTTATTTCATTTTCCTCGGTTCTCAGTTTTATATTCAGCCATTCTTACCTGTATCCTAGTTCCCTGTACGTCTCGTGTCCTGCATCTCTGCTCTTATTCTCCCTCATCCTGGTAATTTCTAATGTCAGCCGGTTTCTATTTGAAGTTCGTTATCCATTCTCACACAGTACCCGTCTTCCCTCCTTCCACTTACTCTCCAGAATTACAGTTCTGTGCTGGCTCCAGGCTTATAGAATCATAGCATGGTAAGGGTTGGGAAAGGACCTTGAAGACCATCTGGTTTCAACCCCCCTGCCATGAGCAGGGACATCTTCCACCAGCCCAGGTTGCTCAGAGCTCCATCCAACCTGGCCTTGAACTCTGCCAGGGAGGGGACAGCCA